>Ga0114939_10001873_pt1 | contig 16257 bp, 16 predicted proteins | sample AshMeaCrysSpring_FD_87196 | JGI IMG/M metagenome (GOLD analysis project Ga0114939, IMG submission 87196) | Groundwater microbial communities from Big Spring, Nevada to study Microbial Dark Matter (Phase II) - Ash Meadows Crystal Spring | ecosystem: Environmental > Aquatic > Deep subsurface >... | reverse complement strand
TCGCCAAAGCAATACCAGATTTTCGACAGTTATGTGATCAAGCAATGGGACGCCCGCAAGGTGCAGGAGAAACTCAACGTCAGCATGGCCCAGATTTATCTGGCGAAGCACCGGGTGGGCGCCGTGTTCAAGCGCGAGCTGGCCAAACTCGAGGACGACGACGATGCCGGTTAGAGACCGCCCGATGCCGACGATTCCCGATCACGAGGTTCTGCGCAAGATCGGCGGCGGAGCCTACGGCGAGGTCTGGCTGGCGCGGGGGGTGACGGGGGCGCTGCGGGCGGTGAAAGTGGTGTGGCGCGAGGATTTCGAGGATGAGCGCGGCTTCGAGCGCGAGTTCGAGGGGATCCTCAAATTCGAGCCCGTCTCGCGCGACCATCCGGGTTTGGTCAACATCCTGCATGTCGGACGCAGCCCGGATGGCGCCTCGTTTTATTACTATGTGATGGAACTGGGCGATGACGCCAACAGCGGCCGCGACATCAATCCGGTGGAATACGAACCGCGCACGCTGCGCGGCGACCACCAGCAGGCGGCGGGCGCGCGCCGGAACACCGCCGAGTGTGTTGAAGTGGGGCTGCGGCTGGCCGAGGCTCTCGCACATTTGCACGAGCGCGGCCTGGCGCACCGTGACGTGAAGCCGTCCAACATCATTTTCGTCAACGGCAAGGCCAAGCTCGCCGACATCGGACTGGTGGCGGCGCGCGGGCAGCGGACCTTCGTGGGCACCGAGGGATTCGTGCCGCCGGAGGGGCCGGGCTCCGCACAGGCTGACATCTACAGCCTTGGCAAGGTTCTGTATGAGATGGCGACGGGAAAGGACCGGATGAATTTTCCCGAACTGCCCGAGGACATGCCCGGCGGAGCCGACCGCAAGCGCTGGCTGGAACTCAACCGCGTGATCTGCGATGTCTGCGAGCCGCGCGTTTCCAAACGCAAAATCACCACCGCCGCCGATCTGGCGGCCGCTCTGAGGCGCATCCATGACGGCAGGGGCCGCAGCCGCGAACGGGCCTATGTGTGGGCTGCCACGCTGCTGCTCAGCGCCTTTTCCTGCTGGGCGGGATGGGAGCTTCTCAAGGACTCGGATTGGCTGAAACGACGGCTTGCGGCGGGGACATCCCCCGCGCCTGCGTCCGGCCTGCTGCGGATCTTCAGCACGCCCGAGGGGGCGGATGTGCTCGATGCCAACGGGGCGGTGATCGGCACCACGCCCACGCCCACCATGACCGCGCGCGTCGGTGACGAGGTGGTGTTCACCCTGCGCAAGGAAGGTTATCTTCCGCAGGAAGTCCGCGGCAACATGACTCTCTCCGCGCTGAACGAGCCGATGGTGCTTTCCGCGCGGCTGGCGGTGTTTTCCCCGCCCCGCGCGGGAGATTCATGGGTCGATCACATGGGCGCGTCCTACCTGCCGTCGGATGACCGCCACATCGGAGCCGCGGATGTGAACCGCAATCAGTGGGCGCAGTTCGAGAAGGCGGCCAAGGCGGCGGTCGAACCTGCGGAAATCCTGTCAATCCCACAGGACGGAAAGCCCGTGAAGGTGGTGCTCACCACGGCCGCCGCTGCGGATGCCTTCTGCCGTTGGCTGCGCGCGGGGGCCATCCAGGCGGGCTATCTGACGGAAAAGCACCTGGTGCGTCCGCTGCGGGAAACCGCCTTCGAGCACCCCGGGCTCAGCGAGCGCGCCCGGCGGGATGGATTGAAGCCGTTCCGCGTGATGGTCCGCGAAGTGAAATCCGGCCGCATCAGAATCACCAGCAAGCCGCCGGGAGCCGAAGTCTATCTGAACGGCCAGGCTGCGGGCTCCACCGGAACGCCGCTGGAAATCCCCGAGGTGAAACCCGGCCCCGTCAATCTGTTGCTGGTGCTGGAGGGCTACAAGCCGCTGTCGAAATCCATCACCATGGCCGAGGGGCAGAGCCTTGAGGAAACCCTCACTTTGGTCAAAAACCAGGGTGTGGTCTTCGGGCGGCCATGGGAAAACGGCATCGGCATGCGTTTCGCGCCGGTGGGCCAGGACTTGATGGCCTCGATCTGGGAGACCCGCGTCAGCGACTACGCGCTGTTTCTCACCGAGACCGGCCATCCGAGGTCGCGCGCACCGTTTTTCACCCAGGAACCGGACCATCCGGCCGTGAATGTCTCGCGGGACGACGCCGCGGCCTTCTGCCGGTGGCTCACCCAGCGCGAACGCAAGGACGAGCGCATAACCCGCATGCATGAATACCGCCTTCCCACCGACCTTGAGTGGAGCCAGATGGCCGGCCTGGAGGAAGAGGAGGGCATCAGCCCTGGCTGGCGGGATGCCCGCAAGCAGCACGTCTATCCCTGGGGCGTGAACTGGCCGGACCAAGGCGATAAAGTCGGCAATTTCGCGGACATGGCCGCCGCCTGCGCACCGGAAATTGACAGCGGGCGCACGCTCACCGGCTACGATGACGGTTTCCCATACACCGCGCCGGCGGGGTCGTTTCCGCCCAACGGTCTGGGACTTCACGACCTGAGCGGCAATGCCCAGGAATGGGTGAGCGACGAGTATTCGAAGCTCGACGGTGATGTGCTGGGCGTACTGCGAGGGGGCGGATGGAACACCTATCAAACGGAAAACCTTTTCACCGGCTCCAGGAACGCCGTGCCTCCCGGCTACCGGGATTTGTTCTACGGCTTCCGGGTGGTGCTTGCCAAAGTGCCGCCGGAATCCGAATGAAGAGTCCCCCGCCCTCTTTCAAATTCCAAATCCCCCGCTTCCATGGTTGCAATCCAACTCACCTACGAAGGCGGCCTGCATTGCAGCGCAGTCCACCTGCCCTCCAAGAGCGTTCTCGCCACCGATGCGCCGCTGGACAACAACGGCCGCGGCGAGGCGTTTTCCCCAACCGATCTGGTGGCCACCGCGCTCGCGTCCTGCATGGCCACCGTCATCGGCATCGTGGCCAGCCGCAAGGACATCCCCGTGGAGGGCATGACGGTGACCGTGCGCAAATTCATGTCGCTGGATCAGCCACGCCGCATCAGCCGCCTGGAACTGGATCTGGCATTGCCACTGCCCGCCGACCACCCGCAGCGCGAGCTTCTGGAAAGCGCCGCGCGCGGCTGCCCGGTGCACCACAGCATCCATCCGGAAATCGAGGTGGTGATGAACTGGATCTGGAGGGAGGCCTGAATCAGGCGCGCGGCAGTCCGGCCACATCCCACGCGGGCATGTTCAGCCCGGCGGCGATTTCGTTGAACTCCGCGACTTCCGCGGCGGTGAAGAACAGGCCGCCCGCCTCGTCGGAGCGCGCGCGCGCGGCGGCTTCGATCTGGCCGGGCAGCATGGCGTTCTCATTGCCGTGGCCGAGGATGTCATCGAGCACGGCCTTGAGGTTTTGCATCTGGCTGCGGCCGCAGGCGAAGTTTCCGCCGGAGATGGCGTCCGGATGGATCACCTGGAAATAAAAAACCGGCGTGTTCTTTTCCCCCGGATTGTCGATCCTGCGGCCGCGGATGGTGGGCAGGGAACCGCCGATGAGGCCGCCGAAAATCTCGTTGAGCAGTGACATGCCATAGCCCTTGTGCCCGCCGAAGGGCAGCAGCGCGGCCACTTTGTCCGGATCAGTGGTCGGTTGGCCGGTGGCGTCCACGGCGGCACCGGGCGGCAGGGATTTTCCCTCGCGTTTGAGTGCCTGCACGCGGCCCATGGCCACTGTGGAGGTGGCCCAGTCCATGACGATGGGAAAGCCGTTGGCCTCCGTGCTTGGGATGCCCCACGAGTGGGGATTGGTGCCGAGAGTCGGGAACTTCCCTCCGAACGGCACCACCTCGGCGAGCGCGGAAGTGCAATTGGTATAAGCATAGTAGCCGCGCATGGCGGCCTCCATCACGTATCCGCCGCCCCACAGATAATGGAACGCGTTGTCCACGGCGATCTGCGCGATGCCGAACCGGTCGGCCAGTTCGATGGCGCGGTCGATGGCCCGGTAGGCCACGGACTGGCCGAGTTTCCTGTTCGCGTTCCAGCGCTCGGTGGCGGGAAAGCGTGATGGCAGCACGTCGATTTCCGCGCCGGGCACGCATCCGCCGGCGGCCGAGCCGAACAGGTCGTCGAGGTGTAGCGCCTTGAGCGCGTGGTGGGTGCGGATGCCGTGGCGCGCGGCTTCGGCGGCGAGTTTCGCCCCTTGCGCGGCCTCTTCCGCAGTGAAGCCGCGGGTCTGATAGGCTTTGGAAACCAGGGCATCATGGTCTGGGCGCGGGATGACGAGGAATTCGGACATGGAATCGAATGAGCTGGAATGTCCGTAGGATGGATTTCCCGGGCCGCATGTCGAGCGTGACGCGCGATCCTGGCTGACAAAAAAGGCCGGGGGGGAAAAGCCCGCCCGGCCCGGATGGCGGCTGGAAGGAATCAGAGATCACCTTCCTTGATGTCGATGGCGGCGTATTCGCCGTCCTTGCGGCGGTACACGATGGTCAGGCAGCCGCGGCGCGCGCTCTTGTAGAGCACGAACGGGCGGTCCGAGAGTTCGAGCTGCATGATGGCGTCCTCCTTGTACATCGTGCGGATGCCATAATTGTCGGGATGGACGATGTAGGGGATGGGATCGTGCTCGGATTCCTCCGGGTGATCGAGGGCTTCCTCGGTGAAGAAACGCTCTTCAAGGTGCCGGATCGACTCGTTGCGGTGCGGGCGGTTCTTCTTGAGCAGGCGGGTCTTGTGCTTGCGCATGCGGCGGGCGATTTTCTCGATCGTTTCGTCGAGCGCGGCGTACATGTCCTTGCCTTCGGTGTGTGCCTCGATGGTGATGTGGTTGGCGCAGAAGAGGATGATTTCGGCAACGTGCCGGTTTTTCTGAACATCGAGAATGGCTTTGGCTTCGATGATCCGCGGGTAGTCGAGGTGCAGGCCCTCGATTTTGCGATGGGCGTGCTCGCGGAGCGCATCGGTCACTTGTTCGTGCCTCACGGTGACGGTGATCGGCAGGTTGACGTTGGCGGTTTGCATGATTTTTTGGTTTGGTTTGGGTGAATGGACGGCGGTTTCAAATGCCTTGTCCATTGGCCACTCTGAACGAAAATCCATTGGAACGCCATGGCGTTCTTTAAAAAAATCTCCGCATGGATTGCGGTGGCCGTCCGACGTCATTCCGGGGCCGTGAGTTGCTCAAAGGAGGGGACATTGCCGGCGGGCGCCGTCTTTTCCTGCGGGACGGAGGCGTCGTAGAGTTCGAGGAAATTGTCCTTGGGTGCGGCTGCGGAGCCGGTGATCTTGAGACTGACCCAGCGGAAGCCGTCCATGGGCGGGCCAAGCAGCGAGTCGAGGCGGCGGTTTCCGGAAGCCTTGGCCATGGCTTCCGCGATGCCGACCTCGAGATTTCCGGCCAGCCTGCGGTCAGCGGTTATGGTCAGACCGCCGCGCAGGGCGATGCGGCTCTTGTTTTCCAGATTGAGATCCTCGATGGCCACTTCCCCATCGCTGCGGCGGATCGTGCCGGTGGCGTCAGCCATGAAGACCGGATTTTCAAACCAGGTGTCTTCCAGCAGCCGGGCGAGGTTGAATAGGAAGGGAAAACCCCTGACTTCCATGCTGGAGGCGAGGGAACTGCGGAAGGAAACCACCAGCGTGGTGGCAGGCTCCGGGCCCGGGGTGAAGACCAGGTAGTTGGACTTCGCGGAGGAAACGCTGTCGATCCTGCCCGAAAGCAGGCGCCCCAGTTCCGGGCCGACGATGCCTGCGAGCGGGTAGGATTCGAGGCGGAGCGCGAGCGTGGAGGGGCGGTCGGTGGCGTAGGGAGAGATGGTTCCGCTCAAATCGCACAGCCCGCTGCGGTCGCCCTCATGGAGCAGGCGCATGCCGACGATGTCCACCTCGCCGCCGCGGAATTCGATGTGCGAGCGGTCCATCTGGAAGTTCGGCCAGCCCTGGAAGCTGATCGCGCCGCGGTTGAGCAGGAGCTGGGGGCGGCCGCTGGCGTTCCGGGCCTCGAACGAGCCCTCGGTATCCCTAAGAATGAGCAAAGGCCTGGCATGGTCTCCGACGCGCACTTGCAGCTTGGGAATCGCATACCGGTTGAAACGGACGGACGGCGGTTCGTCGGTGGCGGGTGTCACTCGCATGGGCTGTCCGGCCACCGGCCCGCGCAGGGTGAGAACCCCATCCTCAGATGTGACTTCCTCGCCGGTCAGGGTCTTGCCGAGAAAACAAGTGGGCGAAATCGTGGCGCTGACGCCCCTCACTGTGAGATCCCTCAGCACATTGCCTTCCGGCCATGCAAGCAGGAGGCGGCCGGCGTTTGCGCGGGTGGGAGTGACACGGAATTGCTCCAACTCGACGCGCGCGCCGGTGATGAGTGAAATCTTGCGGATGACGCCCTCGCGGAAGGGGGAGCTGTTGGCATAGACGATGGCGGAGCCCGCGACAAAGATGGCCAGCAGTATGAGGATCAGCACGCCCGAAACCTGAAGCACGCGGGCCTGGCGGGTCTTTTTCCGTTCTTCCTTGTGGGGTTGGTGGGAGCGGCGCTTGCGCCTGCGCACGCGGATCGCCTGCGTGCCGTCCGCACGGGTCACGAGTTCTCCCTGTTCGATCGGATCCTCCGCCGGGCGGCTTTTCAGTCGCTCCATCATCTCATCGATGGAATATTTTTCCGGTTCGTTGGGGGCGGACATGTTCTGCATGGGCGGGAAAGAAAGGCGGCGGCGGCATCAACGGTCGCGGTAGGGGCGGCCGGTGGGATCCAGCAGCTCGACCTGCACAAGGAACACGATGGCGCTGGATCTCGGCTGTTTCGCGCTGGATTTGAAAAGACGTCCGACCCATGGAATGTCGCCGAGTATTGGCACGCTGTCCTCCACGTTTTGCACACTGTCGGACATCAAGCCACCGATGGCGATGGTGGCTCCGTCCGCGACGGTCAATTGGGTGGCGGTTTTCTGACTGCTGAAAATCGGCATCAGAATGGAGTTTTTCGTCAGTTCCACGGTGCCGCCGCCGAGCAAGCCATCCGCAGCGACGTTGATCGGGCTGCCGTAATTGACGAAGCCGTCGAATTCCACGAACGAGGGATTGAGGGTGATATCGACATGGCGTTTGTTGGCGTCCACCACGGGCAGGACTTCCAGAGTGATGCCGACGTCCTTTTTTTCAAAGGCGGTGGGGGTGGCGGGCGTCACCGGAGGTGTGCCGGAACCTTGGGACTGGGTCGGGATTTCCGGGGGCTCATACTCGGTCGGGTATATGAACTCGCGGATGATTTCGATTTTGGATGACTGGCCGCTGCGGGTGACGGTGGAGGGGCGCGCCATGATGTCCACGCCCTTTTTCTGGTCCAGCCCGCGCATGATCATCTGCACCTGGCCGTCGGTGAAGAGGCCGGTCAGCGACATGATGCCGGGAGCCACAGAATTCCGCTGGGCGGAGCGATCCGGATTGTTGATCAGGGCGTCGATGCTGTTTGTGTTGATGGCCTGATCGCCGGAGCGGAGGCCGTTGGTGACGACGCCGGGGTTGACGATGGCATTTGAAGCGGCGGGGATGCCATCCACGGCGGTTCCGCCGACGGGGCTGATGAAATCGGCCGCGGTGCGCCCCGGGGTGTTGCCGACGGTGCCGCCGCCGCCAAACACGGAGTCCGCGGAATTCAGGGCGAACGGGTTGACCAGCCAATCGAAGCCGAGTTCCTCCAGATTGGTTTGCTCGGTGCGGATCATGGTGACGCGCACGGCGACCATCACGGGTTCGGTCTGGCTCATGGTTTCCACGATTTGGGCGATGAAATCATGGTTGGCTGCGGTGTTGACGACCTGAAGCGTGTTGGTGGAGGCATTGTAACTGGCGCTGGCTCCTTCTGGAAACGGGACGCCTTGTTTCGCGAGGGCGTCCCGCGCGCTGAGACGGGTGGTGAGGAGTCCGCCACCGGCCGGTGCCTCGCCGAAAGGATCTTCAGCGCCTGCCTTGGCCGCCGCGCCCGAACTCAGGCTCGTTAGGAAATCGGGCGGCACCCGGTAACTGCGGGCAATCATTTCATCGGAGGAAAATCCCAGCGGCGTGACGATGACCGAGAACTCATCGGTGCTGTAGGACGTCCGGGTGATGTCGGTCACGTATCTGAGAACGGAAGAGAGCGGAACTTGGGAGAGCCGCAGGTCGAACCTCAACTCACGGATGCGTTTGGCGGTTTCGGATTCCGGCGGGCCGAGGTTGACTGCGATGTTCACGCCCTTGCGGGCGGAATCCGGTTCCGCAGTGTCGCTTTCCGCCGCCTTGACGCGGATGAAATCCAGCGCCTCCTCCAGCGAGGTCTGATCGAGGTCGATTTTCGGGATGATGATGCGGTCAAGCTTGGTGGTGATGGTGACTGAACCAAGCGCGTCGGGCGCGGCACCCGGATCCGCCGGGCCCGGGCCGAGTTCCGGCGCGGCAATCTGCTGTTCCCACGCGGCATCCACCTGGCCAAGCATTTCGGCGCGGGTGTGATCGTAGGCGGCTTTCTGATAACCGCTTTTGGCGGCTGCCGCTTTTTCCATGCCGCGCCGGGCGGCGGTGTTGGTGGGGTCGATGCGCAACACCTCCTGGTAGTGCTGGTTCGCCTCATCGAATTTCCCGAGGTTGTATGCTCCCTCCGCAGTGTAGAGCAGGCGGCGCACGGAATCGATGTCCCCGGCATGACCGGCGGTGAGGGCCGGATTCGTGCGGATGGGATCATCCAGTTGCGCGCGGAAAAGCGCGGCGGCGGGGTCATTTGGGGCGACGCTTGCGTCGAGCACCCCGTCCACGGCGGTCTTGGCCCCAGCAACATCGCCTTTCCTGGAGAGAGTGCGGGCGTGTTCGACGGCTGCCTGGGCGTGGCGCTCGGCGGCGGCGGCGCGGAGTTCGGCCGAAGCCGGCGCGTTCGGAATCAAATCGCGGGCACCGGCGTAGGCTTCCACGGCATCGGAGTAGCGGCCCGCTTGGTAGGCTTCATCGCCCTTGCGGAGGAGTTCCCGCGCTTCTTCAAGTCCGCCGCCGGGGACTGAAAGTTCGCTTTTCGCGGGACTGGTTCCCTCAGGACCGCCGATGACGGTGAGATGGACGGCCAACCATACGGCTGCCACCCACGCGGCGGGGGTGTAAATCGGGCGGATCGATCTGGAAATCTCCATGCGGATGCTTTCGGCGTCGTATAGATGGCACCGGCCGCCAGCGTAAGCGCAAAATCCGGAAAATTCACTTTTTTGGATGCCAGCAAAACTCCAACTGGGTTTCGCGTCGTTGCGGCCGTCCTGCCCGCCGTCGGCACCAGGTTGGCATGCTAGCCTCCGTCAGGGTGTGGATTTTTTCAAAAAACAGCTTGAGGATGTTCACAAGAAGAGTGTTCTTATGAACGAATTCGAATGTCAATCGCGCTTTTCTGGCGGGAAGAATTCGCGGGCTGTGGCCACATCCGTGGCGATCTGTTGGCGCAGCGCGGCGAGCGATGGAAACTTCATTTCAGGACGAAGGTGTTTTTCGAAGCGGACTTCGAGGTTTTTGCCATATAGGTCACCGGTAAATCCGAACAGATGCGCTTCCAGCAGGCGCTTGCCGCCATCGACGGTCGGGCGGATGCCTAGGTTGGCCACGCCATTCCAGTGGTTTTCTTCCGCATCGCTGACGCGCACCGCCCAGACGCCGGCTGGCGGCAGTTGCAGCTCGCCGGTGTCCATGTTCGCAGTGGGAAATCCGAGTTGGCGGCCGCGTTGATCGCCATGAATCACGGTCCCGCTGACCGAGTAGGGTCTGCCAAGCATGCGGGCCGCTTCGTCGAGATTGCCATCGTGGATGGCCTGGCGGATGCGCGTGCTGCTGATGCGGTCGCCGTCCCACATCACGGGTGGCACGGCTTCAAGGCGGAAGCCGCGTTTTTCCGCTTCGATCCGGAGAAACGGCACGTCGCCGGCCCGCTGGCGGCCGAAGCGCCAGTCCTCGCCCACCGCGATCGTGCGGACCGGCGCTGCGGTCAGGCGCTGGATGAATTCCGCAGCATCCATGACCGCCATCGCGGCGTCAAAATGCAGCGGAATGAAAAGTCGCACGCCCAGGGTGCTGGCGACGCGCGCCTTGTGGTCCAACGTTTCGAGCAGCGAGGAGGGCGCTTTCGCCGGGGCGATCACGCGGATCGGATGCGGGTCGAAGGTCAGCAAACCCGCCAGTCCGCCGTCTCTCGCGGCAGCATCCACCACCCGGGCGATGACGGCTTGATGGCCCGCGTGCACGCCGTCGAAAACGCCCATGGCCAAGTGCAGCGGCTCGCCGAGCGCGGCGAGTTCCTCAAGGCGGGTCAGGGTCAGCACGCCGCCGCAGTATCAACCCGCGCGAACTTCTTCAAGTCCGGGTATTTTCACTGGCCGACCAATACTTCCACGCCCTTTCCCTGCAGCTCCTCGATCAACTCCTGATCCGCCCCCTTGTCGGTGATGACGCAACTCAGATCCGCCACCTCCGCGAAGAAAAACGATGCTTTGCGGCCCAGTTTCGAGTGATCCGCCATGAACACCACATCCTCGGAGTTGGCGATGACCCGCTCCTTGAAGGCAGCCTGCCGCGAGTTGCTCTCGCTCACGCCGCGCTCCGGGTGCAAACCGCTGGCGGACAGAAACATCCGGTGGATGTTGTAGCGCTGCAGCGATTTTTCCGCCGTGAGGCCGATGAACGAGCGGGACTTGGCGTCGAAAAGCCCGCCAGTACACATCAAATCCAGATTCGGCCGGTCGGACAGGGCGGTCAGCACGTTGAGCGCGTTGGTCAGGATCGTCAGCGGCAGCTCCGGCAGAAACTCGGTCAGCGTCAGCACCGTGGAACTCGCATCCAGGAAGATCGTCTCGTTCGCCTGGATCCGGCTGGCCGCGAGCCGCGCGATCGCCTGCTTTTCCTCCCGCCGGATCGCCTGGCGCTCGGTGAACGGCAAATCCCCGCGGATTTTCTCCGGCCGGCTCGCTCCGCCGTGAATGCGGATCAACTCGCCGCGCTTTTCCAGCAGCTCGAAGTCCTTGCGCACCGTCTCGTCTGAAACGCCCAAGTCTGCGGATATTTCGGTGGTCCGCAGCGAGCCTGCGGCGATCAATAGCTCCAGAATCCTGCGTTGGCGTTCAATGGCGAGCATGTCAATCGGGTTTTTCTGTGGTTTCTTGGAAAAATTTGGGATTTTAGTTTGACTTGTCAACCGATTTCAAGAAAACCACAACCAACCCATGTCAGCAACGCTCACTCAATCCACCCCGAGAGCCGTCATTGAGCACATGGTCCGGGAACAGGTTTACGCCCGCCTCGGCCTTCAGTTGCCCGCCGCTTCCAAGGCTCCCAACGCGCTCCTCGTCAATATTTCCGCCCGCCACTGCCACCTCACGCAAGCCGCCGTGGAAGCGCTTTTCGGCCCGGGCCATCAACTCACCCCGATGAAGGGCCTCTACCAGGAAGGCCAGTACGCCGCCAAGGAGTCCGTCACCCTCATCGGCCCGCGCAGCCGCGTCATCTCCAACCTCCGCATCCTCGGCCCCTGCCGCAATCTCAACCAGGTCGAGCTCGCCTACACAGACGCCGTCTCCCTCGGCTTCGATATCCCCGTGCGCATGTCCGGCGAGATCAAGGGCACGCCAGGTTGCATGCTGATGGGGCCCAACGGCTATTTCGAACTCGAGGAAGGCGTCATCCGCGCCCAGCCGCACGTCCACATGCACCCGGACGACGCCGCTTATTACGGAGTGAAACACCTCGACGTCATGAAACTCAAGGTCCACGGTCCCCTCGGCATGACTTTCGACAATCGCGTCGTCCGCGTGGATCCCTCCTTCAAGCTCGAAGTCCACATCGACACCGATGAAGGCAACGCATGCGGCCTCAAGTCCGACACTTTCTGCGAACTGATCAAGTAAACCGATATCCCGAATCCCACATCACCAACCCACACACCAAGCACCACCATGAGTACCGCACTCGGCATGATTGAAACCAAAGGCTACGTCGGCAGCGTCGAAGCCACCGACGCCATGGCCAAAGCCGCCAACGTCCAACTCGTATCCCAAATCCAAATCGGCGGTGCCTTCATGACCGTCATCGTCAAAGGCGACGTCGGCAGCGTGAAATCCGCTGTTGACGCCGGTGCCGACGCCGCCGGCCGCGTCGGCGAACTGGTCTCCGCCCACGTCATCGCCCGCCCGCATGCCGAACTCCTCAGCCAGTTCGGAATCGCCTGAATCCATCCCTAACAATCTCTAACTGACACCACCACCATGGCCAAACAAGCAATCGGCATCATTGAAACCAAAGGATTCGTCTCTCTCGTCGAAGCGTCCGACGCGGCCCTCAAAGCCGCCGACATCAAAATGACCGGATGGGAGAAAATCGGCTCCGGCCTCGTCACCGGCTTCTTCACCGGCGATGTCGCAGCGGTCAAGGCCGGCCTCGACGCCGCCGCCGCAGCCGCCGCCAGCCTCGGCACCGTTTCCTCCGTCCAAGTCATCCCCCGTCCGCACGACGACCTCTCGAAGCTCGGTGCCTGGATGGGCTGAGTTGAAATCTGAAATTGCGATTTCCACAATGCTCATCCTCGTCGCCAACCTCGGATCAACCTCCTTCAAATACCGCCTCTTCCGCATGGACGAGCGGGGTGGCGAGGTCATTGCCAAAGGCGGCTACGAGCGCGTGAGCGATCATGCCGGTGTGATCGATGACGCCCTCGCCACGCTGCAGCGCGACGGCGTCATCGCCAGCCCGGATGAAATCGACGCGGTCGGATTCAAAACCGTGCTCGGCAAGAACCTCAGCGGCTGCGTGATTGCGGATCAATCCGTGATCGAGGCGCTGGATGGCTTCGCCGCAGTCGCGCCCGCGCACAATCCGCCCTATGCCAACGGCATCCGCCAGTTCGGCAAAGCCCTGCCGAAAGCGAAACTCGTCGCCCTGTTCGAAACCGCTTTCTACCAGTGGACCAGCGCCGCCTCCGCCAACTACGCCATTCCCAAAAGCTGGCGTGACATCGGCATCCGCCGCTACGGTTTCCATGGCGCAAGCCACAAGTTCATCGCCGAGCGCTCCGCCGAACTCTGCGGCCGCGAGGACGTCGCCGAAATCGCCCGCCGCCTCTACCTGGACGGCCCGCGCCCAGTCGCTGGCAAGCCTCACCGCGTTGTTTCCTGCCACCTCGGCGGCTCCAGTTCCGTCACCGGCATCCTCAACGGCGTGGCCGTCGGCAACAGCATGGGCTTCTCCCCACAAAGCGGCCTCCCTCAAAACAACCGCGTGGGCGAGCTTGACTCCGGAGCCATCCCCTACGCCATGCGCACACTGGGCATCTCGCTCGACGAGGCCGAACGCCAGCTCACCAAGGAGTCCGGCCTGCTGGGCCTCTCCGGCGTGTCCAACGACCTGCGCGACATTCTCGACGCCGCGGATGCGGGCAATGCCGACGCACGACTCGCCCTCGACGCCCTCGTCCACTCGGTCCGCCACTGGATCGGCGCCTTCATGATCGAACTCGGCGGCATCGACGCCCTCGTAATCACCGCCGGCATCGGCGAAAACAACGCCGGTCTCCGCGCCTCCATTTGCGCCGGTCTAGAAGGCTTCGGCATCCAGCTTGATGCCGCAAAAAACGCCGCCTGCCGCGCCATCGAGGCGGACATCGCCACGGATGCCTCCGCCGCTCGCGTTCTTCTGATTCCCGCCAATGAGGAGCTCGTGCTCGCCCGCGAGGTCTTCCGCAAACTCTCACTCTGATCACCGAAACCTGAACCACCACACCAACCACCACAACACCATGGCCAAACAAGCAATAGGACTTCTCGAAACCCGCGGCCTCGCCTGCCTTGTCGTTGGCGTTGACGCGATGCTCAAATCCGCAAACGTCGAACTCGCCGGTCCGATGAAACAGATCGGCAATGCAATGTGCAACGCCGTCGTCACTGGCGATGTTGCCGCCGTCAAGGCCGCCATCGACGCGGGAGCCGCCGCTGCCGCCGATGCCGGAGGCGAAGTCATCAGCGCCCACGTCATCGCCCGTCCGGACGACGCCATCGAAGGCGTGCTGCCCAAGGACGCCGCCGCCCGCGCCCCGCGCAAGTGAGGTTGAAATGATCTGGCCATGGTAATGGGAAGGCCCGCTCGGGCCTTCCCGCTCCATCGGGCACTGTTCTCTGGTCACTTCCAACTCATACGCCCATGTTCCTCGCTGAAGTCATCGGACAAGTCGTCTCGACCAAGAAGGACGAGCACATGGTGGGAAAAAAACTCCTGCTGCTCCGCCCGAAACTCGTGGACGACAAGGATCCCTCCAAATTCAAGGACGGATCCAGCACGATTGTCGCCATTGACACCGTCGGTGCCGGCGAGGGCGAACTCGTGATGTTCTGCCAGGGCAGCTCCGCAAGGAACGCGCAGGGACTCAAATCCATCCCTGTGGACGCCGCCATCGTCGCCATCATCGACCGCGTGGAAGTCCATGGCAACACTCTCTACAAGGGCGGCTGACCGCTCCCCGCTCACTTCACTGCCACTCCGACATCTCCAACATTTCCCGCCTGAATGAAAACTCTCGATCCTGACACCCTCCGCTCCGTTGTAGAATCCGTGGTCGCCCGGCTCGCCGCAGGCCAGGGACAAGCGCCACCCGCAAGCAGCCCCTCATGCGGCTGCGGCGCGGCTTCCAACGGCCAGCGTGGCGTTTTTTCCAGCGTTGATAAAGCCGCCGAGGCCGCCAATGACGCGCACCTGAGGCTGAAGAAACTCGGCGTCGCCGGCCGCGCCAAAGTCATCGAGATCGTCAAGCACCTCGCCGTTTCCAATGCCGAGCCCTGGGGCCGCTTCGAGATGGAGGAAACCAAAATCGGCCGCGTCGATCATAAGATCGCCAAGCTCCAGATCACCAAGAACGTCCCCGGCACCGAATGGCTCCACCCGGACGCGATGAGCGGCGACGGCGGCATCACATTGGAAGAATACGCGCCTTTCGGCGTGGTCGGCGCGATCCTGCCCGTCACCCACTCGGTTCCGACTCTAACCGGCAATGTCATCAACATGGTGGCCGCCGGCAACGCCATCGTCTTCAACCCCCACCCCGGCGGAGCGCGCAGCGCCGCCATGGCAGTGCGTGCCTTCAACGAGGCGATCTTCCGTGAGATCGGCATCGACAACATCATCACCACCATCGAGCAGCCCACGCTCGAATCCTTCGACGCCATTTGCAAAAGCCCGCTCATCCCGCTGCTGGCCATCACCGGTGGCCCGGCCGTCGTCAATGCCGCCATGAAATCCGGCAAACGCGCGATCTGCGCCGGCCCCGGAAACCCCGTCGTCGTGGTCGATGAAACCGCGGATCTCGCCAAGGCCGCCCGCAGCATCATCGAAGGCGGCGCTTTCGACAACAACCTGCTCTGCATCGGCGAAAAAGTCGTCTTCGTCGTGGGCTCCGTTTACAACCGCTTCTGCGAGGAGTTCCAAAAAGCCGGTGCCGCCCGCATCAACTCCCAGCAGCTTGAAAAACTCACAGCAGCCGCCTTCACCTTCAAGCCCGGCGAGGGCGGAGGCTGCGCCCACGCCTCCGTGAACCGCGCCCTCGTCGGTGCCGATCCCGCCAAACTCGCCGAGCACGCCGGCGCCTCCATCCCGGCAGGCACGCAACTGCTCTTCGCGGAGACGGACGCCAACCACGCCTTCGTCCAGGAAGAGCAGATGATGCCGATGATGCCCGTGGTTGCCTGCCCGGACTTCGAAACCGCCGTCCGCGAGGCGAAACGCGCCGAGCACAACTACCGCCACTCCGCCATCATCCACACCAAGGACGTGGACCACATGACCTATATGGCAAAGGCGATGGACACCACCATCTTCGTCAAAAACGGCCCATCGGTCGCCGGTCTCGGCCTCGGTGGCGAAGGCTACCTCTCCTACTCCATCGCCACCACCACTGGCGAGGGCATCACCACTCCCAAGACCTTCACCCGCGTCCGCCGCTGCGTGCTCGTCGAAAACCTCCGCATCATCTGATCCTTCATGATCCCCGCCATCGTCGTCGGCAACGCGGTCAGCAGCCACTGCCATCCCTCGCTCAAGGGATGCCGAATGCTGCTCTGCCAGCCGCTCGGCAGCGGCGACAAGCCGGATGGCGCGCCCATCGTCGCCATCGACCTCTTCGGTGCCGGCCTCCACTCGAAGGTTTTCGTCTCCACCGATGGCCTCGGCGCCCGCCACCTCGTCCACGACGAGAAATCACCGGTCCGCAACTTCATCCAGGGCGTGGTGGATTGATCTCAAATCTCAAATCT
>Ga0114939_10001872_pt1 | contig 16261 bp, 14 predicted proteins | sample AshMeaCrysSpring_FD_87196 | JGI IMG/M metagenome (GOLD analysis project Ga0114939, IMG submission 87196) | Groundwater microbial communities from Big Spring, Nevada to study Microbial Dark Matter (Phase II) - Ash Meadows Crystal Spring | ecosystem: Environmental > Aquatic > Deep subsurface >... | reverse complement strand
TCGCGAGCTGCGTAAGTGGCTGAAGGCGCGCGGCGCGGAGGTCGACGAGCGCGACGAGCGCCTCGACAAGCTCGACTCGACTGTGCACCGGAGTGCGACTGCGCAGGGCGAGGCCACGGTCGTCCTCGGGAGCCGAGCGCGCCAGCCTGCGAGGGCGCGGCCGCCGACATGGCGCCGCTCGGGGCTCGTCGGCGCGCTGATCGGCGTCGTGCTAGCAAGCGGCGTCGCGCTCTGGTCGCTCGGCGAACAGCGCAGCGGCGAGCGCAACGTCGTCGGCAGCGTGGTCGACGCCCCGCGCCGCACCGTTGCACTCGGCCCGCACGCGGAGGCGCAGCGCGCTGCGGTCGAGCCCTTGCCCGCCGCCGCTGCCGCCCCGACACTGCCGGTAGCGAGCGCGCGCGAGGTGGACGTCGCGCCAACGCAGACAACACGCCCCGCTGCCGTCACGGCACCGCCGACACCCAAACCCCGCGCGGTGCGCAGGGGCAGCGCCGAGGTCGCAGTCACGCCGCCGCCGCCGCTGCCGCCGCCATCGGCAGCCGTGGAAACGCCGAGCGAACCGTCGTCGCCCTCACCACCGCCCGTACCGCGCACGGCGACCGTACGACTCGCCATCTCGCCCTGGGGCGAGGTCTTCATCGACGGCAAGTTCCGCGGCATGACGCCGCCCATGGAGGCGCTCGAGCTGCCACCGGGCAGGCATCGACTCGAAATCCGCAACAACCTGATGCCCACCTACGTCGCCGACGTGCGCCTCGACGCGGGCGACACGCGACAGATCCGTCACCGCTTCGAGTAGTCGCCCGGGCCGTGCGCGGCGGTCGCCTGGGCCGTGCGCGGCCGTTCGCCTGAGCCGTGCGCCGCCGGTCGCTTTCGTGCACGGCCGTCTCCGGCCCTTGATGGCGCGAGCGATGGGGGATAATCGCCGCGGCCGTTCCCGGCCGTCGTCGCGAGTCTCCTCCCATGCTCGAACCCATGCGCCACGAGCGCCGTCCCATCCGGCTCTACTTCGAGGACTTCCAGCCTGGCCAAGTGCGCGAAGCAGCCGGCCCCGAGGTCACGGAAGAGGAGATCGTCCGCTTCGCGAGCCTCTACGACCCGCAGCCGTTCCACATCGACCGCGCGTCCGCGGAGCAGTCGTTCTACGGCGGCATCATCGCCAGCGGCTGGCATACCGGCGTCATCGCGATGCGCCTGATGTGCGAGCTCTACCTGCTCGAAGCCGCGAGCCTCGGATCGCCGGGCATCGACGAGCTGCGCTGGACGAAGCCGGTGCGACCCGGCGACCGGCTGAAGCTGCGCATGACCGTGCTCGAGACGAAGATCTCACGCTCGAAGCCGAACATGGGCTCGGTGCGCTCGTACTGGGAGGTCTTCAACCAGCACGACGAGCAGGTGATGCACATGACGGGCTGGGGGCTGTTCGCCCGACGGCCGACTTGATTTCACCCTCCCCATTTCAGGGGGAGGGCCCGGGTGGGGGTTCCGGCGGCCGTCGACGTACCCCGTTCGCACCCCCTCACCCCCATCCCAACCTTCCCCCAGCGAGGGGGAAGGAGAAGACGCCCGGAGCGCGGTCTCCCCATGAACCTCAACCACAAGATCCACGTGCTCACGCGCAAGGAGGAGCTGGACAACGAGCGCGTCGCCGGCAAGGTCGCGATCGTGCTGGACGTACTGTTCGCGACCTCCACCATCGCGGCGGCGCTCGCGTACGGCGCACGTTCGGTGATCCCGACGCTCGACGAGGCGAGCGCCCGGTCGCAGGCCAAGCGGCACACCGACGGGAACTACGTGCTCGCCGGCGAGCTCTACGCGCGGACGCTCCCCGGCTTCGCGCCGCCGACGCCGCTCGCCCTCGCGGCCCACGGCGTCGCGGGCAAGGACGTCATCTACTCGACCACGAACGGGACGGTCGCGCTGCGCGCGGCGGCGGAAGCGGAAGCGGTGTATGCCGCAGCACTGGTCAACGGCGAGGCAGTGATCGAACGGGTGCGCGATCGCCATCGCGACCGCACGCTGCTCATCGTCTGCTCGGGCTCGATGGGGAACTTCAACCTCGAGGATTTCTACGGCGCGGGCTATCTCGTCGATCTCATCGCCGTGCGCCTCGGCGAAGATCTCGACTTTTCGGACGCAGCGCGCGCGGCGCGGGCGCTGTACCTCTCCGACGATCCGCTGCCCCGTCTGCTCGACTGCCGCGTCGGCCGCATGATGCAGAGCCACGGCCTCGATCGTGAGGTCGAGTACGCGGCGCAGCGCTCGATCCTGGACGTCGTGCCCACGCTCGAAGGCGATCGGCTGACCCGGGCACGTTGAGGCGCGGGAACGCGCGCCGTCGGCGAGCCTCCCCGCCGCAGGACCTCTGCCGCCGAGCCCGCCCGTCACGTCGCCTGCGCTGCGAGGGCCTAGCGCATTCCGCACACAGTCCCGCGGCCACCTCGGCGCATCGCATTGCGTCCGTCCCCCATCCATCGACCGGCCGATGGCGGAGCACCATCAAGCGTGCTACCAAGGAAAGGGGCCCGCACTCGGTGAGGAAGGTGCTTTCAAGGTCGAAAACGACATAGCGACACAACGCAGCGCAAGGGGAGGTACGACGATGGGATATCAGTTTGCACTCGCCCGGTATGACATCGAGGGAACCTGGACCGGGGCCTTCATGGGGATGGCAAGGTTCTGATCGACTTCGCCGTCACGCGCGGAGCCCGCCTCGCGGGAATCGCCATCGACGGCGTCGACCGCATCGTGGGTGCCGGCTCGGGAGACGGCAGGTTCGCCCTTGCCCGTTGCATGCCGGACGGGACCCTGGACGCCTCGTTCGGCGACCACGGCCGGGTGGTGACGGACGTGCCGGGTATGCATCTCGAGTACATCTCCGCGGTCGCCCTCGACAGCGAAGGCCGCATCGTGGTCGGCGGCGCCGGGCTGGTCGGCGAGGACCGGCGCTGCGTGGTCGCCCGCTACGAGGCGGATGGGACGCTCGACCCGACCTTCAATCGCACCGGCATTGCCATCGCCGATTTCCGGTCGTGCGCTGCGGAGCAGTTCACCTCGCTCACCGTCGACGACGACGACAAGGTGGTGGCGGGCGGTTACGCGCTCGTTGTCGGCAGCGGCGACCAGTTCGCGCTGGCGCGCTTCTGCACCGACGGCCGACTCGACGAGCGCTTCGATCGCGACGGCAAGGTCCTTACCGACTTCCGATCCTCGGCGAACGAGCGGGTGCACGCCGTCACGATCGACAGCCGCGGCCGGATCGTCGCTGCGGGGGAGGCTCTGATTCCCGACAGCGGCCACCAGTTCGCGGTGGCGCGCTACACCAGCCGTGGCGAGCTCGACGCCACCTTCGAGAGGGACGGAAAGGTCCTGACGCCGTTCTTCGTGACCTCGGCCACGGAGTCCGACGCGATCGGGTACGCCGTCGGGTGCGACAGCAGGGACAGGGTGGTTGTCGGCGGTGGCGCCGGGGGGCAATTCGCGCTCGCGCGCTACAACGAGGACGGCAGCCTCGATGCGGGCTTCGGTGACGCGGGCAGGGTCCGGACCGATTTCCGTTCGGCCGCCAGCGAACACATCACTGCGCTGGTGATCGATCGCAGCAACTTCGTCACGGTCTGCGGCGAAGCCGACGGCAAGTTCGCGCTGGCGCGTTACGACACCGCCGGCCGCCTGCACGAGCGCTTCGGTGGCGACGGGAAGGTCATCACGGACTTCCGTTCGGCGTGGGTCGAAGGCGCCACCGCCATCGCCGTCGACGTCGCCGGGAACTACATCGTCGGCGGGTGGGCCCGCATCTAGCGGATTGCACCCGATCCGACGTCGCAGCGGCGGCGCCGCCGCCGCTTCAGCGCGAGAGCACCGGCCGGTCGTCGCCGAAAGATCGGTCGGGCCCGAAAACGCCCGGGGCCTCCGCTCGGTGCACTGGTCGCCACCGCCGGGCTCCGGTCAAAGCCCATCGCTCAGTGCGATGCCCGCGCCGACCGTCGTCTGGTTCCAGTTGTAGTCGATCATGCTCTCGCCGTAGCCGGAGAAGAACTGGACGTAGGCGCGCACGGGCCCGAAGAGCGGCCGCGAGAACCAGCCGAGCTGCACGGCGCCCTTGTGCTGGCTCACGTTGCCGCGCAGCGACCCGGTGAAGGTGTTCCCGTTCCAGCGGTAGAGGCCGGTGATCTCGCCGTGGCCGTAGTAATCGGTGATGTCGGGGTTGTCGTCCTTGTCGTCGCCCTCGGGGATGCGGTACCACGCGCGGCCGTACACCACGAGGTTGCCGCGCTCGAAGCCGCCCTCGAGGAAGATGCGGTCCCAGCTGCGGGAAAGGGGATCGCCGCGGCCGTTCGACTGGTGCGTGTAGCCGAAGTTGACGACCCGCAGCTTCACGCCGCCGCCGAGCGACCAGTCGGGCGCGTAGGTGACGAAGGCCTCGGGCATGTAGTTCGTCTCGCGGAACGGCCGCGACAGGTCGGCGTTGTAGACCTGCCACTGGTTCTGCTGCGTATAGGCGGCGTACACGCTCCACTTGCGGTCGTCGGAGGACCACAGGCGCAGCTTGCCGCTGATCTGGAACTTCGCCTCGGTGGACTGGCCCTGGTAGGGCACGTCCAACGCGCCGAAGATCGGGCTGAACGGTTCGTTGTTGACCTTGTTGGTCCAGCGCGCGAGCAGCAGGTAGTTGGAGCGGTACCAGCTCAGGCCGTAGCGCGGCGAATCGGGCTCGAGGCCCCAGGACTGCTCGAGCAGCGAGGCGGATGGCCGCGGCTGCGATGCCGCCGCGGCGCTCTCCGCAACCACGGGCGACGCAGGCGCCGCGAGTCCAGGAGCGCGGGGCGCAGGGGACGAGGACGGCGGCAGGACTGCCGGCGCGGTCGGTGCGCCGCGTCCGCTCACCCGGTCGTAGCACGCGAGGCGCTCGGCGTCTGCCTGGATGGCGTGGCACTCCGCGAGCGCGGCCGGCGCGCCCTGCGCGAACGCCGGTGCGCTTGCGCAGCTGGTCAGTACGAGCGCCACGAAGGCGCGAACGGCCACGCTCGAGTGCATCTTCTCCTCCTCCCGGTCCTGCGGTTTGTCGCGACCCTCTGCGGGTCACTCATGGGGTTGGCGTCCGCCTGCTACTTGATCGACCGCCGCGGCACCGTACGGCTCATGTCGCCGCCGAACGCGGGATCGCTGACGCGCTCGATCCGCACCACGTCCCCCGCGTCGCTGCCGAAATGGACGAACAGCAGCTGATGGCGCTGCACCTGCCCCCGATCGTAGAGGCGGTACGTCCACACTTCCTGCTGGCCGCGGCGCGCGGTGCTGGTGCTCGCCGGCGCGCCGAGTGCGGCGCGCACCTCGTCGCGCGACTGGCCGACGCGGACCGCGTTGGCCTGCTCGGGCGTAAGGGAGCCGAGCTCGGTGGCGCATGCAGCGAGCAGCACGAGCGCCGCCACCGTCGCCGCGCGAACGAGTCGATGGACCGCACGCGGTCGGTCGCGCCAGCGAGCCAGCGCCACGCTACGCACCCTCGAGATACGCATCGAGGTCGAGCGTCGAGCGCACGCCGAGATCCTTGCCGTGCGCATCGATGAACTCGCCCGCCGCGCGCCGGCCCTCGTCGCGCAGCATGCAGAAGAACGCCCACTCGGCGAGCAGCTTCGACGAGTAGCCGAGCTCGAGCATCTTCGCGCTCGCGATGCGGTGCACGCGCATCTTCGCCCACACCGCGCCTTCGCCCGTGCCCGGGTCAGCCGCCTTGCGCAGCAGCGCCGCGGCGCGGAATTCCTTGATGAGGTTCGAGTTGAAGGAGATCTCGTTGAGGCGGTTGTGGATCTCGCGCGCGCTGCGCGGCGTGCCCGGACGTTCGATCGGGTTGATCTGCACGAGGATGGTGTCGGAGGACGAGCACTCGCGGATGAGCGGCGCCATCGACGGGTTGCCCGCGTAGCCGCCGTCCCAGTACGCCTCGCCGTCGATCTCCACCGCCTGGAACATCGTCGGCAGGCAGGCGGAGGCGAGCAGCACGTCGGCATTGATCTTCGCGTTGCGGAAGATGTGCCCGCGTCCGGTGCGCACGTTGGTCGCAGTCACGAAGAGCTTCACGGGCGACTGCGACAGCCGGTCGAAATCGACGCTCTCGTTGAGGATCTGCCGCAGCGGATTGGTGCCCATCGGGTTCACGTCGTACGGCGAGACCATCCGCGCCGCGAGGTCCATCATCATGAACATCGGCGACCAGTCGAGCGTCCAGGTGCCGGTGATCATTTCGAGCGGGCCGCGGCGGAACGGGCTCAGCATCGCGCCGTCCGAGACGCGCTTCCAGAAGCGCTCGAGCGCGGCACGCGCCTCGTCCGGACCGCCGGCGGTGAGGCCGTCGGCCATGACGGCAGCATTCATCGCGCCGGCCGAGGTGCCGGAGATGCCGTCGAAGGTCAGCCAACGTTCCTCGAGCAGGCGGTCGAGGACGCCCCAGGTGAAGGCCCCGTGCGCGCCTCCGCCCTGAAGGCCGAGGTCCACGGCGATGGGATCGCGTTCCATGAGATCTCCGGTCGATGCTTGGGTTGAATCGAGTGCAGCCGTGGGCCGGGGGCCGATCCTGCGCCTCGCGCCTTGCCGCCCGCGGACACGCTTGGCGCCCGCGCAGACCCATGCTGTGGTGTCAGAACAACGGGAACCCGCGCCTTGCCATCCCCTGCGGCTGCGGTGCTTCTGCGGTCGCGATGTCCACCCATCCGCCGCCCATCGCCTGGTAGACGTTGACGAGCTGCGCGTAGCGCTCGGCCTGCACGCGCACCGCGGCCAGCTCCGCCGCGAAGAGCTCGTTCTCCGCCACGAGCACGTCCAGATAGCTCGCGATGCCGCGATCGAAGCGCAGCTTCGACAGGCGCGCGAATTCGCGCAGTGACGCAACGCGCTCCTGCTGCGCCTGCAGCTCGACCACCTTCTCCTGCGATCCGGTCAGCGCATCGTTGGTCTCGCGGAACGCGTTGAGGATGGTCTGCTGGTAGAACTCCGTCGCGGCGCGCGTCTGCGCCTCGGCCGACATGACCTGCCCCTGGATCGCCCCGAAGGTGAAGATCGGTCCCGTCACGCCGCCGATCAGCGCCCACGTGCTTGCCGGCCCGGTGAGGAAGTTGCCGAACGTCGTGCTCACCGAGCCGAGCGCGCCGGTGATGGAGAACTGCGGAAAGTAGAGCGCGCGTGCGGCACCGATGTTCGCGTTCGCCGCGATCAGGTTCTGTTCCGCCTGCAGGACGTCGGGCCGACGCTCGAGCAGCGTCGAGGGCAGGTCCTCGGGGATGAGCGGCGGGATCAGCGCGTCGATCGTCTTGCCGCGCGGGATCGGCCCGGGATTGCGGCCGAGCAGGATCGAGATCAGGTTCTCCTGCTGCGCGATCTGTTGCCGGATGAGCGGGATCGCCGCCTGCGCCTGCTTCAACTGCGACTCGATCTGCGACACCTCGGTCATCGAGACGAGCCCCGACTTGAAGCGCAGCCTGAAGATGCGCGCGGTCTCGCCGAAGTTGTCCGCGGTCGCCTGCGCGATCTCGAGCTGCCGGTCGAAAGCCCGCAGGAAGATGTAGGCGGTCGCGACGCCGCTCACCACCGAGAGCACCACGCCGCGCTGACCCTGCTCGCTCGCGTAGACCTGCGCCTGCGCGGCCTCGGTCAGGCTGCGTACGCGCCCGAACAGGTCGAGCTGCCACTGCGCGTTGAGCGCAGCCGAGTACAGGTTGAAGTAGGGGCTGATCGGCTCGGGGATCGGCGGCCGTCCGAGGCGGCTCGCGCGCGCGCGCGTCGCGTCGGCGCCGTAGCCGACCTGGGGAAAGAACTGCGACTGCGTCGAGACGAGCACGCCGATGAACTGGTCGACGCGCGCCGCAGCGAGCCGGATGTCGCGGTTCTCGCGGATCGCCGTCTCGATGAGCTCGTTAAGCACCGGATCGCCGAACTGCTCCCACCAACGGGTGTTCGCAACCTCGGCCGCCTTCGGATAGTCGATGCGCCACGCCTCCGGTGCCGCCACTGCCGGGCGCTGGTAAGCGGGGCCGACCATGCAGCCTGCGGTCGAGGCGGCGATCAGGGCGGCAAGTGCGAGTCGCTTCATGCGTCGTTCTCCGGGCCCAAGGACGGACCCTGCGGCCTCCGGGCAGGATTGTGGCAGGGTTGCCGGCGCCTTCAAAGCTCGACGCGCCCGGGGCATGACCCTCATGCGGCGGGTGCAGGACTCACAGCGCGATAGGCGAAAGAGCGCGGTTCCGGCATGATGCCGCCGCTCGCGTTGCGATCGTTCGCACGCGTCGACGCTTGGGCCTCGAGCAAGGAACACCCGCATGCGCTTCGTCTACATCGCGCTCATCGTGCTGTTCACGGCGATGGTGCTGCTCTTCAAGGTGCAGAACTTTCAGTCGGCGACGGTGACGTTGCTCGGCGCCAGCCTGACGCTGCCGACGTCGGTGCTGCTGCTCGGGGTGTACGTGCTCGGCGCGCTCACCGGTTGGTCGCTGTTCGGACTGCTGCGTTCCTGGGTGGCGGGTGCACGGGAGAGGCCATGATCGCGGCCGCCCGGACGGGGAAAGACCGCCGGCAGGCGCGCCGCTGAAGCCGCCGATGCCTGCGCGCTCGGGATCGGTGCTCGCACGCCTCATGCGCTCCTCGTGCCAGCGCGCAACGTTGCGGGTGGTGCGCGCCCTGCTCGTCGCTGTCGCGCTCGCCGCTGCTGTCGCAGGCTGCGCCGTCCTGCCCCGCAACCCCGTACCGCTCGACAGCATCGGCGAAGCAGTCATCCCCGGCATGTCGGACGTACGCGCCTGGGCGGGCACGCCGAGTCCCGTCATGGAGCGGGATATCCTCGATTCCTTCGCGCAGGAGTCGCGCGCCGCTTTCCCGGTCGCCGCGGACGGCAAGATCCACTACGCGCACCTCGCGCTCTCGGGCGGCGGCCCGAACGGCGCCTTCGGCGCCGGCTTCCTCAAGGGCTGGACGGAGACCGGCCGGCGCCCGATCTTCAAGATCGTCACCGGCGTTTCGACCGGCGCCCTGATCGCGCCGTACGCGATGCTCGGTCCGGAGTACGACGAAGCGGTGCGGAAGTTCTACACCACGACGTCGTCGCGCAACATCTTCCAGCGGCTCGCGATCCTCCCGCAGCTGCTTGCCGGAGAGTCCTTGGCGGACACTGGACCGCTCGCGCGCATCATCGAGAGCAACGTCGATGCGCAGTTCCTCGCGAACGTCGCCGCGGCGCACGATCGCGGTCAACGGCTCTACTTGGGCACGGTGGACCTGGACGCGCAGCGCTTCATGGTCTGGAACATGGGGCTGATTGCCAAGCGCGGCAACGGGCAGGCGCTCGATCTCTTCCGCCGCGTCATGCTCGCTTCGTCGTCGGTGCCGGTGGCCTTCCCGCCGGTCTACTTCGATGTCGTGGTCGACGGGCGCAAGTACGACGAGATGCACGTGGACGGCAGCGTCGCGACGCGCGTCTTCTACAACGGAGGACTGTTCAACCTTTCGGCGGTCAGCGCCAAGGCCGGGCTGGGACCGGTGGCCGAGGACGCTTTCGTCATCCACAATGGGCAACTGCTGCCCGTACCGGAAGCGACGCCGCGGACGCTGCGCGCAATCGGCATGCGCAGCTTCGAGACCGCCGGCAAGGCCGCCCTCATCGGCGACCTGTTCCGCATCTACGCCGTCACCCGGAGCGAAGGGGCCGGTTTCCACTGGGTGACGATTCCCGACGGCTTCGACCTGAGCGGCAACGAGGTGTTCGATCCGGTGACGATGTCCGCGCTCTTCGAGCTCGGCTACGAGGTTGCGCGCAAAGGTCCGGAGTGGGCGCCGCGGCCGCCGGGGCTCGACGCATGGGAGGCGCAAACGGGGGTCGGCGGCGGCGCCGCAACCAGGTGAGCGGGAGAGGATCGAGCAGCTGGCTGCTTTTTGCTTTGCCCCGGCGTCGCCACGCCCGTGATCCCGGGTGCCCGGTTGCCCCAAGCTGGAAGGTCACCCAAGATGACGAGGAACGCTGCGGAAGATGGATATGCGAAATGAAGCAGGTCAACATCGCCGAGGCGAAGGCGCAACTTTCCGACCTCGTTCAGCGCGCGGTTGCCGGCGAGGAGATCGTGATCGCGCGTGACAACAAGCCGCTCGTCAGGCTCGTCAGCGTGTCCTCGAGCCCGGCGCGCGCGCCCCGGGCTCGGCGAAAGGCGCGGTGTGGATCGCCGACGACTTCGATGCCCCGCTGCCGGACTTCGATCCGTACCGGTAGCGGCGATGCGGGTGCTGCTCGACTCACACGTCTTCCTGTGGTGGGTCGCCGACGACGCCGAGCTACCCTCCAAGCTGCGACGCCGACTGGGAGCGGCCGACAGTGAATGCTGGGTCAGCTACGCGAGCGTCTGGCGGGTGGACCGCCCCGTCGATCCATTCGTCGCCGAGCATTGCGAGGCGAACGGCTTCCGACTGCTGCCGATCGGCTTTAACTATGTCGGCATAGTCGAGCCACTCCCGTGGCACCACTCGGAGCCCTTGGTCGCGCAGGCGCTCTGTGGGGATGTCGCGCTCAGCACTCATGACGCAAGCATGCGACGCCACGGCGTCAAGGTCGTGTGAGCAATCTCCGCTCGTCGCTTACGCGCGGCCACCCGAAAGCTGCGCGGCTGCGGGGTCCACCGGGCGTCCTAAGCGAGAGCCGTGACCTACGCCGGGCGTCTCTGCGTCAGAAGCGCGCGATGGTCGAGAAGAGGATGCGGTTCGCAATGCCGACATCCTGTCCCGCCGGCAGTGTCTGCGCATCGCCGCCGAACACCGTCCGCCGCGTCCAGAGGTATTCGATGCCGATGTCGAGCCAGCCACTGCCGAACACCCCGTCGCGCACCTGGGCGAACGGACTCCAGATCAGGTTTGCGAACACCTGCTGGATGTCGTTGTTCAGCGAGGTCGCGCTCGCCGAGCCGGGAATGAACCGCAGCACGTAGTCTTCGTAATCCTGTTTGGCATAGGAATAGCTGAAGTTGCTGCGCAAGGTGGGCGTCCAGAAGCGGCGATAGCCGATGGTGGCGCCCCACGTGGGCACCGGGTCGAGCGAGGCCGTCTTCACGCCCGGCAGGCCGATGTCGGACGTCGCGTCGAGACCCGGCGTGTTGCCGGGCTGGTAGCGGCCGATGCCGGAGCCGCCATAGGCGAGGGCGAGCGTCTCGTCCTGTCCGAAGGCTGGCGACACCCACCGCATCGGGAAGCGGACATGGCCGCCGAGCCCCCAGGCGACGGCGCTCGTGTCGCCGCTGCCGGCCTCGGCGGTGCCGCTCGTCTTCAGCGACAGGTCGCGCAGCATCGCGCGCCCGCCGACCTCGAGGCCGTTTTGCCGCCAGGTGAGCCGACCGAGCAGGTCGGGCACGGCATTGAAGGCGGGACTCGCGCCGTTGCCGAGCGAGCTGCCCGGCGTGAATACGCCGGCGACCGAGGTGTACTGCGTGTCGGGCGCCTCGACCGTGACCTGCCCGATCAGCCCCGGCGCCAGCGTTGCGGTGGCGCGGATCTGCGCCTGGCGGATGAAGGACTGGTTGAGGTTGGTGGCGTCGATCAGCGTCTCGTAGAGGCCCTCGTTCCACAGGCTGTTCGCCTGGCCGATCAAGACGCGGAAGCGCTCGTCGCCGAGCTCCGCCCAGGCCTGCCGTAGCCGGAACACGGCGTTGTTGGACGTCGGCGAACCGCCCCCGAAGTCGCCTTCGAGCCGGGTCTCGAGGGTGCCGAAGCGCGTGAGGCTTCGCGTATCGAGGCCGAAGCGGCTGAACCGCGCCGTCATGCCGAAATCGCCGCCCTGCTGGTCGGCGGCGCTGCCATTGAGCGGAATCTGCGCCGGCAGCGGTGCGTCGCTCTGGTTGCGGCCATTGAAGTCCTTCCAGGCGGACACCTTCGCAAAGCCGTAGAGCCGCACCTGCGTGTCGCTGTTCGGCACGCGGAAGGCGATGCCCGGCAGGTCCGAGCGCAGCGCGTCGCCGACGGCATCCTGGAGGCCCATCGGCTCGGGCGGCAGCAGGCCCGGCACAGTGGTCTGCAGCACGGAAGGTGCCACTGCAGCGACTTGGCGCTGCGCGGCCTCGGCCTGCGCGGCGGCGGCCTGCGCCTCGCGCGCCGCGGCTTCCGCGCGCGCGACGTCCTGGGACGGCGTGGCGCCGGGCACCGGCGCCGCCGCGGTGCCGGGCGCTGGTGCCGGCACGACGCCGGGCGTCGCGGGCTTCTGGCCCGCAAGCTGCGCCTCCAGCTGCTCGACGCGCTTGCGCATCTCGTCCATCTGGCGGCGAAGCTCGGAGATGGTCTCGGCTTCGGACTGCGCGAATGCAGGCGCCGTCGAGCCCAAGCCGAGCCCGACCAGCAGCGACAGCCTGGCGACGCGATGGCGCGCCGGCATGGCTGATCCCCGAGCCCCCGCACTCGTTTCGACCGGAACGGCGGCCGGGCGGAAGCGCGTGCCGTCCGCGCCTCGCGCCCCCGAAATCGGCAGGGCGCCCACACTTGCGTGCGGCGGGCACGACCGCCCTTCTCGCACGCGTTCCGTGCGACGGCCTGCCCCACCGGTCTTGAACGAAACGAATCCCGTCTCCATGCCTGCCTCCTCGTAGGTTAGGTCTCCGACGTGCTCACGCGAACGCGACTAGCATTTCTCGCCACACAGAACGCCATTTCGACTCGACGCAAACGAAATTCGTGGCGCGCGAACCGTTAGGGTCCCGCGCCGGACGCTCGCCCGGCGACTTGCTCGTGGTTGTCACCGGGGATCCGGATAGGCCGCATGTGCCGTCGTGCGGCGGGTAGCCCTGCGCCACGGTCCGGTCCGTCGGCCGGTGCAAGGCCGCAGGCATCGCAGTTCACGGCGCGACCCGTCATCCCGCTGTCCTCATCGATAGGCCGAACGCGATCGCCGTCGCAAGCAACAGCACAGTCGCGACAGCCCACTGACGAAGACCGCGGTCGAGTGTGATGGCCGCAATGGCGCCAGCCGCGAAACCGCGGACGCCCGCATCGATCACCACCGCGACGTCGCCCTCGGGAATGCGCGGCAGGAGACGATCGGCGCCGCGCGCCAGCACGAACGCAGCGCCGGCGCCGACGAGGACCGGCCACAGCGACGGCCAGAGCGTCTTCGGCGCGAACGCCTCCTCGACGCTGCCGAGGGCCAGCCCGATGTAGAGCACCCACGGCAGCACGATCGAGGCGAGTGCCATCGCGAGCCATGGCCACGTCAGCCCGCGGTTCGCGCGCGCCGCCCCGTCGTCGACGACGCTCACAGTCCGCACTCGTCTCAGGAAGTGCAGCATGAGGAGCGTGGTTCCAGCGGCGGACACTACACCGGCCGTCGCCGCCCAGCCGTCGCCGAGCGGTCCCTTCACCGCTGCCTTGGCGATGAAGCCGCCGGTGAGCGGCAGTCCGCCGAGGCCGACGGCGATCAACGCCGCGAGCAGAAACGAGCCGCGGATGCGGCCGATGCTCGATGCCGCGACGACGCCGACGAGCAGGAACATGGCGCCCTTCACGAGGATGTGGTGGCTCGCGTAGAAGGCCGCGAGCACCGGTGCCGCGGCATCCGCGTTCGCGATCCCCATGCCGATCACGGCGGCGACGAATCCCATCTGGCTCACGCTCGAATAGGCGAGCACGACCTTGGGATGCGACTGCGTGACGCCGATGGCCACCGCGTAGAGCGCCGTGAACATCCCCGCGATCGCGAGCAGTGTCCCCACGCTCGCGAGCGCCGGATCGACCGGCAGGAAGCGGATGAGGCCGATGATCCCGGCTTTCACCACGGCGCCCGAGAGCACTGCCGAGGCCGGCATCGGCGCGGCGCCGTGGGCAAGCGGCATCCATACGTGCAGCGGGAACAGGCCCGCCTTGATGCCGAAGCCGGCGACGAGCAGCGCGACGATCGCCTCGCGGTGTGGTGCTTCCGGCAGCGCGGCCGCGGCATCACGGATGAGGAGCGACCCGTCCGGCACCGCCTGCCCGAGCAGCACCATGCCGGCGAGTACGAGCGATTCGGCGAAGAGCGCGATGCCGAGGTACATGCCCGCGGCACGTCGCGCGCGCGGCGTCTCGTCCTGGAACACGAGACCGCTCGCGCCGAGCGTGAGCAGCGCGAGCATGAGATAGAGCATCGGCATGTCCGCCGCGACGAACACGCCGAGGCACCCGGCGAGCGTGAGGAGCCAGCACGCGGCGAACCTGCCCGCGTTCGCGTCCTTGCGCTGGTAGATGGCGGCGTACGCACCGGCGGCGATCCACAGCAGCGCCGCGACGCCGAGCAGGATCGCGCCGGGTGCGTCGAGCGCGAGCGACGGGCGGTACAGGCCACTCCCCAGTGCCGCCGGCGTCCCGTGCCACGCGAGCATCGCGGCGAACATGCCGGGCAGCGGCGCGAGAGCGAGGAGCGGCAGCATGCGCGCGCGGACGCCGGGGACGAGGCATGCCAGCAGCATGCCGAGCGGCAAGGCCGGCGTCGCTACGAGCAGCAGCGTCGGCAAGGTCATCGCCGGCCTCGCGTCATCGCGGCACGCTCGTCCTGCACGCGATCGCGCGGCGAGCGCGCGACGCGCCCGCGTCGCGTCATCACGATCGCGAGTACGATCGGCACCGCATAGGTCGCGACACGACGCAGCGGGACTGTCATCGCATCCCTCCGCCTGCCGCCGCTCGTCCGACCTGCACGAGATCGAGCGGCAGGAGCGCGACCAGCCCGAGCAGCGTCGAGACGATCGCGAGCGCGAGCACGGCAGATTCCTGCGAGCGCGGCACGGCGTTCACGATCTTCGGCTGCACGTCGCTCGCGACCGCGCGCGCGAGCAGCGGGAAGACGTAGCAGGCGGTGAGCAGGCCACCGATCACCAGCACGACTGCCCACCACCATTGCCCGCTCGCGAGCGCCGACCCGAGCAGCAGCCACTTCGCGACGAAGCCGCCCGCCGGCGGCAGGCCGATCAGCGCGATGCCGCCGAGCGTGAACGCGGCCACCGACATCGGCAGCGCGCGGGCGATGCCGCCGAGATCCTTCACGCGGTCGTGGCCCAGTGCCACGTACACGAGGCCCGCCGCCATGAACATCGCTGCCTTGGCGGTGGCGTGCGACACCACCTGCAGCAGCCCTCCGGTGACGGCCGGGCCGCTCGCGGCGACGAGCTGCTCGGTTCCCAGCGCGAGCGGGAACAGCAGGAATAGATAGCCGAGCTGCGCGACGGTCGAGTACGCGACCATGAGCTTGAGCCGCGCCTGCTGGATCGCCACCACGCTGCCGAAGACGATCGCCGCGGCACCGAGCGCGCCGAGGCACTGCGCCGCGGCGGGGCTGATGACCGTCGGCACCGCGTCGAGCCACAGCCGCAGCACGATGAACCACGAGCCCTTGACCACGAGCGCCGAGAGCACGGCGCTCGCCGCGGCCGGCGCGCCGGCGTGCGCGGGCGGCAGCCACAGGTGCAGCGGGAACAGCGCGGTCTTCGCGAGCAGGCCCGCGGTCATGATCGCCGTCGCGACGATGGTCGGCGCGTCGGCACGCGCATCGCGCGCGATGAGCGCCATGTCGAGCGTGCCGTAGGCGCCGTAGAAGAGCGCCGTGCCCGCGAGATACAGGAGCGAGCCCGCGAGCGCGAACAGCATGTAGCGCAGCGCCGCGCGCAGCGTCTCCGCGCGACCGTCCAGGCAGACCAGCGGCACGGCGGCGAAGGTGAGCAGCTCGAGCGCCACGTAGAGCGTGAAGAGATCTCCCGACAGCACGACCACGTTCAGCGCGCCGAGGATCGCCATCAGCATCGACCAGAAGACGAGCGGCGCGCGCGCATCGGTGCTGCCGTGCGGCGTCGCGAAGTCGTTGCGCGCGAAGACGGCGACGGCGAGCATTACCACGGATGCCATCATCATCATGACGGCGGAAAGCCCGTCGGCGCGCAGCGCGACGCCGAGCGGCGGCGACCAGCCGCCGAGCAGGTACACGAGCGGCGCATTGCTCTCCGAGAGCTGCATCGCGATCGCGACCGAGAGCGCGAGCACGATGACGACCACGGCGATGGCGAGCCGTTCGGCCGCGCGGCTACCGAACGTGAAGCCGAGCAGGACGCCGACCGCCGGGATCGCGATCGCGAGGACGAGGAGCGCGCCGCCCGGAGTGGCCATGGCGGGCAGGGCCCCGGTCATGCCTGGCGGTCGGCGCGTTCCGGGGCGGACCTGTCCTCCAACGCCGCATCGTCGAAGTCGGTCGAGCCGGCAACGCGCGCGAGGCGGAGCATGATCGCCG
>Ga0114939_10001869_pt1 | contig 16275 bp, 11 predicted proteins | sample AshMeaCrysSpring_FD_87196 | JGI IMG/M metagenome (GOLD analysis project Ga0114939, IMG submission 87196) | Groundwater microbial communities from Big Spring, Nevada to study Microbial Dark Matter (Phase II) - Ash Meadows Crystal Spring | ecosystem: Environmental > Aquatic > Deep subsurface >... | reverse complement strand
TGATGATGATGGATGTGATCGGGCAACTCGATGAAATTGCGGTTTGCGTCGCCTATGAGCTGGATGGCCAACGGATCAACCGCTTGCCCTGTCATGCCGATGACCTGCGTCGCTGCAAACCAGTGTTGGAGACAATGCCTGGCTTCCGTTGCGATCTGACGCAGGCCCGCGATGCGGGGGATCTGCCAGCGGGCGCTTGGACTTTTATCCGGTGGATCGAGCGGCTGATTGGTGTTCCGGTCGGGATCGTTTCCGTCGGCCCTGATCGAGCGCAGACGATCTTTCTAGACAGCATGGCGGAAGTTCTGCCTGGAGTCGGCGCGATCAAACGGACATGAGTTCACAAGACGCTTTGCATTCCGCTGGCCGGCGAGCACGCGAGTTGCTTGCCGACATTCCGACAGAACAGCGGCCGTCGCACGTGGCCATCGTGATGGATGGCAATGGTCGCTGGGCTCGGAACCGAGGCTGGCAACGGGTCGAAGGGCATCGGCAAGGCGCCGGAAGCGTGAAGCGGACCGCAGAGGCGAGTGTCGCGCTGGGGATGCGTGCGCTGACGCTGTATTGCCTGAGCAGCGAGAACTGGAAACGACCGGCCGGCGAACTCGCCTTCCTGATGCGGATGCTCGAGCAATTCATCGTCGATGAGCGGCCGACTCTCGCCGAGCAAAATATTCGTGTGCGAGCTATCGGGCGGCGCGATCGGCTCTCAGGCCTTGCCCGCGAAGAGCTCGAACGGACGATCGAGCTCTGCCAGAATCACACGGGCCTGGAACTTGTGCTGGCGATCGATTACGGGGGGCGGAGCGAGATCACGGAGGCAGCGCGTCGTCTGGCGGCGGAATGTCAGGCCAGTGTCCGCGATCCAGCTTCGATCGATGAAGCCGTTTTCGGTCAGTACCTTCAGACCCATGGGCTACCCGATCCGGATCTGCTGATTCGCACGGGAGGGGACTTGCGCGTCAGCAACTTTCTGCTGTGGCAGATCAGTTATGCGGAAATTTGGGTAACCGATGTCTGCTGGCCAGACTTCGATGTGGAACTTTACTGTCAGGCGATCCGTGACTTTGCGGCCCGCGATCGACGGTTCGGCGGATTGAACGATTTTGGTTCCTAGGACAAGCGACACAGAACTCCATGCTCCGCGATCGCCTGATCTCCTCGGCGTTGATCCTCGTGTGCCTGACGGTCCTGATCTATGTGGACGCGAAATTCCTGCCGGAAGGCAGCGGCGGGATTGCACTGTTGCCCGCCGTTCTCGCGTTTGGCCTGGGGACCGCCTTTGAGTACCAACGCATGGTCGCAGCCTCCGATCGACCAATTCGGAAAACGCCGTTTCTGATCGCCGTGGGGATGGTGTTGCTCCTGAGCAGCAGCCCCCTGTGGTGGCCTCTGGCAGGTGCTGTCTATCCCGATCCCTGCCCGATTGGCCGGATCGGATGGCCTTTACTCGGCATGTTGGCGGCGGTATTCGCCCTCGTTTCCGTTGAAGTTCTGCGGTTCGGGCTCGATGCGGGCTCGCCGATCGATCGCTTGGCTTACGCGGTTCTGGGTTTGATCTGGATTGCGATGCCTTTGGGTTACCTCATCGTGCTGAGGCAGTTGGGCCAGGACCTTTGGGGATTGGCGGCCCTGCTTTGGCTCCTCGCAGTCACGAAATCGGCGGATGCAGGGGCCTTTGGGGCCGGAAGGGTGTTTGGCCGCCACAAACTTCTGCCGCGCGTCAGTCCCGGTAAGACATGGGAAGGGCTTTGTGGCGGCTGGATCGCTGCAATGCTGGTCAGCTGGTTTGCGGTACTTTGGCTGACCCCGAACGGGAATTCGATGAACGGTCTCGGTGCGACGGCGCTCCCGGCAGCGGCTCTTGGATCGATCTGCACCGTGGCCGGCCTGCTCGGTGACCTGAGCGAATCGATGATCAAGCGGATTGCTGGGGCGAAGGACAGCGGGGCCATCCTGCCTGGTCTGGGAGGTTTCTGGGACGTGACAGACAGCCTGCTTGCCACGGCCATCCCGGGAACCTTCTGGTTTGCGTCTTGGGCGAACCAATCGTGACTTGGTCAGGGGGCTGTGCAGCGTATACTGGAAAAACGATCGAAATGGGTGATCCCCAAAGGTGGGGGTGGTGCTGCTGGCGTGGGCAGTTTCTGCGAGCCTGTTTCTGGTTTCAGGAATCCGATGAGCGAAGCGACGCTGGTGGTGTCGCGTCCGGATGACGTGCTGACGTTGTTCGGCGCAAAGGATCAGCATCTACGGATGGTGCGGCGCCTGTTTGGGGTGCAGGTCACCCATCGGGATGGGCAGATCAAGGTCGCCGGCGAGGAAGAGGGTGTTCGCAAGGCGACGCGCGTCTTTGAGCGTCTGAAGCAGCTTGCCGACCGTCAGGGAAGCGTGGGCGAGGAAGACCTGCGCGCGGTGTTGGGCGAGGTTGGCGCATCTTGGCCGGAGGGGGAGCGGACCGAACCGGCGAATGATGTCGACATTCGGCAGGCCGGTCGCCGCGTCAAGCCGCGTTCGAATGGGCAGTCGACCTATGTCGCGACGATGCGGCAGTACGACCTGACGATCTGCACGGGCCCGGCGGGAACAGGAAAGACGTACTTGGCCGTGGCGATGGCCGTCGAGGCGCTCAAGAGCCGTCAGGTGCGAAAGATCGTGCTGGTTCGGCCGGCGGTGGAAGCGGGCGAGAATCTGGGGTTTCTGCCCGGCGACCTGCGCGCCAAGTTGAATCCCTATCTGCGACCTTTGCTCGATGCGCTCAATGAGATGGTCGACTTCGACCAGGTCCGCTCCCTGATGGAGCAGGATGTGATCGAAGTGATCCCCTTGGCCTACATGCGCGGTCGGACTCTCAATGATGCCTTCATCATTCTTGACGAAGCTCAGAACGCGACTGTCGCGCAGATGAAGATGTTTCTGACGCGAATGGGTGAGCGGAGCAAGATGGTGGTGACTGGGGACCCGTCCCAGGTGGACTTGCCTCGAGGGACCCACAGCGGTCTGCGTGACGCGCTGGAACGGCTGCGAGGCATCGAACGAATTGGCGTGATCGAGCTGCAGCGCGGTGACATCGTGCGGCATCCGCTCGTCCAGCAGATTGTGGACGCTTATGAAGAGCACAGCAGTTAAGGATCGGTCGCTGACATGAGCAATGCGCAGATTCGCACGCGCAGCGATCGGGTAGCTGCACTTCCCAAGCCGGAGAGGATCTGGCAGCGATGGTACCGTTCTCTGCGTGACAAGAACTGGTGGGGGCGTTGGGGGATTGCGGCTGCTGCGGCCGTGTTCGTGGTGCTGGCGTGCCGCAGTTGGGAGCCAGCGTTTCCGTATCGCTCGGGGGGCGTGACGAGTCGCGACCTTGTGGCGCGGGTGCCCTTCGAAGTACCGAATCCCTCGAAGACCGAACTGATGCGCGAGCAGCGCAGACGCGAGGTTCCGGTCTACTATGCGAATCGCACGCAGCCACTGACGCAGGTGCGGGAACGCCTCAAGGATCAGCTGTTCACGCTTCTGCGAAATCCGGACCTGGCGAGTTTGGACAAAGCGGGGCTGGCCACATGGGATTCATTCCTCACGAATAACCCGGTCGTATCGGCCCATTCGCGGGAAGAGGTCTGGAATGCGCTGCAGCAGACGTTGGCCATGGATACCACGTTGCAAGGATTGGACGAGGCGGTCCAGGCTGCGATGCTGACGTTCTATGAGCATGGCTTGTTGGTTTCTCTGGAACATACGATCGAGGAAGGCAATCAGCGGTCGATCCGCGCCTATCAGGCCAGTCGCCCGGAGGATGATGAACTGGTGCCGGTGGACCGCGTGCGGATTCCGCAGATTGAACCGGACCTGCAAGAACGGCTGACGCGGGAGTTTTCACAGCGGTTTGGCAATTCGGAAGCTCCACTGGCGGCTCTTGCCATCGATGGTTGGTTGGCCGAGCAACTGAAAGACTGTGTGACACTCACGTATGACAGCAAGCTCAGTGAAGAAGCCCGGCGGGCTGCCGCCGATCAAGTGGAGCCAGTGGCGGACAAGTTCTTTGCCGGGACCAGCGTTCTGATTCGCGCTGGACAGCCGATTGGAGTAGACGAGCTGAAACTGTTGCGAGCCGAGCATGAGGCGGTCAGGCACGCGATCACGACCCCCGGAAAGATCGCCAGGCTACTGGCGACTTTCGGGATGCTCAGCGCGCTCTATGTGCTGTGCAGCGTGTTTATCTATTGGGTGGGGGATCGGCGATTGCTGGCGCATGTCTCGGGAGTTGCCCGGCTGCTGTCCCTGGCTGTCGTCACCATGCTGGTCTGCCGACTGGCGATGGGTGAGCAGTTGCGTCTGGAGGTGGTCCCGATTGTCATGGCGGCTTGTGCGGCGACCGTTGTTTACGGCCGTCCCTTGGCAATGCTGCTGATGGTGTCGGTTTGCCTGGCGATCACTCTGTTGCTTGGCCAAGGGCTTCGCGAATTCGTTGTGCTGATTGCCGCAGCCCTGACGACGATTCTGCTGACGGGCCGAATTCGCACGCGGACCCGACTGCTCGCGGTCGGCCTGGGGGCCGCGGGGGTGACCGCTGCGACGGCGATCGGGACAGGAATTCTCAGTCAGCAGTTGTGGGGAATCGACCCAGGGGTTCGCGGCGATTTGCTCGGAGTGGACGTCCACTGGTGGACCCCCTGGCAGCAGTTGGGCAGAGAGGCGCTTTGGCATGCAGGGAGCGCCATGCTGGCGGGCTTCATGATGACGGGCTTTCTCCCCTTGGTGGAGCGGCTGTTTGGCGTACAGACCGACCTGACCTTGCTGGAGTTAGGCGACGCCAGTCATCCCCTGTTGCGGCAGTTGGCCCAACGCGCCCCTGGTACGTACAACCACTCGATCAATGTGGCATCGATTGCCGAACCCGCGGCAGAGGCGATCGGCGCCAACGGCCTGTTGGTGCGGGTCGGCGCCTATTTCCATGACATCGGCAAGTTATTCAAGCCGAACTATTTCATCGAAAACCAAGGGCTTGGGCCAAATCAACACGACAGTTTGCAGCCGGCGATGAGCACGCTGGTGATTATCGCGCATGTGAAGGACGGTGCTGACTTGGCGCGAAGCCACCACCTGCCCCAATCCATCATCGATTTCATCGAACAGCACCACGGCACAACCCTGGTCGAGTACTTTTACCGTCAGGCTGCCGAACGGAGCCAGCGCGACGCCGAGTCGACTCCTGTTTCGGATCGCGACTTCCGCTATCCAGGCCCAAAGCCGCAGTCGCTCGAGGCGGCCGTTCTGATGCTGGCGGATACGGTGGAAAGTGCCAGTCGGGCGCTGGTGGAGCCCACGCCAGCGCGGATCAAGGGATTGGTCGAAGATGTCTCGATGAAGAAGTTGAGCGACGGTCAGTTTGACGAGTGTGGGCTGACTCTATTGCAGCTGAACGTTGTCAAGCAGAGTCTCGTGAAGAGCCTGACCGCGATCTACCACGCGCGAGTGAAATATCCGGGCCAACAGTCAGCCTGAGGCCTGACTCAGGCGGCCGTGGCGACTTTCAATGAATCCGTACTTGTACCTTGATTGTCATGACGGACTCTCCATCAAGCGGCAACACGAGAAAGATTCCGCAGGAACGGCTTGTTCGAACCGATGCGGATCTGGCTCCCAGATCGAGCCGCAAACCGCCACCTGCTCAGGGAAACAGTACCGACGCCTGTGCGAATCTGCGGATCGATGTGCAATTTCTTGATCCACACGCATCGGTGGGTGAGGCTGAAATCGCGAGCGCCGTCCGTGAGGCATGTCGTCTGGCGGGGGCTCGGGAGGGCTGGGTCGAGATTTCAGTGGTCGATGACGAGCGAATCCAGGAACTCAACCGACAGCACCTGCAGCACGATTATCCGACGGATGTTCTCAGCTTCTGCTACCTTTGGGATCCGGATGGCGGTCAGCTGGAAGGTGAGTTGATCATCAGCTCGACCACAGCCGATCGGTTGGCAGCGGCAGAGGGTAGCCTGGCTGCCGACGAGTTGCTGTGGTATGCCGTGCACGGAGCGCTCCATCTATGCGGGTACGAGGACGATCAACCCGTGGCTTGGCAGAGGATGCGGGCTGCCGAGGCCGTGGTGCTGCAACGCTTGGGGCTTTCGCGACCGGCAGGTTTCGACGAACCGCGACGGGAGTGGGTTGATCGATGAGCGTTGGTTTGTCAGCGCTGAGTATTGCGACCGCATGCGGTCTGGGGATCGCCTGTTGGGCATCGCTCGGCGTCGAATTGCTCAATGGCTTCCATGGAAGAGCGCTGGAGATCTTTGCCCGAGCGCGCCGCAATCGCGACCGGTACGGCGAAGTGTTGGATCACGGTGAGCGGGCGGCAAAGGCTGCCGAATACCTGCGAGTTGTCGGCAACTCCCTGTTTCTGGTTGCAGGCACAGCGGCGTGCATCACATTGGCCGATCAACAGGCCAGCGGCCAGGTGCTGCTTGGCTGCGTGCTCGCCGCATCGTTGATTGCGCTGGTGCTGCAGCTATGGATTCCCCGAGCCCTGGCACGTTTCGCTTCTGCGCCGGTCCTCTATTACACATGGCCCGCGTGGCGTTTGCAGGCGTCCCTGCTGCGTCCACTGGCGTGGCCCGGCGAATTGTTCGAGAAACTCGCGCAACGAATCGCCGGCTTGCAGCAGACCGAGGAAGAACTCGAAGAGGAAGAGCTCGAAGACGAGATTCGGACGATCGTCACGGTTGGTGCGCGGGACGGTGTGCTGACACCAGATCTCACCCTGATGATCGAAAACGTGATGGACCTGCATCAGGCAACGGTTCAATCGATCATGACGCCACGCAGCCAGGTGGACGCGATCGAAGTCGACCAGCCGTGGAATGAGTTATTGCCCGAAATTGCAGCCAGCGGCCGCTCGCGCGTCCCCGTTTACCGCGGGACGATGGACGAGATGGTGGGCGTTCTGTTTGTCAAAGATCTGCTGCCAGAAATGATGTCGGGCCAGTTGCCCAGTAAGCCGCTTTCAGAATTGATGCGCCGCGCCTGGTTTGTGCCGGCGAGTCGCCAGGTTAATGAACTGCTCCGTGAGTTTCTGCACAGCCGAAGCCATATGGCGATTGTCCTGGATGAATTTCACCAGTTCGCCGGAGTCGTCACCATTGAAGACGCTCTGGAAGAAATTGTCGGTGAAATCGTCGACGAGTCGGATGAGGACGAACAGGCGGAGATCCGCATGGTCGACGAGTCAACAGCCGAAGTCGCGGGACGCGCGCTCGTCACGGAAGTCAACGAGCTGACAGGCTGGGGGCTTGAGGAATCCGACGATTACGAAACGGTCGCCGGGTTTGTCTTGCACCATACGGGGACAGTTCCCGACAGCGGTACGACGGTGACGATTGGACCGGTTGAGATCGAGATTCTCAACGCATCGCGCCGGCAAATTGATCGCCTCAGGCTGCGTCCCCGCAAGATGGCGGTCGAACTATGAGGCTTTGGCGGCAAGCCGCCGGCCGCACTGGTTACAAGCCGTCCGCATTCCGCGGGGCTGGCGAATTGTCGGTTGGATGCGGGAAGGCTACACTGCCTTCTCACGACGACGAATCTGCGGCTGCTGCTGACGGCCGGCCCGATTCGTGGGACGCCTGTCGCCCGCCTTTGATGCCCTCGGATTGAGCCGAAAATTGATCGCATGAGCAAGCAAGTTGGAAACTCCCTGCGTCGCGAATCAATCGAAGCCCGTCTGGTCGACGGCGAACGCGAGTTCAAACTTCCGGTCTGGGTTGGCACGGAGGACGAACGGGCGGTCGACATTACGAACCTGCGTAAGGTTTCTGGATTGATCACGCTGGATGATGGCTATGCCAATACAGGGGCTACCACGAGCGCGATCACGTACCTCGACGGCGATCAGGGGGTCTTGCGGTATCGCGGCTATCCGATCGAAACGTTGGCGACCCAGTGCTCGTTCCTGGAGGTCAGTTACCTGCTGATCTACGGTGAGCTGCCGACGGCTGAAGAGCTGAACACGTTCCGCAATTCCATACGTCGACACACGATGCTGCATGAGGACATGCGGAGCTTCTACAACGGCTTTCCGCGAGATGCCCACCCCATGGCAATCCTGTCAAGCGTCGTTGGGGCTCTCTCGACCTTTTACCAGGACTCGCTGGACCCGCACAGTCCTGAAGAAGTCACCGTTTCAATTCATCGGCTGCTGGCCAAGCTCCCGACGATCGCCGCTTACGCGCACAAGAAGTCGATTGGCCAACCCTTCATCTATCCCAGGAACGATTTAGGTTATTGCGAGAATTTCCTGCAGATGATGTTCGCGACGCCGGCGGAGCCCTATGAGGTGGACGCCGATTTCGCTCGCGCCCTGAATCTGCTGCTGATCGTCCATGCCGATCACGAGTTGAATTGTTCCACAAGCACGGTGCGAATGGTTGGATCCAGTGATGCGAACCTGTTTGCATCGATCAGTGCGGGCATCTGCGCGCTATGGGGCCCGCTGCACGGCGGAGCAAACGAGGCTGTAGTCAGCATGCTGCAGCAGATTGCCGCGGACGGATGCGATGTAAGAAAATACGTGGAGCTTGCCAAAGACAAGACTCACGGGTTTCGCTTGATGGGCTTTGGTCACCGCGTCTATAAGAATTACGATCCGCGGGCAAAGATCATCAAGCAGGTGTGCGACAAACTGCTCGCAAAGCGCGACGTCGATGATCCGCTGTTCGAAGTGGCGCAGCAGTTGGAAGAAGTCGCCCTCCGTGACCCCTATTTCATCGAACGCAAACTCTATCCGAACGTCGACTTTTACTCCGGAGTCGTCTACCGGGCGATCGGAATCCCCGTCCAGATGTTTACCGTCCTGTTTGCAATTGGACGTTTGCCAGGTTGGATCGCCCACTGGGTGGAGATGCAAGGTTCTCCAAACAAGCGGATCGATCGCCCGCGCCAGGTGTACACAGGGCCACAGATTCGAGGGTTCATCCCGATCGATCAGCGCCGGTAAAGCGTCCCCTGGGTCGGGCTGTCAGGCATTTGAGGCGCTCGACGTTCGGCGGGCCTGACGGAGGCTCAGCATGTGGTTGACTCGCGTTTTTTCGGCGATTCTCCCACGCCTGCTGTGTGCTGCTCCAGCAAATCAGGGTTTCCGCTACGCTCGTTGCTTTCCAGAGCCCCGTCCGCTCGGCCTGGTTCTGTTGCACGGGTCAGGGTTGCTAGGCGGGAGCAGCCGATCCGCGGGCCGGAATTCACATTTTTTTCCTCTTCCGACGAGACCCCCAGTGCCGGCGGTGGGTTAGGAATTACTGGGGAGCAGGCCTCGTCAGACCGTTGGGGCCTCCAGCGACACTCCAACCACGGGCTCCGTGCAGGGTGTCACCGAACGCTGGACACGCAAGTAGCCAGCCCTCATCTCGAGGTCAATCCATGAGAAGCACACGCAGTCATTGGCTCGACCTGTCTGTCGCCATCTTGGTCCTGGGCAGTCTGTGCCCGCCTGTCGCCATCGCACAGGGACTGGAGCCCGCCGAGGTCGCATCCGACTTGGACGCGCTGCTCGCCACGGCATCCGGCTTGCCATTGCCACAGCAGGCTGACGACGGCGTGCTTCTGCGGCGGCTTTATCTCGACCTGGCCGGTCGTCCTCCTCAAGTGGAGGAATTGATTGAGGATTTGGCTCGCGATCCGGGGACACGCTTTGACGAAGTAACCGATCGGTTAATCGCGAGTCAAGAATTCGCCGCTAACCTCGCGCGATATTGGCGGGCGACCATCCTGGCTCGACCTACAGAGCCGCGTTCTGCGATCGCGGCTAACAGTCTGGAATTCTATTTGACCGAAGCGATTGAAAACGGAATGGGCTGGGATGCGATTGCCCGTCAGCTAATCACTGCCGAAGGCAGTGTGCGAGACGACGGAAGGACCGCGCTGATCTTCGCGCAGAGCGGCAAGCCGGAAGAAACCGTCGCTGAGGTCAGTCGTATCTTTCTGGGCATTCAAATTCAGTGTGCGCAATGCCATAACCATCCCACGGAGCCTTGGACACGGGAACAATTTCACGAGTTGGCTGCCTTCTTCCCGCGCGTGGCAGCGCGACCGGTTCGGGGAGATGGACCGATTGATTTCGTCGTCAGCGTGACGGATCAGGCTTCGCCACGACCGCAACGAAGTGACAATCGTTTCGTGGGTACGACCGAGCATTACATGCCGGACCTGGACAATCCTGATGCCCAGGGCACGCTGATGACACCCACGTTTTTTGTCAATCGGCAGTCGCTTCCGCTGGGTATTTTGGACGAGGTCCGTCGCAATGCTCTGGCCGATTGGGTGACCGAAGCGAGTAACCCGTGGTTTTCCCGTGCCCTGGTCAATCGAATGTGGGCCGAGTGGGTAGGCGTAGGCTTCTATCAGTCGGCCGTGGACGACCTGGGTCCGAGCCGCGGGGTGGTGGCTGAAGAAGCGTTGCGGCGGTTGGCCGACGGATTCGTGGCTTCGGGGCATGACTTGGGTTGGCTGGCAAAGACGATCATGCGGACCAGGGCATACCGATCCGTCAGTCAATCGCCGCCAGCAAGTAATCCAGCGCACGCCGTCGCTCGCTCGACGGCTCGTCGGCTGCGCAGCGATCAGTTGTTTGACCAGTTGCAGCAGGTTCTAGGTACCACAACGGACTCCCAGATGGGTGCGCGCGATTTGGGGCAGCCGCAACGGTTCAATGTCAATCCTCGCATGCAGTTCGCCACAGTCTTCGGGTTCGATCCAAGCCTGCCTGTCGAAGAAGTCAATGGCTCGATGACCCAAGTGCTGATGTTGATGAATGGTCAGCAAGTGCAACAAGCATTACGATCTCCCCAAGGAGCGGTGGCCCGCATCCATGCCGCGATGCCCGATCATCGAGCCTTGGTCGAGCGGCTTTATCTGCATGTCCTGGCGAGATTTCCAACTGATGCCGAACGAGCGACCGCCGTGCGCTATGTAGCTGGTCACCGGAATCGTATGGCTGCGACGGAGGACCTTGCCTGGGCCCTGATCAATAGTGCCGAATTCATCCAACGTCGCTAGCGGGTTTCGCGAGATTTGTACCATGCTCCACCGATTGGGAAATACAACGATGAGTTTCAAGCTCGATCGTCGTTCCATGATGACTCAGATGGCCACCTGGAGCCTGGCGGGGCTGGCGTGGCGTCGACATTTGCTGGCCGCTGCTCCTGAGTTACGCAAAGCAGGAAAGGCGTGCATCCTGTTGTGGATGCAAGGTGGGCCGAGCCAGTTTGAAACATTTGCTCCGAAAGTTGGCGCGGAAACGGGGGGGCCGACGCGCGCCATTGCAACGAACGTTGCAGGGATTCAATTTGCGGAGCACCTTCCTCACCTGGCCAAGCGAGCCGACAAGTTGTGTGTGATTCGGTCCATGTCGAGTCGTGAGGGAGCGCATCCTCGGGCAACTCAGTATCTGCATAGCGGGTATCTGCCTACCTCGAGCGTCCGTTTCCCGGTGCTCGGCGCTCATGTGGCTCAAGCCTTGGGGAATGCCTCGGACGACCTGCCCGGTTTTGTGCGAATCGGAGCCGGACAAACCACGGAGGGCGGAGGATTTCTGGGAGTTCGTTACAACCCGCTTGCCGTGCCCCGAGCCGGAGGTCCTCCGTCGAACTCCAATCTCGGTTTTGGCGTTGACGAGCCCAGGTTTCGCCGGCGGTTGAAACTGTTGGATGACTTGCAGAGCGATTATGCCAGTGCGGAAGGTAGTGCGGCCGTGGCGGACCAACATTCATTGGTCGATGCGGCGGCTCGGATGGTGTTGAGCCCCGAGATGAAGGCCTTTTCCCTGGAAAATGAATCGGAATCAATGCGGCGACGGTATGGGGAAGGTGGATTCGCCGATGGCTGCTTGCTCGCCCGACGCTTGGTTGAGTCGGGTGTGCCGTTCGTTGAGGTGCAGCTTGGGGGTTGGGACACGCATCGCGACAATTTCGATGCCACCGCTTCGCTTTGTGGCAAGTTCGACCAGCCAATGGGAGCGCTGCTCGACGACCTGCAGGAGCGCGGACTGCTCGAATCCACCCTCGTGGTCTGGATGGGCGAGTTTGGTCGTACGCCCCGGATTAATGCCAACAGCGGACGAGATCACTATCCAAAGGCATTCAATGTGGCGCTGGGTGGGTGCGGGATTCGCGGTGGTCAGGTGATCGGTGAAACCGATGAGCTTGGCGTTGAAATTACCGATCGGCCGGTTCGTGTGCCTGACTTGTTCCACACGATCTTCCACGCGCTGGAAATCGACGCCAGTGAGGAATTGCAAGCCGGCGCTCGCCCTGTGAAGCGGGCCGATGAGGGCGAACCGGTACGCGAAGCATTGCTCGGGTAATTGGCTAGGCGGAGCGCAAGTCCCTACGGATTGAACATCGATAGCCTTGAGAGCAGGCTCGGTTGCTTCTCTTCCGTTGTGGGTGATGGTTGGCTCTCCGGCGGGATAGCACCGACCTGGTCCAAACCGGGGGTCCGCTGGGCGTTGGCCAAAACGATCAGTTGCTGGCCACGGTCGCCGTGGGTTCCTTCACTTCGATTTCCTGGTCGATTGTCGGAGTTTGAATCACTTGCACTTGGCCGCTGGGCCAGGTTACTTCCAGTTTGTCGACTTGAATCAGTGAACCCAGGCCGAAAGTCTGCGCGAGTTCTGACTGGGACAGGTAACCGCGTGTGGGTGTCACAAACCGTACTTGTGTGTCTCCTCCGGCATCGACGCGGATCGTGGCACCGATCCCACTGCGATTGCTGGTCTGTCCGACCAACCTGACGCGCAGCCAGTGGTGGTTCAGGGCTTGGTCGTTCCGAAGAATCCGCGGTGGGCCGCCGTTTGCTGTGAGCATGATGTCCAAATCACCGTCTCTATCCAGGTCCGCGTAGGCGGCACCTCGACCCACCATGGGCACGGTGAAGTCGCGCCCGGTTTTTTCCTCCGGAACCAGAACAAACTCGCTCTTTGATTCCGGGCCAGCATTCCAGAACAGCTGCGGCGGCTGCGCGTAACGTTGTGAGGTCTGGAACTTGCTGATTTCCGGTTCTAGATGGCCGTTTGCTCCAAGAATATCCAACCGCCCGTCTAGATCGATGTCGAAGAAGAACAGGCCAAACGTCAAGGATAACCTAGTGGGTGGGCCAAATCCCGTGGCAGTTGCCGCATCGATGAACGTGCGGCGCTTCGGTGAAGCGAGATACAGGGCGGACATTTCATTGGCAAAGTTGCCGATGCCAATGGCTAAGCTTCCATCCGTACGCATGAACGAACTGTCGATCCCCATCGCGCCCCGTGCGGCGCCTGTGCGGTCATAGGCAACCCCGAGCGTTTTGGCTGATTCTTTGAACGTGCCATCATGCTGATTGATGAACAGGAAGTTCTGAACAGTGTCATTAGCGACGGCGATATCGACCCAGCCGTCTCCATCAACATCCAACGGAGCGACGCCCATTCCCTTGGCAAGGGGCACGTGCGTATCGGCATTGACCACTTGGATTCCAGCGGTCATTGAGACGTCCACAAACTTCCCACCACCCAAATTGCGATACAGGTAAGGGAAGGTCCCGGAGAATGCCCGAGGTGGACCATAGGCGCGGGTCCTGCCGTCCAGCGTAAAACTCTGTTTTCTGTCGAGCTCGCGGCTCCAAGTCACATAGTTCGCAACAAACAGGTCCAATAATCCATCGCGATCGAAATCAATGAATGCTGCAGACGTGCTCCATTGGTCCTCGTCACCCGCGACGCCAGCGACGGCTGTCTGATCGACGAACTTACCCTGTTCGTTTTTCAGCAATCGGTTAGGCCCCACGGCCGAAACGAACACATCCGTCCAGCCATCGTTGTCATAATCACCGACGGCCAGGCCCATTCCGTAAATGCCATCGGGAAGTTCAGCGGCTTTCGTTACGTCTTGGAAATTGGCTTTTCCATCATTGGCGTACAGCCGCAACTGGCCGGTTGCCTGGTCGCCCGTGTTCCAGGGCCAATCCTTGCCGTCGACAAACAGCAAATCGGCGTCGCCGTCGTTGTCGTAATCAATCACGGCAACCCCGCTGCCCATTGTCTCTGGGAGCAGCTTTTCGCCCGCTGCGCCCGAATGATGGGTGAAACTGACTCCGGACTGACGTGAGATGTCGACCAGCGGAAGTTGAGGGATCGTCACTGTCGTGACATCACGGACGGTCGGGACGGCGGGAGTGACCACGTTCTTGACCGTCTCCGGTTTGAACCAGCCACGGGCAATCCAGATCCCGGCGGCGGTCAGCACCATGAGCAGCAAGACCGCGGCCGACCGCCGGAAGGCCCGTCCAATCACCGCATCGTCGCCGGCTTCCACGGTTTCTGGCGGCGATTCGCTTGGCGGCCGTTTCACGCTGTTCTTGCGATCGCGCTTCGGCACGTTCGGATTCGCGGAGTCCATTGCAAATGTTCCAATAGTGGAAGGGCGTCGCGTCGTTGGCGACCGGCGGCCGGCGGCCGGCACCCTGGCAGGGTCGTTTTAGGAGTCGCGCGGCGCATCGGCGGAGACCGCCGATGTCGGAACTACTGCCGAAGTCGCAGTGGACCTGGGAGCATCAGGCGGCGATTGGGTCGCGGTCTCGGTGGCGGCCGGAACCGTAGAGCCATCGGCAGGCTGCAGCTGGTAGATCACAAGTTCCTCGGCAGCCTGGTTGGCCGCTGGGTAGCGGGCGCGGGCCGGGGGTATCGCAATTTCCGGAGCACTTTCGTCGGGCTTGTACTTCAAGTGCAGTTGGCGATGAATCTCTGCTTGAGCTTCGTCTCCGAGTGCGACGAAAACCTGTGTGAGGTTCGCGTGCGCTTGGAAGTCCTCCGAGTCCTCGGCCAGGACAAGATTAAACTCATCGCGCGCCTGCTCATACTTGGCGCGGGCCTCATCAGGTTTCCCTAAGGCTTCTGCCTGCTGGGCGAGATCAATCAGGACCTGACCCAGTTCATTACGGACCATGTAATCGCGGCTGAAGTCAAATCCGCGCTCTGGAATCTTGGTCTCTAGTACCCCCCGCAGGCTGGCTTCTGCTCGCTCCAGGTTGCCCTGTTGGCGATCAATCAGTCCGCTGAAGTAGGCGACCACCCATGGGGGCGCCGGCTTTTCATTGGCTTGCGCACGTTGCAGGGCAGCCGTCGCACCATCGAGATCGCCCTCCATGAACAGCACGCGAGCCAGGTTCACGGGACCGTCGGCCTGCCCGAGGCGTTCGACCTCCGCGAACGCTTCCGCAGCCTGCTTCAATTCCGCTTTGCCTTTCAGAAGCAGACCAATTCCATAGTCATTCCATCGCTGCCATTCAGGAATCTCCCGCTTCTGTTCGTCAAAAGTAAACTCTTTGCCGCGGATCGGCAGAGTCAGTTTGTCCTCCGCAATCACCATGATCGGCAGCGGATTGAGGTAAGGCTGCCCGGAGACTTCACCACGGAGCGGCAGGTCGCGTTCTCCCAGCTGTTTCGCGATGTAGTCGACGTACTGTTTATCGAACTTCCGGTAATTCAGTTTCACCGTGAATTCGATCGGGTCGGAAACGTCGGGCGGAACTGTAAAGCGGTAATGCACCGTCTGTCCCGCACCCGGTGGTAGCTGGTGGTTGTACAGCGGCGTAAAGATGTCTTGTGCATTACGCCGGTCGATGCGATTCCCGTTTCGATCGAGCATGAACACATTGACGAAGTGCGACCAGGGATCCACTTCACGCTGGTCGTTCAACTGTCCGCTGACGCCGATCAATCGATCGCCACTTCGAGCGGTTACTTCCAGCCAGACCTCGTTCGAATCGACGGTTCCCTGGGTGAAATGGTGGCCCACCTTCAAGGTGCGGATTACCGTTTCAAGCAGGTAGCTCTCGCCGGGCTCGAGCTCAGGCAACTTTGGACGGAGCGGAGCAATCAACTCGCCGTCGGCCTCGCCGCCCTTTCGCAGTCCGAACAGGTCAACCCGCAGTGTCCCCTTCGTAAACTTCTCGTGTTCCTTTACGACATCATCCGCGTTGCGCCAGTATGCGATCGCCGTATTGGCCGAGGGGAATAGATGACCCGTGACCGCGAGGCCTTTCAGCGTGCTGTCGAACTCCGCGGAAGGATCGTCGGACAGCTGCATCGGCATGTGGCATCCGTTGCAGTCCTGCTGAGCCTTTTCCGGATAATAGAAGCTTCGAGCTCCATGCCCTGAGACGCCGCTAAGCAAAAACGAATCGTAGTGATTTTGTCCTCGGAGGAATTCCTTGTACTTTGTCAACTCACCGGGCAAGTGGACTTTGTGGCAGGTACTG
>Ga0114939_10001868_pt1 | contig 16287 bp, 12 predicted proteins | sample AshMeaCrysSpring_FD_87196 | JGI IMG/M metagenome (GOLD analysis project Ga0114939, IMG submission 87196) | Groundwater microbial communities from Big Spring, Nevada to study Microbial Dark Matter (Phase II) - Ash Meadows Crystal Spring | ecosystem: Environmental > Aquatic > Deep subsurface >... | reverse complement strand
GGCGGCGGGCGCCGCCGGGCTCGCATCGGCGGCGGGCTGGGCCGCCGCCGGCTTCTCGCCCCGGGGGGAGGGCGCGACAGCGCGCACGGCCTCCGTTGCGTCGCCGAGCAATGCGAGAAGGGCGTCGGCCTGCACCGTCTCGCCGTCCTTGAAATAGATTTCGCGCAGCACGCCGTCTCCCGGCGCCGGCACCTCGAGGACGACCTTGTCGGTCTCGAGGTCGACGAGGTTCTCGTCGCGCCGCACGGCGTCGCCCGGCTGCTTGTGCCAGGCCAGGATGGTGGCGTCGGCGACGGATTCCGGCAGCGCCGGCACGCGGACTTCGATGCTCATGCGGGGATCCTGGCTCCGGTCTTGGGGTTGAACTCGGCGGTGAGCGCGTCGTCGATCAGCGCGTCCTGCTCCTGGACGTGCTGCTGGCGGTAGCCGGTGGACGGCGCCGCCGCCGCGGCGCGGCCGGCGTAGAAGAGCGGCACGCGGTCCGCGGCGACGCGCAGGAGACGATGCCGGATCTGGTCCCACGCGCCCTGGTTGCGCGGCTCTTCCTGGCACCACACCAGGTCGCGCAGGTCCGGGTAACGCGGCAGCAGCGCGGCCAGCGCCTCCTTCGGGAACGGGTAGAGCTGCTCGAGGCGGGCGATGGCGATGTCGGTGATCGCGCGCGTCCGCCGCGCTTCGAGCAGCTCGTAATAGACCTTGCCGGCACACAGCACCAGCCGCCGCACCCGCCGCGGGTCCATGTCGTCGATCTCGTCGATCACCGGCTGGAACGCGCCGCGGCAAAGCTCGTCCAGCGTGGACACCGCCAGGCGATGGCGCAGTAGGCTCTTGGGCGTGAAGACGATCAGCGGCCGGCGGTAGGGGCGGCGCATCTGGCGGCGCAGCAGGTGGAAGATCTGCGCCGGCGAGCTGGGCACGCAGACCTGCATGTTGTGCTCGGCGCACAGCTGCAGGTAGCGCTCGATGCGGCCGGACGAGTGCTCCGGTCCCTGACCTTCGTAGCCGTGGGGCAGCAGCATCACCAGGCCGCAGTACAGGCCCCACTTCGCGCCGGCGGACGAGATGAACTGGTCGATGACCACCTGGGCGTTGTTCGCGAAGTCGCCGAACTGCGCCTCCCACAGCGTCAACGTGTGCGGCTCGGCCGTCGCGTAGCCGTACTCGAAGGCGAGCACCGCCTCCTCCGACAGCACCGAGTCGATCACGATGAAGTTCGGCTGGCCCTCGGCGAGGTGCTGCAGCGGCACGTGACCGTTGCCGGTGCGCTGGTCGTGCAGCACCGCGTGGCGGTGGAAAAAGGTGCCGCGCCCGCTGTCCTGGCCCGAGAGCCGCACCGGATGGCCGTCCTCGAGCAGCGTGGCGTAGGCCAGGGTCTCCGCAAAGCCCCAGTCGGCCGCCTGCTCGCCCAGCGCCATTCTGCGCCGGTCGTCGAGGATCTTCTCGACGCGCGGGTGCAGCTCCAAGCCGTCCGGCGGCTCGGCGAGCTTGAGGGCGATCTCGCGAAAGCGCCGCGGGTCGAAGCCGGTGTGGGCCGGGTGATCCCAGCGGGTGCCGTGGAAGGGATGCCAGTCCACGTGATAGGGCGTGTCGATCGCGCACAGGACGGGCCGCGCCAGCACCACGCCCTCGTCGAGCGAGGCGCGGTACTTCTCGACGAGGGCCGGCGCCTCGTCCTCGACGATGAGCCCCTGGGTCGCGAGCTGCTGCGCGTAGAGCGCGCGCACGGTCTGATGGGCGCGGATCTTCCGGTACATCATCGGCTGGGTGACCGCCGGCTCGTCCGCCTCGTTGTGGCCGTGGCGGCGGTAGCAGACGAGGTCGACGATCACGTCCTTGCGGAACTGGTTGCGGAAGTCGAGCGCGAGCCGGGTCGCGAACACGACGGCCTCCGGGTCGTCGCCGTTCACGTGGAAGATCGGCGCCTGCACCATCTTCGCGACGTCGGTGCAGTAGAAGGTGGAGCGCACGTCCACCGGATTGCTGGTGGTGAAGCCGATCTGGTTGTTGATGACGACGTGCACGGTCCCGCCGGTGGCGTAGCCGCGGGCCTGCGACATGTTGAAGGTCTCCATCACCACGCCCTGGCCGGCGAAGGCCGCGTCGCCGTGGATCACCACCGCGAGCACCCGCTCGCCGTGACGGTCCTCGCGCCGGTGTTGGCGCGCGCGCACCGAGCCCTCGATGACGGGGCCGACGATCTCGAGGTGCGACGGGTTGAAGCCGAGCGCGACGTGCACGATGTTGCCGGGCGTGTCGATGTCGCAAGAGAAGCCCATGTGGTACTTCACGTCGCCCGAGCTCATGATGCCGCGCCGCTTGGTGCGGCCCTCGAACTCGGCGAACAGCGCCCCCGGCGGCTTGCCGAGGATGTTTGTGAGCACGTTGAGCCGGCCGCGGTGCGCCATGCCGATCACAACCTCGGCGATGCCCTTGGTCCCGGCGCGCTGGATCAGCTCGTCGAGCAGCGGGATGAGCGACTCGCCGCCCTCGAGCGAGAAGCGCTTCTGCCCGACGTAGCGGGTGTGCAGGTACTTCTCCAGGCCCTCCGCCGCCGTGAGCAGCGTGAGCAGCCAGCGCCGGCCGTCGTCGGTGATCTCCGGCCGCGCCCGGTAGCCCTCGACCCGCTTCTGGATCCACCGCTTCTGCGCCGTGTCGGTGATGTGCATGTACTCGCAGCCCAGGGTGCCGCAGTACACCTGCCGGACGAGCGCGAGGATCTCGCCGAGCTTCATCCGGTCCGGGGCGTAGAGGGAGCCGGTGTTGAACACCGTCTCCATGTCTTCCGGGCCGAGATGGTGGAAGGCCGGGTCGAGCTCGGGGACCGGCTCGCGGGGGCGCAGCTCGATCGGGTCGAGTCGGGCGTGCTGGTGGCCGCGGACGCGGTAGGCGTTGATCAGCCGCAGCACGGCGGCCTGCTTCTCCGCCGCGACGGGCGAGAGGCAGGCGCCGGGCGCCGCCAGGGGGCGCCGCTCGCGGGCGAGCCGGGCGAATCCCTCGCGCACCGGCGCGTGCGGCACGTCGGCGCGCGGGCGGGGCACGTCGCGCTGCAGGGCCTCGAAGTGGGAGCGCCAGGCCGGGTCGACGCTCGCCGGGTCCTGCAGGTAGCGCTCGTAGAGCGCCTCGATGAAGGCGGCGTTGCCGCCGGAGTAGGCCGAGGTGGATCGCAGGAGGTCGAGGAGGGCGCTCATTTTTCGGATGCTCGGCCTATTCTCTCGTTGTGTCGCGCGACGGTGAATCGAGCGTAGCACAGCGCCGGAATTTGCAAGTTCGGCCGTTATTAGGATTTCTATCCGAATCTAATGGGCGTGCGCCTTGCCCCGCTGCTATCGCGCCGTGGACGGCGCCCACCCGGCTCGGGGTGCGGCCCTGTAGGAGCGACCTCCCGGTCGCGATGGAGGGACGGAGGCCCTGTGCTACCTTGCGTCTGTCGCTACGGGGCGACGTCGGGAGGAGAGCGGGATGTCTCCAGGAGAGGGGCAACGCGAAGGGGAGCGCCGTCTTTTCAACTTCACCGAGAGCGGACTGGAGGCCGACGTGGCCTTTCTGGAAGCCGTCGTGGCGCTGGTCGGCCGGCGACCCGCAACGACCTATCAGACGGCCCAGGTCAGGGCCTGCGCCAGCCTCGCCAAAGCACTGAACCAGATCCTCAACAAGGCGCGTAACCGCCGGCGCGCCGACGACCCCGGCGCACGCCAGAAGTGACCTCCCGGTCGCGATCTCAGCGCCGGGCCATCACCAGCAGCAGCTGGTTGCCCCGCCGCAGCCGCAGCATGTAAAGGCCCTCGGCGCTGCGCGCGAGCATGCGCAGCTGTTCCAGGTTCTTGAGCCGCTGCTTGTTCGCCTCGAAGATCGCATCACCTTCGCGCAACCCCATTTGCCACGCGGCGCTCTCTGGCTCGACCCGGCCTACCGCCACGGCCTCGAGGCGGCCGAGGGTCGATTCGTCGATCACGTCGCCGAGCAGGGCGCCATCGAAGGGCGCAGCGACCGAGCGCCCCTTGACGAAGCGCTCGTAGGGGTCTGCGAGGCGAGCGGACAACGCCAACGTGCGGCCGTCGCGCACCACGTCCAGCGCCACCCGGCTGCCGACCCGCAGCAGCCCGAGCTGGTTGCGCAGGTCCGCGGAACCGGCAACCTCGCGCCCGTTCACGGCCACGACGACGTCGCCGACGGCGAGGCCGGCGCGTGCGGCGGAGCTGTTCGGCTCGATCTGTGAGACCACCGCGCCGCGCGCGAGGTCGATGCCGAGGGCCCGGGAGAGGTCCGGCGTCAGGTCCTGAACGCTCACGCCGAACAAGCCACGGCGGACCTCGCCGTGGTCGAGTATCTGATCCATGATCGCCCGGGCCATGTCGACCGGGATCGCGAAACCGATGCCGACGTTGCCGCCGCTCGGCGCCAGGATTGCGGTGTTGATGCCGACCAGCTCGCCGCGCAGGTTGACGAGCGGCCCGCCCGAGTTGCCGGGGTTGATGGAGGCGTCGGTCTGGATGAAGTTCTCGTAGCCCTCGATGCCGAGCCCCGTCCGTCCGAGCGCGCTGACGATGCCCGAGGTGACGGTCTGGCCGAGGCCGAAGGGATTGCCGATCGCCACCACGAAATCGCCCACGCGCAGCTGCTCGGCGCGCGCGAGCGGCAGGGCGGTGAGGCCCTCGGCCGGGATGCGCAGCACGGCGACGTCGGTTTCGGCGTCGCTCCCGACCACCGTGGCATTCAGCTTGCGGCCGTCCTTGAGCGTCACGCCGATCTCGTCGGCCTTGTCGATCACGTGGTGGTTGGTGAGCACGAGCCCCTTACGCGCATCCACGATGACGCCGGAGCCGAGGCTGCTGCTCTCGCGCTTCTGCTGGCGCTGCGGGAGGTCGAAGAAGCGACGGAAGATCGGGTCGCGCAGGAGCGGATGTTCCTCCGCGCGCAGCGCGGTGACCGTGGAGATGTTGACGACCGCCGGCGTGGCGCGCTCCAGCATCGGCGCGATGCTGGGCAGCGGCTGCCCGTCGACCGCGCTGGGCAGAGCCGCGTGCGCCGTCAGACCGCCGAGACCGAGGAGGGCTGCCAGGCCGGCGAAGGCGAGGGAGCGGATTCGCATGGGGCCTGATTCCTTTCGATGCGCTCGGACCGCCCGGGACGTCGATCCGCGATGCGCACCCTGCACCGGCAGGGTGCGCACCGCGCACCGCTCACCCGATCAGGCGGCCTGCTCGAGCTTGCCCTCGATCACGCGCTTGTCGTCGCTGCGGATCTCGATGCGCCGCGGTTTCATCGCCTCCGGCACCTCGCGGACCAGCGCGATGTCGAGGAGGCCGTCCCGCAGCTCGGCGCCCGCGACGCGAACGTAGTCGGCCAGCTGGAACTGGCGCTCGAAGCCGCGCGTGGCAATGCCGCGGTAAAGGAACTTGCGACCCTTGTCGTCGTCCTGCTTCTGGCCGGTGACGGTCAAGATGGTGTCCTTGACCTGCACGTCCAGCTCGGCCTCGCGGAAGCCCGCGACTGCCATGGTGATGCGGTATCTGTCCTCGCCGGTCACCTCGACGTTGTACGGCGGGTAGCCGCCGGCGTCGGCGCGCGAGGCGCTCTCCATCGCCGAGGCCAGCCGGTCGAAGCCGATCATGGTGCGGAACAGGGGGGAGAAATCAAAGTTCGTCATGGTCATATCCTCGTCGAGCAATATGCAGAGTGGCGTTCATTCGAACCGCCGGTCGCGCAGGCCCGTAAGGCACCTGCTGTGGGGATATGGATCCGGCCGTGGGGTTTTCAACCCCGGTCAGTCGAGCCAGCGGACGAGGTAGTAGACCTGCAGGCCCTCCGACGAGGGGGAGGGGCCGTAGACGATCGCGGCATGCAGGTTACGCAAGACGTCGGCCCGGGCGAGGGCCGATGCCTCGTCTGCGACGGGAGTGACGCAGCCGGCGGGGAACCGGGCGCGACGCCGCGTCCCCTTCACCAGCGCCGGGTGCTCGGCGAGGGAGCGGGAATCCGGGTCGACGACGATCCTGGGCATCTCACGCGGCGGCCGTCGTTAGCGAAGGACGACGCCGATAGTCTTCTCCGTGGGGCCACCGAACAGGGGCTTGCGCTCGTACCTCACGTTGACGGTTTCCCCGGGTCGCCGCTCGAGCATCGCCATGCGCAGCGCGGCGTAGCTCGTGATCGGTTGCTCGTCTATCGCCACGAGACGGTCGCCCTCCTTGATGCCTGCCGCGCCGGCGGCGCTTTCCTCGGACACCCCCTTCACCTTGACGCCTTCGGGCGTCGTGTCGAGCAACAGGCCGAGCAGCCCTGCCGAAGGCAGTGCTAGCTCGGGGGAGAAGACCAGGTAGTCGCCGATCCGCGGATTGGCCGGGGCCCCGTCGTCGAACAGCACGGTGGCCGTCGACAGGCCCGGCATGCGCCGCTTCAGCCGGTCCGGGATCCCCCAGCGGTAGGCCAGGTGACCACTGCCCGCCATGATGACCATGTGCCGGTCGGGGTTCTGCTTCAGGTACTCCGCCGCGCGCTGCGCCATGCTCTCGTCCCAGGTCAGCTGCACGTCGACGAACCGGTCGAAGTTGCGCCGTTCGCCCGGGTGCTGGTCGAAGAAGCGCTTCAGGTGGTTTTCGTACTCGGTGTTGCTGCGATCGATGTCCGGCAGCCGGGTCCGCTCTTCTGGGGAGAGGCCGTCCACCCCGACCTCCGAGATACGATTCGTCGTTTCTGCCGGGGCGTTGAGGGCGATCACCGGGATGCCGTTCTCCTTCGCATACTGGATGACCGGCCGGTAGAGGCGGTAGTCGAAGCGCCAGCGGTCGAAGTAGCCCGTGCGCTCGATCATTTCCGCCTCGCTGATGCGGCCGGCGAGGTAGTCGTCGAGGTGCGGCTGGGCGGGCTGCTGGAACCACTCGACGCCGAGCGCCATCTTGGGGTGCCTGGCGTGCAGCGCCTTGAGGATCGCGAGCTGCTGCTGGTGGTGGTCGTAGCGCGTGTGCGTCTCGCCGACCAGGACGACGCGCCGGTCGGCGAGCTTCTGGGCCAGCTTTTCCATGGGCTGTAGGCTCGCAAGGTCGATCCACGCGGCCGAGGGCGCCGTCTTGTTGCCGGCCTGCCGCGCCCCGACATCGTCCGTGGCGATGGCGCAGCCGCTGGCCAGGACGGCCGAGAAGAGCAGGGCGGTCGACGCCGCCGTGCCGGGAATCCAAGGAGTCTTGACGATGCGTCTGTGCAGCATTTTCGCTGTCCCTCGTTGGTTGTTGTGGGCCGCGTCCCTGGTCCTGCTGCACGCGGGCTCGGCGCTCGGTGGCGACGCCCGCGATGAGGTGCACCACCGGCTCAGGATCGCACTCGAGCCTGAGGCCGGTCGAATCACCGTAGTCGACCGCCTCAGTCTGCCCGTAGCTTGGGGCACGCGCCTGCGCTTCCAACTGGCCTCCACGCTAGAGGTCGAGGCGGAAGGGGCGGCCCTGGACAGCCCGCTGCTCGCCCGCGACGGGGTGAAGACCTACGGCCTCACGTTGCCGCGGCCCGGCGCGGCGGTGGTGCTGCGCTATGCAGGGCCGATCCGCGCGGGCGCCCGCCATGCCGAGCACGGCATGCCCGAGGCGGCGCTCGGACCCGAAGGCAGTTATCTCGATGGCGCCTCGGCCTGGTTGCCGCGCTTCGGCCAGGCGCTCGCGTCCTTCGAAATGGAGGTCACGGGGCTGCCGGACGGCTGGGAGGCGGTGAGCCAGGGGCGGCGAGGGGGCGTGGCCGGCGGTGTGCACTGGACCGAGCCGGCGCCGCAGGATGACGTCTACCTGGTCGCGGGACCGTTTCACCGCTACGCCGACGCGGCGGGACGGGTCGATGCCGAGGTGTACTTGCGCGAGGCCGACGAGGCGCTCGCCCGGCGCTACCTCGACGCCGTGCGTCGCTACCTTGACCTCTACGAAACGCTGCTCGGGCCCTACCCGTACGCCAAGTTCGCCGTGGTCGAGAACCGCTGGGAGACCGGCTACGGCATGCCGTCCTTCACGCTGCTCGGATCGCGGGTCCTGCGCCTGCCCTTCATTCTCGATTCCTCGCTGCCGCACGAGCTGCTGCACAACTGGTGGGGGAATGGCGTGCTCGTCGATGCGCGCGACGGCAACTGGAGCGAGGGCCTCACGGCCTACCTTGCCGACTATCTCCTCCAGGAGGCTCGCGGCCGCGGCGCCGAGTACCGCCGCGGCGCGCTCCAACGCTACGAGAGCTTTGCCGCGGAGCAGCGCGACGCGCCGCTGCGGGCGTTCCGGGCGCGCCACGACGACGCCAGCCAGGCGATCGGCTACGGCAAGGCGCTGATGCTGTTCCACGCCCTGCGGCGCGAGCTGGGGGACGCGGCCTTCCTCGACGGCCTGCGCGCCTTCGCAGCGGGGCGCATGCACCGGAGCGCGACCTTCGGCGACCTGCTCGCGGATCTCGGCAGGGCTTCGGGTCGCGACCTCGGGCCGGAGCGAGCGCAGTGGCTGGAGCGCGCCGGCGCGCCCGAGCTGCGCATCGCGAAGGTGGCGACCAGCCCGGTGGGCGATGGCCGGCATCGGCTCGACCTCACGCTTGCCCAGACCCAGGCGGAGGCGCCGTTCCGCATTGCCGTGCCGGTCGCCATCACCCTGCGGGGGCGGCCGCAGGCGGACCTGCACACGGTCCGCTTCGAGGGCGGGCGCGAGGCGACCCTCGCCGTGGAGTTCGATGCGGAACCGCTGCGGATCGACGTCGATCCGGCCTTCGACACCTTCCGCCGCCTGGCGCCTGGCGAGGTGCCGCCATCGCTCGGCACGGCGGCCGGCGCCGCGCGGCAGGTGCTGGTGGTGCCGGGGGGAGCCGACGCGGCCGCGTGGCAGGCGTTCGCCGCCCAATGGGCCCGGCGCTACGGCAATGTCGAGGTCGTCCGCGACCGGGACCTGAAGGCGCTGCCGTCCACGGGAGCCGTCTGGGTGCTCGGCTGGGACAACCGCTTTGCCGACCAGGCCGCGCAGCGCCTGGCGGCGGACGCCCTGGATCCGCCGGCAGGGAAGGCGGCACCGGCGGGACGTTCGCTGCGGCGGGAGGCCGACGCGGTGGTGCTCGTCGCGCCGGATGCCGAGCCGATGCCACTCGCCTTTGTCGGCGCCGAGGGGGAGGCGGTGATCGCCGCGCTCGCCCGCAAGCTGCCGCACTACGGCCGTTACGGCCGGCTTGCTTTCGATCTGCGGAGCGGCGAGAACACGTGGAAGGACGAGCGGCCAGGCAACGGCTCGGCGCTCACGCGGGTGCTGGTCGCTGGCGACGTCGCCCGCGCCGGCTTGCCGCCCGAGCCGGTGCTGGCGCCGCCGGTAGGAGCGGCGTCCACGCCGCCCATCGTTCCGTAGGAGCGGCGTCCACGCCGCGATGAGACTCACCACACATCGCGACCTGGAGGTCGCTCCTACCGGGCCAGCCCATCGTTCCGTTGGAGCGGCGTCCACGCCGCGATGGGACTCACCACACATCGCGACCGGGGGGTCGCTCCTACCGGGCCAGCCCATCGTTCCGTAGGAGCGGCGTCCACGCCGCGATGGGACTCACCACACATCGCGACCTGGAGGTCGCTCCTACCGGGCCAGCGCATCATTCCGTAGGAGCGGCGTCCACGCCGCGATGGGACTCACCACACATCGCGACCTGGAGGTCGCGCCTACCGGGCCAGCGCATCATTCCGTAGGAGCGGCGTCCACGCCGCGATGGGACTCACCACACATCGCGACCTGGAGGTCGCTCCTACCGGGCCAGCCCATCGTTCCGTAGGAGCGGCGTCCACGCCGCGATGCGACTCACCACACATCGCGACCGGGAGGTCGCTCCTACCGGGCCAGCCCATCGTTCGTAGGAGCGGCGTCCACGCCGCCCATCGTTCGTAGGAGCGGCGTCCACGCCGCGATGCGACTCACCACACATCGCGACCTGGAGGTCGCTCCTACCGGGCCAGCCCATCGTTCGTAGGAGCGGCGTCCACGCCGCGATGAGACTCACCACACATCGCGACCGGGAGGTCGCTCCTACCGGGCCAGCCCATCGTTCGTAGGAGCGGCGTCCACGGCGCGATCGGGGCGGATCCGGGTCTCGTCCGGGAGGTCGCGCCTACTCAGCTCCAGCGGAACAGCTTCGCCGCGACGGCCAGGAGGATCACGGTGGTGGCGGCGAGCAGCGCGAGCTCCGGCGCGACATCGGCGAGTCCCGCGCCGTCGAGCATGACGCGTCGCGCGGCGGTGACGAGGTGCGTCATCGGAAACGCCTGCGCCATCGCCTGGGCGAGCGGGTGCGCGCCCTCGAGCGAGAACCAGGCGCCCGAGAAGATCATCATCGGCCAGGAGAGCAGGTTGAGCAGGCCGTCGGCCAGCTCCTCGCTGCGCGTACGCACCGACACCAGCAGGCCGATGCTGACGAGACAGGCCGCGCCGGCGAAGAACACCAAGGCGAGCACGAGGTGGCTGCCGTGCATCGCGAAGCCCGTCAGCAGGTCGGTGAGGACGTAGATCAGGGTCGTCACCACGACGACCACGAACAGGCGCGAGACCACCTGGGCGGAGAGAAATTCGAAGGGGCTGAGGGGGGTCGCCTGCAGCCGGCGCAGCACGCCGTTCTTGCGGTAGCGCACGATGACGTAGCCGACGCCCCACAGGCAGCTGAACATCATGTTCGTGGCGATCACGCCGGGCAGCACCCAGTCCACGTAGCGGACCACGCGTCCCTGCACCGCCTCTCGGGCGGGCATGCCCGCGGGCGGACTCGCCGTCGCCCGGAGCAGGCGTTCCGCGAGCCGGCCGCTCGGCGACTCCTCGTTGATCCAGTAACGCGGCTCGCCGCGCAGGTCGATGACCAGATCGAGCTGATGGCGGCGCACCTTGCCGATCGCCTCCGCCTCGTCCGGCACCGCGAGGAAGCGCACGTGAGGGGTCTCGAGGAAGGGGTGGCGGGCGGCCGATAGGTCGTTGCCGGGGGCCAGCACGCCGACCTTGTACTGGTCCGCGGGACCGCCGCCGAAGATGAAGGCGAAGATCAGCACCGTGAGCAGCGGAAACAGCAGGTTCCAGCCGAGCGAGGTCCGGTCGCGGTAGAACTCGCGGTTGCGGGCGACGACGACGGCGAGGAAACGGCGCAGCCTCATCCGCGCAGCCCGTGGCCGGTGAGGGCGAGGAACACGTCTTCGAGTGTCGGGGCGCTGAGCTGCAGCTCACGCAGCGGCACGCCCGACGCCAGCAGCTCGTGCATCGTGCGCTCGGCATCGGTAGTGCAGATCTCGATCGTCTCGCCGCGGGCCTGCGCGCCTTCCGGCAGGGCGCCCTCTCCGGGCAGGGCGGCGCGCGGCAGGCGCACGAGAGTGCCGGGGAACAGGTCACGCACCAGTGCCGCAGGCGCGCCCTGGGCGATCAGCCGGCCGCCGTCGACGATGGCGACCGTGTCGCAGAGCTGGCTCGCCTCTTCCATGTAGTGCGTGGTCAGCACCACGGTCGTGCCCTGGCGGCGGACCGTGTCGATGAGCTGCCAGAAATTGCGCCGCGACTGCGGGTCGAGGCCGGTGGTGGGCTCGTCGAGGAAGACGAGCTCGGGGTCGTTCACCAGGGCGATCGCGAGCAGCAGCCGCTGGCGCTGTCCGCCCGAGAGCTTGCGCGTGTCGCGGTCGAGAAAGGCGCCGAGCTGGCAGCGCTCGATCAGGTGATCGAGGTCGGCATTGCGCGCGTAGAGCTGGGCGAAGAGCGCGAGCGACTCGCGCGTGGTCTGGAATTCCTGCAGCGCGGTCGCCTGGAACTGGATGCCGATCTCCTCGCGGTACCGGGGGTCCAGTGGCCGGCCCTTGTAGCGGATCTCGCCGGCGGTGGGCGCCGTGATGCCCTCAAGCATCTCCAGCGTGGTCGTCTTGCCCGCCCCGTTGGGCCCGAGGAGCCCGAGGCACGCACCGCGCGGCACGGCGAGGCTCACGCCGTCGACCGCCCGCACCCCGGGGAAATCCTTCACCAGCCCGCGGGCCTCGAGCAGCGCGTCCATGCGCGCATGGTAAACGATCGCGTTCGGCTTATCGCCCGCGCCTGGCGGCCTGATAGAGCGGTGTCATCTGCGGCGCGAGCGACTGCAGCTCGGCGATGCGCGTGCCCGGGGCCGGGTGCGTGCTCAGGAGCTCCGCTCCGCCGCGGCCCGTGGCCGCGCCCATCTTCTGCCACAGGCTGATCGCCGCGTAGGGGTCGTAGCCCGCGCGCGCCGCGAGCTCGATGCCGATCCGGTCGGCCTCCGCTTCGGCCGCGCGGCTGTTCGGCAGCTGCACGCCGACCGACGCGAGCAGCTGGGTCTCGCCGGTGCCGACCGGCAGCCCGCGCGACTGCGCCACGGCGCCGAGCACCGCCGCGCCGAGCTGCGAGGCCTGCGCCACGGACATCTTCTCCGCCGTGTGGTTGGAGAGGGCGTGCGCGACTTCGTGCCCGATGACCTGTGCCAGCTCGTCGTCGGTCGGCCGGATCTTCTCGATCAATCCCGTGTACACCGCCATCTTGCCGCCGGCCATGCAGAAGGCGTTGACCTGCGGATCCTCGATCACCTGCACCTGCCACTGCCAGCGTGCCGTCTCGGGGCGGTAGCGCACCGCTTGGGCGACGACGCGCTGCGTGATCCCGCGGACGCGGTCGTTCAGGGCGCGGTCGTCGCTGAGCCGGCCCTTGCGCGCGTACTGGCCCATCAGCGCCGAGTAGGCCTGTCCCGACTGCGCGATCGCCGATTGCTCGGACACGATCATGAGCTGGCTGCGCCCCGTGACGGGGTTGGTGGCGCAGCCCGTCGCCACGAGGAGCAGGATCGCCGCCAGGGCGGCCTGGAGCTGACGAGACATGGGGACTCCTTGAGCAGGCCAAACCTGTCCGATCGGCACCAGCCTTTACCCCTCGGCCGCGCCTCGCGTCAACGCTGGGCTGGTCCATGCACCCATGCCACGGGCAATTGACGATTGTCAATCCATGACAAAGGTCAATGTGCCCCTGTCCGGTTCCGCCAAATCTGCGCGGGCGGCAGGGTTATTTCACCCTGCCATTTCGAACGACGACGAGGGGAGCAGAAGCATGCGAAAGAACACCACGAAGTTCCTTGCGGCAATCACCGCCGCTGCCTTGCCGCTGGCAGTCGGCGTGGCCATCGCGGACGCGGCGAAGAAAGGGGTGACGGAGGCCGAGTTGAAGTACCAGGCGGGCTCTTCGCCCCTCGCCGGCGTCGAGATGCACCAGGACGTGAACCCGAAGGCGCCGCCGATGAGCAAGGCGGAGTTCGACAAGGCCCGCCAGATCTACTTCGAGCGCTGCGCCGGCTGTCACGGCGTGCTGCGCAAGGGCGCCACGGGCAAGCCCCTGACCCCGGAGATCACGCTCGACAAGGGGACGGAATACCTCAAGGTCTTCATCAAGTACGGTTCGCCGGCCGGCATGCCGAACTGGGGCACCTCGGGGGAGCTCACGGACGACGAGGTGGACCTCATGGCCCGCTACGTTCAGCAGACGCCTCCGCAGCCGCCCGAGTACGGCATGAAGGAGATGAAGGCGACCTGGAAGGTCCTGGTCCCGCCGGAGAAGCGGCCGACCAAGAAGATGAACAGCTACAACCTCGAGAACCTGTTTTCGACCACGCTGCGAGACACGGGCGAGGTGGCGCTGATCGACGGCGACACCAAGAAGATCATCAACATCGTGAAGACCGGCTACGCGGTGCACATCTCGCGCCTCTCCGCCTCGGGTCGTTTCCTGTTCGTGATCGGCCGCGACGGCAAGATCAACCTCATCGACCTGTGGATGGAGAAGCCGGACAACGTCGCGGAGATCCGCGTCGGCCTCGAGGCGCGCTCGGTCGATACGTCCAAGTACAAGGGCTACGAGGACAAGTACGCGATCGCCGGCACCTACTGGCCGCCGCAGTACGTCATCATGGACGGTGACACGCTCGAGCCACTCAAGATCGTCGGCACGCGCGGCATGACCGTCGACACGCAGGAGTACCACCCCGAGCCGCGCGTCGCGTCCATCGTTGCCTCGCACTTCAAGCCGGAGTTCGTGGTGAACGTGAAGGAGACCGGCAAGATCAAGCTGGTCGACTACTCGGACATCAAGAACCTCAAGGAGACGGAGATCGAGGCCGCGCGCTTCCTGCACGACGGTGGCTGGGATGCGTCCAAGCGCTACTTCCTTGTCGCCGCCAACCAGTCGAACAAGGTCGCGGTGGTCGATGCGAAGGAGGGCAAGCTCGCGGGGCTCGTCGACGTCGGCAAGATTCCGCACCCGGGCCGCGGCGCCAATTTCGTCCACCCGAAGTTCGGTCCCGTCTGGGCCACCGGGCACCTGGGTGACGAGACGATCGCGCTGATCGGCACCGACCCCGAGAAGCACAAGGACAGCGCCTGGAAGATGGTGCAGTCGCTCAAGGGGCAGGGTGGCGGCTCGCTCTTCATCAAGACGCACCCGAAGTCGAAGCACCTGTACGTCGACACGCCGCTCAACCCCGATCCGAAGATCAGCCAGAGCGTCGCGGTCTATGACATCGACAACCTGGACAAGGGGTTCCAGGTCCTGCCGATCGCCGAGTGGGCGGGGCTGAGCGACGATGGCGCCAGGCGCGTGGTGCAGCCGGAGTACAACCAGGCGGGCGACGAGGTGTGGTTCGCGGTCTGGAGCGCGAAGGACAAGCAGTCGGCCCTCGTGGTCGTCGACGATAAGACCCTGAAGCTTAAGACCGTGATCAAGGACCCCAAGCTGATCACGCCGACGGGCCACTTCAACGTCCACAACACGCAGCACGACGTCTACTGACCCGTGACCGTCGTGGCGATGCCGGGCACCCTCGTGGTGCCCGGCCGCCACGGCCTTTTCTCCGGACGAGCGGCCGATGTGGTCTGATCGACAGGCGACGCTGGGGCTGGTGCTGCTGCTGACCCTCGCGATCCCCGTGATGAGCGCCGAGCCCACCGCCGAGCGCCAGCGCGAGCTGGTCCGGCTAGTACGCCAGGATTGCGGCTCCTGCCACGGCATGACGCTGGCGGGCGGCCTCGGCCCACCGCTGCTTCCCGAAGTGTTGCGCGAGCGGACGGCTCCGGCGTTGGTGCAGACCGTGCTCCACGGTCGTCCCGGCACGCCGATGCCGCCCTGGCAGAGGTTCCTGAGCGACGCGGAGGCGCAGTGGATCGTCGAGCGGCTGGTCGAGGGGTTTCCAGAGCAATGAGCAACGCGAGAGCCCGCCGATGACGATGGCCCGGCTGCAATCGTGGGCACGCGCAATGGCGGTGCTGGCGGCGCTCCTCCCGGCGCTCGTCGTGGGCGGTGACACCACCGGCCTGCGCGGCACCGGAGATCTCGGCATCGTCGTCGAGCGTGCCGCCGGGCGCGTCCAGGTGGTCGACACGACGGCGCGCGCGAGCCTCGGCGCGGTCGAGGGGCTCGGGGATCTTTCGCACGCGCACGTCGTCTACTCGCGCGACGGGCGCTACGCCTACGTCTTCGGCCGCGACGGCGGCCTGACGAAGGTCGACCTGCTCACGCAGCGCATCGACCGGCGGGTGATCCAGGCCGGCAATTCCATCGGCGGCTCGATCTCGCAGGACGGCCGCGTCGTGGCCGCGCAGAACTACGACCCGGGCGGGGTGAAGCTCTTCGATGCGCAGACGCTCGAGCTGCTCGCCGACATCCCCGCCGCCTACGGTGAGCAGGGCGCGCGCTCGAAGGTCGTGGGGCTCGCCGATGCGCCCGGCAACCGCTTCGTGTTCGCGCTCTACGACGCCGGCGAGATCTGGGTGGCCGATGTCTCCGACCCCCGCCGGCCGCAGGTGACGAAGTTTCGCGACGTCGGCCGTCAGCCCTACGACGGGCTCGTGACGCCCGATGGCCGGTATTTCCTCGCCGGGCTGTTCGGCGAGGACGGGGTCGCACTGCTCGATCTGTGGCAGCCGGAGCAGGGCGTGCGGCGCATCCTCGGCGGCTACGGGCGTGGGGAGGAGAAGCTGCCCGTCTACAAGATGCCCCATCTGCGTGGCTGGGCCGTCGCCGGCCGCCACGCCTACCTGCCGGCGGTGGGGCGACACGAGGTGCTGGTGGTCGACACGGCGACCTGGGAGGAGGTCGGCCGCATCCCGGTGCGCGGCCAGCCGGTGTTCGTGATGGCACGGCCAGACGGCCGTCAGGTGTGGGTGAATTTCGCCCTGCCGGACAACGGCGTCGTGCAGGTGATCGACACCCTCTCACAGGCCGTGGTGCGCACCCTCGAGCCGGGTCGCGCCATCCTGCACCTCGAGTTCACGCCGCGCGGGGAGGCCGTCTGGCT
>Ga0114939_10001867_pt1 | contig 16305 bp, 14 predicted proteins | sample AshMeaCrysSpring_FD_87196 | JGI IMG/M metagenome (GOLD analysis project Ga0114939, IMG submission 87196) | Groundwater microbial communities from Big Spring, Nevada to study Microbial Dark Matter (Phase II) - Ash Meadows Crystal Spring | ecosystem: Environmental > Aquatic > Deep subsurface >... | reverse complement strand
GGTGGCCGCGTCTTGACCCACGCGGACTGTGCGCGGCAGGGACGCCGCGCTCAAGCCCCCAGGGATGGGTTCACGGCGTGTCCGCGCGGGTCAAGCGTGGCCAGCGCCCACGACCTGCAGAATGACGGATCGGCCACCTTCACTTGCGCTATCGGGGCTTCCGCCGCCGCGCCGCCACGCGCAGGCGCAGCGCGTTGAGCTTGATGAAGCCCTCGGCGTCCTTCTGATCGTAGGCGCCCGCGTCGTCCTCGAAGGTGGCGATGGTCGCGTCGAACAGGCTGTCGGTCTCCGACCGGCGGCCGACCACGTAGGCATTGCCCTTGTAGAGCTTCATCCGCACGACGCCGTTCACCACGTCCTGCGTGCGATCGATCAGCGCCTGCAGCGCCTCGCGCTCCGGGCTCCACCAGTAGCCGTTGTAGACGAGCTTGGCATAGCGCGGCATCAGATCGTCCTTGAGGTGCGCCGACTCGCGGTCGAGCGTCAGCGACTCCATCGCGCGATGCGCCTTGAGCAGGATCGTGCCGCCCGGCGTCTCGTAGGCGCCGCGCGACTTCATGCCCACGTAGCGGTTCTCGACGATGTCCGCTCGGCCGATGCCGTTCGCGCCGCCCACCCTGTTCAGGTGCGCCATCACCTGCGCCGGCGTCATCGGCCGGCCGTCGATCGCGACTACGTCGCCCTTGGCGAAAGTCAGCTCCACGTAGGTCGGCGTGTCAGGGGCCTTCTCGGGCGAGACCGACCAGCGCCACATCTCCTCCTCGGGCTCGGCCCACGGGTCCTCGAGCACGCCGCCCTCGTAGGAGATGTGCAGCAGGTTCGCGTCCATCGAATAGGGCGATTTCTTGCCCTTCTTCGCGAAGTCGACCGGGATGCCGTGCCGCTCCGCGTAGTCCATCAGCTTCTCGCGCGACAGGAGGTCCCACTCGCGCCAGGGCGCGATGACCTTGATGTCGGGCTTGAGCGCATAGGCCCCGAGCTCGAAGCGGACCTGGTCGTTGCCTTTGCCGGTGGCACCATGGGAAATGGCGTCGGCCCCGGTCTCGACGGCGATCTCGACGAGCCGCTTGGCGATCAGCGGGCGGGCGATCGACGTCCCGAGCAGGTACTCGCCCTCGTAGATCGCGTTGGCGCGGAACATCGGAAAGACGAAGTCGCGGGCGAACTCCTCGCGCAGGTCGTCGATGTAGATCTCCGTGACGCCCATCGCCTCGGCCTTCTGGCGCGCGGGCTCGAGCTCCTCTCCCTGGCCGATGTCGGCGGTGAAGGTCACGATCTCGCAGCCATAGACCTCGCGCAGCCACTTCAGGATCACCGAGGTGTCGAGGCCGCCCGAGTAGGCCAGCACCACTTTCTTCACGCCGGATTTCGACATCTTCAGCTCCGATGGGGTCCACCCGCGGGCCCTTGAAAGGCCGCGGATTATAACAATCGTCCCGCGCACAACAGCGAAGGCGGCGCCCGCTCCCGCCGGCGCCGCCTCCGGTTAGCGGTTGATTACTCCTCGACTTCCTCGTAGCCCGTCACCATGCCCTTCAGGTAGCTGTACCACGGGTGCCCCGTGAACGCCGCCATGTAGACGTGGCCGATGAAGAACACGAGCATCATGAAGGCCGCGAGCGTGTGCAGGAACGCCACGGTGCCGAGCGACAGCGCACCCAGTCCCAGCGACGGCCAGTCGTTGTAGTACACGTAGAGCAGGCCGGTCGCCCAGATCAGCGGCGAGATCAGCAGCTTGAAGCCGAGATACGCGAGCCGCTGCAGCGGATTGTGCTTCGCGCGGACCGTCTTCTTGTACGGGTGCGGGATGTCCTTCTGGAAGATGCCGACCGTGTAGTAGCGGACGACGGCCACGAGGTTCTCGCCGGTCGGGATGTACTGCCGCCACTGGCCGGTGGTGAAGTGCCAGAAGATCGCGAAGACCCAGAGCACGATCAGGGTCCAGGCAAGCCAGGTGTGCACCGACGAGGCCTGCTCGAAGCCGAGCAGCTCGTACGTCCCGTGCACCTCGAAGCCGGTGATCATCAGGCCGATGATCAGCACGGCCTGGGCCCAGTGCCAGAAGCGCTCGAAGCGGGAAAAGACGAGTGCGGTCTTCATGGCATCACCCCTTTCGGCTGGAGAGCACGAGGCGCAGCAGGCCGTGGACCACGACCCCCGCGAGCGTCAGGACGACGGCGAGCCAGCCGAGCTTGTCGAGCCACGCGAAGTGGTCGCGGCCGGGCATGTAGAAGCCGCCGACTTTCGCCAGACGCCCCTCGCGCGCGTGACAGCTGTCGCAGCCCAGCGCCTTCTCCTTCGGCGCCACCATGTGCAGGATCGGCCAGTAATACTCGGTATCGATGAAGCCGTACTCGCCGCTGAAGGTCTGCCCGACAGACTCCATGCCGGTCTTGATCGCCTTGGGCCAGTCATAGTGCTTCCAGAACGCCGTGTCGTCCTGCCCGAAGACGTGCGGCACCGACAGGATCTTGTGCTGTTTGTCGTAGGGCTGCCTGCCCTGCATCACCTTGAAGGGCCAGATCCGGGAATCCTTGTCTGCCGCCGAGCCGCCGAGCCGGTTGATGGGGACCACGCCGCTGTCGTCGATCTTCTCGCCCATCAGCGTGTACTTGATCTCGCCGTTGAACCAGCGGTACTCGGGAACGACGTTCTCCTCCCACCGGAAGTCGCCCTTCATGCCGTCGTAGGCAACCTCTTTGCCGTCCGCCGTCTTCTTGACGACCGGCTTGCCCTTGTCGTTCAGCTTGCCGGCCGTGGACCAGTCCCACAGCATCTTCGTCGGCCGGCCGCCGCGTGCGAACTCGGGCACGTGGCAGGTGGTGCAGGCCACGCGGTCGGTATGGTCGTTGAGCTTCGCGTCCTTGGCATGCGGCGTCATGCCGTGGCAGGACTCGCAGGTCGCGCGCGTGTCGTCCGTGCGGCCCGGCACGTCGATCCCGTTCTTGTCCACCGCCTTGGTGGCATAGCGGCTGCCCGTGACCTCGTGACCGCCCGCGGTGTGGCAGTCGGAGCAGGAGAAGTTGAGTCCCTTGGCGTCCATGTGGACGTCGAGGGCCTTGTCGGGGCTGGCCATCGTCGAGTCGAGGTCGCCGTGCTTCACTGCATCGCCGCCACCGCCGTAGAAATGGCAGGCGCCGCAGTTCCTGCGGCTGGTCTTGCCGACGCTTTGCGCGACCTTGGCGAGGTCGGGCGGCACCCACTTCTTGCCGCTGCCTGGCGGGAACTCCTTCTCCTCGTAGACCGGGTGACCGGCGCCGGCCGGAAACTTCTTGTACGTGCCGGTCGTCTCGTGGCAGACCACGCAATCGACGTTCTGCTCGGAGGCCAGGTCGAACTTGTCGTCCTTCCAGCCGTAACCGATGTGGCAGCTCGTGCAACGCGGCCAGTTGGTCGAGACCGCGACACAGAAGTTGTTGATGACGGTGCGCTTGCCGAGCGTCTGCTGCGTTGCCTGGTTGTAGTAGTCCCAGGTCCAGTGCGTCGTCTTGTGCAGCTGCTTCGCCGCCTCCGTGTGACACGTGAGGCAGGCTCGGGTCACCTCGGGACCGCTGGCGAAGGGGCCCTGCAGCTCCTTGAACTTGCCGTGGTCTGCCGTCGAGGCGGACTTGCCGATCTTGCCGGGGACATCCGCCGCCCCTGCCGGTCCCGCGAGAACGAAGACCGCGAGCAGCAGCCAGTCAAACCTGGCGCGTCGCTTCACTGTGGCACCTCCTCCGTTATTGGAATTCTCGATGCGCGGCGCAGCGCCTGCAGACGGCGCGCACCGACTGGATTTCGTCCCGCGTAGTGTGGCCGATCGCGATGGGCGCGGATTGACGCATCGCAACCGAGCCACACATCGGCCCGGCGGATACCCGCTCAGTCGCCGGTCTTGCCGCGCGGCCCGCCGATGAGCCGGATGGCGGCCCACAGGGCCAACGCCCCGAGCGCGCCGGCGGCGAGGCCGATCGCGAGAAAGACCTCGGCGTCGGCGAACAGGAGACCGGCCCCGTGCCGGAACCGCTCGACCCAGGCCGATACCGCCTCGCCGAGCAGCGCTAGGCCGGCCACGGCGAGGATGCCGCCAACGGCCAGGAGGAGCACGCCAAGAAGCTGGCGCATCCGACGCTAGCCCCGCTTGCGCGGCATCAGGTCCGTGATCGTCCCCTCGCCCAGCTCTGCGGCGAGGCCGATGGTCTCGCTGAGCGTCGGGTGGGGGTGGATGGTGAGCCCGATGTCCTCGATGTCGGCCCCCATCTCGAGGGCGAGCACCGCCTCGGCAATCAGCTCGCCCGCGCTCGGGCCGACGATGCCGGCGCCCAGCAGGCGGCGGGTCTCGGGATCGAAGAGCAGCTTGGTCAGCCCCTCGTCGCGACCGATGCCGCTGGCCCGGCCGCTCGCCACCCACGGAAAGACCGCCTTGTCAAACGCGACGCCCTTCGCCTTGGCCTCGGTCTCGGTGAGCCCCATCCACGCGACCTCGGGATCGGTGTAGGCGACGGAAGGGATCGTCAGCGGGTCGAACAGCGCGGGCAGGCCCGCGATCACCTCGGCGGCCACCTTGCCCTCGTGGGTCGCCTTGTGGGCGAGCATGGGATTGCCGACGACGTCGCCGATCGCGTAAATGTGCGGGACGTTGGTGCGCATGTGCGGGTCGACCGGGATGAAGCCGCGCTCGTCGACCGCGATGCCCGCTGCGCCCGCCTCGATCTGCCGGCCGTTGGGCGCGCGCCCCACCGCAACCAGCACGCGGTCGTAGCGCTCCGACGCCGGCGCGTCTTTGCCGTCGAAGCGCACCTCGAGCCCGTCCGCGCGCGGCTCGATGCCCGTGACGCGCGTCCCGAGCAGGATGCGGCCGAGCCGCTTCTCCATGCGCTTGTGCAGCGGCTTCACCAGGTCGCGGTCGCAGCCGGGGATCAGGCCGTCCTGCAGCTCCACCACGTCGACCCGGCTGCCGAGCGCGGAGTACACCGTCGCCATCTCCATGCCGATGATCCCGCCGCCGATGACGAGCAGCCGCTTCGGGACGTCCCGCAGCGCGAGCGCGCCGGTCGAGTCGATCAGTCGCTCGTCTTCGTAGGGGAAGCCCGGGATGCGCACCGGGCTCGAGCCGCAGGCCACGATGCACTGCTCGAACTCGACGAGCACGGTTCCCGTCGCGGTCTGCACGCTGAGCCGGTTCGGCGCGTCGAAGCGGCCGGCCCCGTGGATCACCTGCACCTTCCGCTGCTTGGCGAGCTGGGCGAGGCTCTGGGTCGAGCGCTTGACCACGCGGTCCTTGCCGGCGCGCAGGGCGTCGAGATCGATCTCGGGCGCGCCGAAGCGCACGCCCATGTGCGCGAGCTCCGCCGCCTCGTTGATCACCTCGGCCGCGTGCAGGAGGGCCTTCGAGGGGATGCAGCCCACGTTGAGGCAGACCCCGCCGAGGACGGGAAAGCGCTCGATCAGCACCACGCGCTTGCCGAGGTCGGCGGCACGGAAGGCGGCCGTGTAGCCCCCGGGGCCCGCGCCCAGCACCGCCACCTCCGTCTGCACGGTCTGCGCGCCGCCCGGGGCGACGGCTGCCGCCGTCGGCTCGGCCGACGCCGGCGCAGACGCCGCGGCGCCCGCCGCCTCGAGCGTCAGCAGGCGGTCGCCCTTGGACACCTTGTCGCCCACCTTGACGAACAGCTCCCGCACCGTGCCGGCCTCTGGCGACGGGATCTCCATCGTCGCCTTGTCGGTCTCCAACGTCAGGATCGCCTGCTCCCTGTCGAGGGCGTCCCCGACCGCCACGAGCACCTCGACGACATCGACGCTCTCGAAATTGCCGATGTCCGGCAGCGTGACGGGGATCATCCTGCTCATGCGGCCTCCTCCAGGCTGGCGCCGCGGGCGAGCCACCGCCCGAGGTCAGTGAACTCTAGTCGATGTTTGTGCACCGCACCAACGCGCCGCCCCTCTGCCTCAGAGCAGCAGACGCCGGACGTCGCCGAGCAGGCCCGCGAGCAGCGTCGTGAAACGCACGCCGTCCGCGCCGTCGATCACGCGGTGGTCGTAGGACAGGGCGAGCGGCAGCATCAGGCGCGGGACGAACGCGGTGCCATCCCAGACAGGCTTCATCGTCGCGCGCGACAGGCCGAGGATCGCGACCTCGGGGGCGTTGACGATCGGCGTGAACTGCACGCCGCCGATGCCGCCGAGGCTCGAGATCGTGAAGCAGCCGCCCTGCATGTCTGCGGGCAGCAGCTTGCCATCCCGGGCGCGCTGCGACACTTCGGCCAGCTCCCGCGCCAGCGCGAGTACGCCCTTCTGATCGACGTTGCGGATCACCGGCACCACCAGGCCGTTCGGGGTATCCACGGCGACGCCGACGTGGCAGTAACGGCGCACGATCAACCGCTCCCCGTCGGGCGTGAGCGCGCTGTTGAACTGCGGCATCGCCTGCAGCCCAACCGCTATGGCCTTGAGCAGGAAAGGCATCAGCGTGAGCCGCGCCCCGGCCTGCTCGGCCGCGCCTTTCTGCGCGGCGCGGAACGCCTCGAGCTCGGTGATGTCCGCCTCGTCGAACTGGGTGACGTGCGGCACGGAGAGCCAGCAGCGGTGCAGGTGCGTGCCGCTCAGCCGGCGGATGCGCGGCAGCGGCTGCTCGACGACCTCGCCAAACCGGGTCCAGTCGACCTCGGGCGCGGCCGGCAGCGCGAGCGGGCCGGCGCCGGGCGCGGGCACCGCGCCTTCCGCCAGCGTGCGCTTGACGAAGGCCTGCACGTCCTCCTTGAGTACCCGCCCCTTCGGCCCGGAGCCTTTCACGTGCTCGAGCGGGACGCCGAGCTCGCGGGCGAAACGCCGCACTGCGGGACTCGCGTGGGCCGCCTTCACCGGCGCGTCGGCCGGCCGCGCAATCACCGGCCGCGGGCGCTGCGCCTTGTCGCCCGGCGCGCGGGTTGACGGCGGCGGAGCCGGCGTCGGCTCCGGCGCGGGCGCCTGCACCTGCTCGACCTCCTCCGCCGCCGGGGCCGGGGGTGCGGGGGCTGCATCGGCCGACACGACCTCGGGTGCCGCCTCCACGTCCAGGACCGCAATGAGGTGGCCGCGGTTGATGCGATCGCCCGCCTTGACCAGCACCTGCTGCACCCGCCCGGCGAGCGGCGACGGGATCTCCATGGTCGCTTTGTCGCTCTCGAGCGTGAGGAGCGAGCTCTCGACGGCGACCCGGTCCCCGGGCGCGACGAGCACCTCGATCACGGACACGTCGTGAAAATCGCCGATGTCCGGCAGGTAGACTTTGGTCTCGGTTCCCACTCTGGCCTCCGCTGCGCGCTGCGGCCGCTTGTGCCGTGCGCCCTGTGTCATCGATGCGCGCCCCGGTCAGAGCGTTGCCGGGTCCGGCCGATCCGGATCGATGCGGTACTTGCGGATCGCATCCGCGACCGGCTTGCGCTCCGCCTCGCCCGCGTCGGCGAGGGCCGCGAGCGCCGCCACGACGACGTGATGGCGATCCACTTCGAAGAACTTCCGCAGCTGCGCCCGACCGTCGCTGCGTCCGAAGCCCTCCGTGCCGAGCGTGACGTAGTGACGGCCAAGGTAGGGCCGCAGCTGCTCGGCGTAGCTGCGGATGTAATCGGTGGCGGCCACGGCAGGTCCTTTGCGCCCGGCGAGCTGCAGGGCGACGAAGGCCTGCCGGGGCGGGTCGTCCGGATGCAGACGGTTCCACCGGTCGACGGCAGCGCCGTCGCGGCCGAGCTCGTTGAAGCTGGTTACGCTCCACACGTCCGCCGAGACGCCCCAGTCGGCCTCGAGCAGGTCGGCCGCGGCGAGCACCTCGCGCAGGATCGCCCCGCTTCCCAGCAGCTGGACGCGCTTCTTGCGCCGGCCGCCCTCGCGCAGCAGATACATGCCGCGGACGATGCCCTCCTCGCAGCCGGCCGGCATGTCCGGCTGGGCGTAGTTCTCGTTCATCACGGTGACGTAGTAGAAGACGTTCTCCTGCCGCACGTGCATCCGCTCCATGCCGTGCTGCAGGATCACCGCGAGCTCGTAGGCGTAGGTCGGGTCGTAGGAGACGCAGTTCGGAATCGTGCCCGCGACGATGTGGCTGTGGCCGTCCTGGTGCTGCAGGCCCTCGCCCGCGAGGGTGGTGCGTCCGGCCGTGCCGCCGATCAGGAAGCCGCGGGCCATCATGTCGCCGGCGGCCCACGCGAGGTCGCCCACGCGCTGGAAGCCGAACATCGAGTAGTAGATGTAGAAGGGAATGGTCGCGATGCCGTGGTTGGCGTAGGCGGTGGCGGCGGCGATCCAGGACGACATCGCGCCCGCCTCGTTGATGCCTTCCTGCAGGATCTGACCCTGCTTTTCCTCGCGGTAGTACATGACCTGGTCGGAGTCGACCGGCGTGTACAACTGTCCCACCGACGAGTAGATGCCGAGCTGGCGGAACATGCCCTCCATGCCGAAGGTGCGGGCCTCGTCGGGCACGATAGGCACGACAAACCGGCCGACGTCCTTGTCTCGGGTGAGGATCGTGAGAAAGCGCACGAAGGCCATCGTCGTCGACATCTCGCGCTCGGCGTTACCCGAGAGCAGCGGGGCGAAGGCCTCGAGCGGCGGGACCTTGAGCGGCGGTGCCTCGGCGTTCCGGGCAGGCAGGTAGCCGCCGAGGGCCTGGCGTCGGGCGTGCAGGTACTGCATCTCCTGGCTGTCCGCCGGCGGCCGGTAGAACGGCGTGGACGCGATCTGGTCGTCGGGGATCGGGATGTTGAAACGGTCGCGGAAGGCCTTGAGCGCCGCCTCGCCCATCTTTTTCTGCGAATGCGTGATGTTCTGGCCCTCGCCCGCGACGCCCATGCCGTAGCCCTTCACGGTCTTGGCCAGGATCACGGTGGGCTGCCCCTGGTGCGCCATGGCCGCCTGATAAGCGGCGTAGACCTTGATCGGGTCGTGACCGCCGCGGTTGAGGCGCCAGATGTCCTCGTCGGTCATGGTCGCGACCATGTCGGCGAGCTCGGGGTACTTGCCGAAGAAATGCTCCCGCGTGTAGGCGCCGCCCTTGGCCTTGTAGGCCTGGTAGTCGCCGTCGACGCACTCTTCCATGCGCTTGATCAGCAGGCCCTTGCGGTCACGGGCGAACAGCGGATCCCAGTAGCCGCCCCACACGACCTTGATCACGTTCCAGCCGGCCCCGCGGAACACGGCCTCGAGCTCCTGGATGATCTTGCCATTGCCGCGCACGGGGCCGTCGAGGCGCTGCAGGTTGCAGTTGACCACGAACACCAGGTTGTCGAGGCGCTCGCGCGCCGCGAGCGAGATGGCGCCGAGCGACTCGGGCTCGTCCATCTCGCCGTCGCCCATGAAGGCCCAGACCTTGCGGTTCTGCGGCGCCAGCAGGCCGCGATCCTGCAGGTAACGCATGAACCGGGCCTGGTAGATCGCCATCAGCGGGCCGAGGCCCATGGACACCGTCGGGAACTGCCAGAAACCGGGCATGAGCCGCGGGTGCGGATAGGAGGACAGCCCGTGCCCGTCCACCTCCTGGCGGAAGCTGTAGAGCTGGTCCTCGCTGATTCGGCCCTCGAGGTAGGCGCGGGCATAGATGCCGGGGGCCGAGTGTCCCTGGAAGAACACCAGGTCGCCGAGCTCGGCCTCGTTCCGCGCGCGAAAGAAGTGGTTGAAGCCCACGTCGAAGAGCGTCGCCGCCGAGGCGAAACTGGAGATGTGGCCGCCCAGTTCGGCGGACAGACGGTTCGCCTGCACGACCATCGCCATCGCGTTCCACCGAATGAAGGACCGGATCCGCCGCTCCATCGCGCGATCCCCCGGAAAGCGCGGCTGCTTGGTCAGCGGGATGGTGTTCAGGTAGGCCGTGTTGGCGCTGTAGGGCAGATAGGCCCCGGAGCGCCGCGCCTTGTCGATGAGCCGCTCGAGCAGGTAGTGCGCGCGGTCGATCCCCTCGTTCTCGAGGACGGACTCGAGCGCATCCAGCCACTCCTGGGTTTCCTGGGGATCGGTATCGGGTCTCGCGGGCATGGACCGGCCTCTCGCGTCACTGGGTAGGGGCGCCGGTGGGGCGAGGTGCGTAGCCCCTGAGCGCCGGCACCGGCGAAAAGGCCGTCATTCAAACAGAAAAACGCCGGCTTGGCGAGACCCGGGAAATAAAAATATTACAGAAAATCAAGCACTAATAGACATTATTTTGCTGGACGCCCATCCAGTTTATTTCGGCCGCGCGCAACAAAAAAGCGCAGAGGGTTGCCCCTCTGCGCCTATCGGACGCTACCGCTGTACCGCTATTGGCGCGTCAGATCTGCTTGCTACGCGGCTCGGGGCGCGTCTTGCTGACCTCGGCCCGCTGGGCCTCGATCTGCTTGCGCATCTCCTCGCGGCGCGCCTCACGCTCCTTGGTCGCCTCCGCGCGGCGGGTCTCGGCCTGCTTCACGGCCTCGTCGCGGGTCGGGCGCTTGCCGAACGCGTGGTCCTGCATCGGGAAAGACACCGGGTTCATGGCGCCGAACTTCTGCTGGTCGGCGGCAATCTGCTCCTGCATCTTGCGCTCCATCTCGGCAACCTGCTGCCAGTGCTTGCTCTGCTCGGCCGCGATCTGCTCCGCGAACTTGCGCTGCTCCTCGAAGGCCTTGGTCGCCTGCTCGCCGATGAGCTTCTGCTGCTCGGCGATCGCCTTCTGCTGCTCAGCGGTCATGGCGACCGGGGCATGGGCGTAGGGTGCGTAGCCGTAGGGCGCGTAGCCGTAGTAAGGGTGATCGTAGCCGTAGCCGCGACCATAGCCGCCGCCACGGGCGCTCATCGAGAAGCTGAAATCGAAGTCGCCGTCGCCGAAACCGTCGCCGTCACCCCAACCGATCCACGCATAGGAGGAGGCCGACGCTGCCGCCAGGGCCGATGCAACTGCAATGAGGGTAATCTTTTTCATCTCGCAACTCCTCTTGTGACGCCCCCGGCGTGCCGCGTCGTGTCGAAGCACGGCACGCCGGTGTGCGTCAGGACTGTGTGATTGTTATTACTTCGCCGGAGCGGCCGGCGCCTGCGGGGCGACCGGGGCGTACGGATAGCCGTAGGGGGCGCCATAGCCGTAGGGGCCGTAGCCGTAGCCGGGGCCGTAACCGTAGTACGGAGCGCGGTAGCCATAGCCGCGGCCATAGCCCGAGCCCGAGCCGCGCGCGCTCATGGAGAAGTCCATGTCGCCGAAGCCGTCGCCCCAACCGCTGCCGTCGCCCCAACCGTTGTTGCCCCAACCCGGGCCCCACCACGCGGAAGCAGTCGCCGACGCACCCAGCAGAGCGGCGATCGCCGCAGCCTTCATCAGAGTCTTCATTGCAATCTCCTGAATTTTAAAAAATGGTTTGATGTTCTTGGCGTCTGAAAGCGGTACAGCGATCGCTTTCGGAGCAAAAGAATATAAGCAGTTTCTTAAATTCAGAAATGCAATTTTTCTATTCAGAAGCGGGAAGTCAATAGTTTCTGTGTTATGCCGATCCGGTCAGGGGGCGGCGCGGGCCCCTCTATTCCGGCCGGCTGGTGGCGCCCGGCGCTTCCGAAGCGTCTGCGTCCGCCTCATCAGGCGGCGGGTTGCCGTCGTAGATGTCGCTGAGGCGGCGCTGCAGATAGGCATCGCGCACGAAGGCGTAGGGATCGAGCGCGGCCTGCTCCAGCACCCGGCTCGCGGCCAGAAGGTCGGCGCGACGGTCGACCAGACGCAGCCCCTTGAGCCCCCAGGCCACCCCGCTGTCGTTCACATAGGTGAGTGGATCGGCATACCAGTCGCCGACGATGCCTACCGTGTCGCGTACCGAGCTGGGGCCGAAGAGCGGCAGCACGACGTAGGGACCCGACGCGACCCCCCAATAGCCGAGGGTCTGCCCGAAGTCCTCGTTGTAGCGGGGGAGGTTCCAGGTGCTGGCGACGTCGAACAGGCCGGCAACGCCGATCGTCGAATTCACTAGCACGCGGCCCACGTCGGACGCGGCGCGCCCCGGCTTGAGCTGCAACAGGTTGTTCACTGCGGAGCGGGCGTCCGCGAGATTATTGAAGAAGTTGGTGATGCCCATGTCCACGGGCAACGGCGTGACGGCACGGTAACCCTGCGCCAGCGGCTTGGTGATCGCGCGGTCGACGACGTCGTTGAAATCGTAGATGACGCGGTTCAGGCCCTGCCACGGGTCGCGGTCGCTGTGCCGGGCAGGCTCGACGGTGGCGCAGCCCCCCAAGGCCACCGCCCCGCCAAGCAATGCCGCACCCGCCGCACGCCGCACACATTCCTTTCGCATGGTTCCGCCCCGTACCCTCTGCCGGATGCCTTAGCGGCAAGGGCGCCGCTGATTGAAGAAGGTGCAGAATACGGGCGCGGGCAGAGGTCAGCAAGGCCGAAACCAAGCTGCCGACGGGCATTCTCGCCGGCCACGCGCTTCACTATGCTGCCCTTCGTGAACAAATGTTACGACCCAGCCATCGCGCTGCGTTTTCGGGGTTTTCTGCCCGTCGTGGTCGACGTCGAGACCGCAGGATTCGACGCAGCCCGCGATGCACTGCTCGAGATCGCCGCCGTCACCTTGCGCATCGATGCCGCGGGCCGGCTCGAGCCCGCGGAACACGCACATGCCCACCTCGCGCCCTTCCCCGGCGCCAACCTCGACCCGCGCGCCCTGGCGTTTACGGGCATCGACCCCTATCACCCCTTCCGCATGGCCTTGCCCGAGCGGGAGGGACTGGAAGGCGTGTTCGGCACGGTGCGCAGGGCGGTGAAGGCCAGCGGCTGCCGGCGGGCAATCCTGGTCGGGCACAATGCCGCCTTCGACCTCGGCTTTCTCAACGCCGCCGTGGCGCGGACGGGAATCAAGCGAAACCCTTTCCACCCGTTCAGCACCCTCGACACCGTGTCCCTCTCGGCGCTGGCCTTCGGCCACACCGTGCTCGCACGCGCCGTGCAGCTCGCCGGACTCGACTGGGACGAACGCGAGGCGCACTCGGCGATCTACGACGCCGATCGCACTGCCGCGCTGTTCTGCGTCGTCGTCAATCGCTGGATGGACAGTTGCCCGGAACGTCCGTGGCTCGCGCCGCTGGACGAGCGGGACGCTGCCGAATGAGATGGAGGGCGAAGCGCTCAGCCCTCCGAGTTGCCACTGCCGGCCGAGGCGCCCTGCACCGCCCCCTTCACCATCCGCTCGAGCTCGCCGCTGGCCTTCAGCTCGAGCGTGATGTCACAACCGCCGATCAGCTCACCGTTGATGTAGATCTGAGGGAAGGTCGGCCAGTTGGCGAAGCGGGGCAGGTTCTGGAATATCTCGGGGTCGGAAAGCACGTTCACGTAGGCGAAGTTCTCGCCGCAAGCCTTGAGGGCCTCGGCTGCGCGGGCGGAGAAACCGCACTGCGGAAACTGGGGCGTCCCCTTCATGTAAATGACGACGGGATGACTTTCGACTTGCTCACGAATGCGGTCCAGGACGTCCATTGCAGATCCTCTGTTATGCCTAAACGTCGGGTAGGTGCGGGCCTTCCCGGCCCTTTCAAGGGTCAGGCGGCGCGGTCCGCGTGGCGCTGCAGCCAGAGCTCCAGCGCCGCGAGATGCCAGAGCTTGCTGCCGCGGATGCGGGTCAGGTGCATGTCCGGGGCGGCCAGCAGGGACTCGACGTAGCGGCGCTCGAACAGGCCGCGGCCTCGGCAGGCCGCGGAATCGAGGATGCCGCGCATGAGCTCGAGAAACTCGCCGCGCACGTACTTGAGCGCCGGCATGGGAAAATAGCCTTTCGGCCGGTCGATGACCGCGTCCGGAAGCAGGCCCCTCGCAATCGCCTTGAGCGGGTACTTGCCCTCGTCCCGCAGCTTGAGCTCGGGGGGGCAGCGGGCGGCGACCTCGACCAAGCGGTGCTCGAGAAAGGGCACGCGCGCCTCGAGGCCGAAGGCCATCGTCATGTTGTCCACGCGCTTGACCGGGTCGTCGACGATCAGCGTGGTGACGTCCAGGCGCAGCACGGCGTCGAGAAAGGTCTCGGCGCCCGGCTCGGCCAGCCGCTCGGCAACGTAGCGCGAGGTGTGGTCCGCGCCGCGCAGCGCCGGACCGACCATGCGCTGGTACTCCTCGTCGTCGCGGTCGAAGTAGTGGCGACGGAAGCGCTCGAGCGGCGTGCCCGTGGTCTCCGCCAGCATGCGCGGGTACCAGAAGTAGCCGCCGAACACCTCATCGGCCCCCTGCCCCGACTGCACGACCTTGATCTCGCGCGCCACCTGCTCGGCGAGGAGGTAGAAGGCCACCGCGTCCTGGCCGAACATTGGCTCGGCCATTGCGTCCACCGCCTCGGGCAGGCGCGGCAGCACGTCGCGGTTCGGCACGAGGAAGCGGTGGTGCCGCGTGCCGTAGCGCGCGACGACCTGGTCCGAATACTCGAACTCGTTGCCCTTCTCCTCGGGCTGGTCCTCGAAGCCGACGGAGAAGGTACGCAAGTCGCGCACGCCGGCCTCGGCGAGCAGCGCGACGAGCAGGCTCGAGTCCAGGCCGCCGGAGAGCAGCACGCCGACCGGAACGTCGGCGACCTCTCTGTGCCTGCGCACGGCTTCGCGCAGGGTGACGTGGATCTCCTCGACCCAGTCGGCGTCGGTCTTCGGCACCGCGGGCCGCGTCGCGTTCAGCGTCCAGTAGCGCCGCAGCTTCGTAGAGCCGTCGCTCCGCACGGTGAGCGAGTGCGCGGGCGCGAGCTTGCGCACGCCAGCGAGGACCGTCCAGGGCGCGGGCACCACGCCGTGCAGCGTGAACTGGAAGTGCAGCGCCACCGGATCGACGGACGTGTCGATCCCGCCGCCGGCGAGCAGCGCCTGCGTGCTCGACGCGAAACGAAAGCGCGCGCCATCCTGCGCATAGTAGAGCGGCTTGACGCCGAAGCGGTCGCGGGCGAGGAACAGCACGCGCTCGCGCATGTCCCACACCGCAAAGGCGAACATGCCGTGCAACCGCTCGGGGCAGCACTCGCCCCACTCGCGGTAGGCCTTGAGGATGACCTCGGAGTCGCCGTCGGAGAAGAAGTGGTGACCGCGCCCCTGCAGCTCGGCACGCAGCTCGCGGTAGTTGTAGACGGTGCCATTGAACACCAGCGCGAGCCCGAGCTCCGCGTCGACCATCGGCTGGTTGGATTTCTCAGACAGGTCGATGATCGCGAGGCGGCGGTGGCCGAAACCGAGCGCCCCGTCGGCGTAGGCGCCGCCGTGGTCTGGTCCGCGGCGCGCGAGCCGCGCGGTCATCCGCGACAGGGCGACCAGGTCGGCCGGCGCGCCGTCGAAGCGCAATTCACCGCAGAGGCCGCACATGCTGCTCCCGTCGTCTCGCCCGTGGAGATATGCCGCCGATTCTACCTGCCCGCGCGGCGCATTCTCACGCCGAGGGGCCGCGTGCCCCGCCGCAGGCCGGGGGTGAAGTTGCAGCCAGGCCGAGGCGGTGTTTAGAATGCGCGCATTCTTGAGCATTCCCGTAGGTTTTTGGCCCGCCGATCCGCGGCGGGCGCCCGGCTCCCGACCCCATCCAGTCAGCCCAGGAGACAACCCCATGGCACATCAGCTCCCCCCCCTGCCCTACGACAAGAACGCGCTGGCGCCGACGATCTCGGCCGAGACGATCGACTACCACTACGGCAAGCACCACCAGGCGTACGTGAACAACCTGAACAACCTGATCCCCGGAACCGAGTTCGAGAGCCTGTCGCTCGAGGACATCGTGATGAAGTCCTCCGGCGGCATCTTCAACAACGCCGCGCAGGTGTGGAACCACACCTTCTATTGGAACTGCCTGTCGCCGAACGGCGGCGGCGAGCCGAAGGGCCCTCTCGCCGACGCGATCAACAAGGCCTTCGGCTCCTTCGAGGAGTTCAAGAAGAAGTTCAGCGCCTCCGCGGTCGGCAACTTCGGCTCCGGCTGGACCTGGCTCGTGAAGAACGCCGACGGCTCGGTCGAGCTGATGAATACCTCGAACGCGGGCACCCCGATGACCTCCGGCAAGAAGGCGCTGATGACCATCGACGTGTGGGAGCACGCCTACTACATCGACTACCGCAACCTGCGCCCTAAGTATCTCGAGGAGATCTGGAAGCTGGTCAACTGGGACTTCGTTGCCCAGCAGTACGCCTGACCATCCCGGCCGGAGCGTGGTGATCGACGGCCGGCGGTGGCAACACCGCCGGCCGTTTTTCGTTGACCCGCCGAGTCGCACGGCACTTCGACGACATCACTGTGCTCCGGCGGGCCGGCGTCGTGGTGCCGTGAGAAGCGGACAGGGATGTCCGCGGCTGTCCTTTGGAGCGGGATGCGAAATGGGGCGGCGAACGGCACCCGGCGCAAGGTCCGCGAACG
>Ga0114939_10001866_pt1 | contig 16305 bp, 18 predicted proteins | sample AshMeaCrysSpring_FD_87196 | JGI IMG/M metagenome (GOLD analysis project Ga0114939, IMG submission 87196) | Groundwater microbial communities from Big Spring, Nevada to study Microbial Dark Matter (Phase II) - Ash Meadows Crystal Spring | ecosystem: Environmental > Aquatic > Deep subsurface >... | reverse complement strand
CCTGCCCTCCTCGCGCAATGGCTCCGTCGGACAAACGCTGCCGGGCATGGCCATCCGCATCACCGATCCCGCCACGGACCGCGAGACGCCCATCGACCAACAGGGGATGATCTGGTTCAAAGGCGCCAACGTCTTTCCCGGCTACCATGGCGACCCGAAAAAAACCGCCGAAGTCCTCAAGGACGGCTGGTTCCGCACCGGCGACGTCGGCCGCGTGGATGCCGACGGCTTCCTCTACATCGAGGGCCGCATTCCCGCTTCTCCAAAATCGCCGGCGAAATGGTTCCCCACGAGACCATCGAAGCCGTCGTCAACAAAGTGCTCGGCCTCGATGGCGAGTCGGAGCGCAGAATCGCCATCGTCGGAGTGCCGGACGAGCACAAGGGCGAGGCCATCCTGCTGCTCTCCACCATCGCCGGCCCCGCCATCGAGCAGGAATGCATCGACCTGCGCTACAAACTGCTCGACGAAGGCCTCTCCTCGCTCTGGTGCCCGAAACACATCCTGCCCGTCCGTGAAATCCCGGTCCTTGCCTCCGGAAAGCTCGACATCAGGGGCTGCGAGGCGCTGGCCAAGCACCGCTGACCGCAACAAAAGCGTGACAGCCGCGCCGGGGCCGGTTTTCGTTTGGCCATTGCCATGGCTCTCGAACCCCTCAAAGACGGCATCCGCTCCGAAGTGCGGATCGATTTCCACGGCAACGTCCACAAGCGGCTGCGCGGCACCGATGCCGACAAGCGCTACGCCACCGAGGTGGCCGTGCTCAAGGTGCTCGAAGAACGCGGCTGCCCCTACGTGCCGCGGCTGCTTGAAGAACACCCCGAGCAACTGTATTTCGTCTCCACCAACGCCGGCAAAATCGCCAGCCAGATCTCACGGGAGAAAGCCGAAAAGCTGTTCGCCAAACTCGAACGGGAATACGGCGTCCGCCATCTCGACGCCGAGCCGCGCAACATCACCTACTCCGACAAGCTGGGCTGCTTCTGCATCATCGACTTCAAACTCGCCGAAATCCTGCCGCCGCCGGAACCGCCGATGCCGCCCCCAGTGCCACAACCGTGAACCCGCCCGAACCCGTCTCGAATCCACCCGTGCTGCACTGGGCGGCGCTCACTCACAGCGGCTCGCGCAAGCCGCGCAACGATGATTCGATGATCGCCTTCGCCTCCGGGCCGGAAGGCGCCCGGCCCCTGGAACAAACCGGCCGCCACTCGCTCGAAAAACACGACCTGGTATTCGCGGTCTCGGATGGCATGGGCGGCGGCAACGCCGGCGACCTCGCCTCCTCGCTGCTGCTCACCCGGATGTCGGAAATCATCCCGGAAACCTTCAAGATCGCAGCCTCGGGATTTTTCCCGGATTGCCTGGACCACCTCGCGGACGCCATCCGCTCCGTCCACGAGCACATCAACGAAAACGCCGCCTGCGACCATACCCGCGGCATGGCCGCCACCCTCGCCCTCGCATGGTTCACCCCGGAAAACCTCTACGCCGCCAACGTCGGCGACTCCCGCATCTACATCTCGCGCGGCGGCAAACTCGAACAACTCAGCCGCGACCACACCTCCGCATGGGGCCAGTGGAAACGCGGTGAAATTCCCGAAATCCAATACCGCTGCCACCCGCGCCGCTCCGCCCTCTACGAAGTCATCGGCGGCGGCCACCCAGCTGTCTGCCCGCACTTCGCCGCCGTGCCCTTCCTGCCGGGAGACCGCTTCCTGATCTGCTCGGACGGTTTGATCGACGGCGTCTGGGAACGCCACATCGCCGAGGCGCTCGCCTCCCCCACCGACCCCGTCGAGTCCGCCAACAAGCTCCTCACCCGCGCCGTCAACAACTCCGGCATCGACGACACCACCCTCATCGTCATCAGCGTCTCGCAGGAAAATTCCTGAATCCGCAAGAACCCAAGCCGCCGCCCGCTCCGCCGCGCCTCAACCAAGCCCGGCATTGACGCGGGCGGCCCCGCCGGGTGAGATTCCGCGCCCGCCGCAGAGGCGGATGCCTCATGGACTACTCAGCGAAAATCGCCCGCAACGTCGCCTCGATCCCGCGCTCCGGAATCCGCGACTTCTTCGAACTCGTGCAGGGCCGCGACGATGTGATCTCACTCGGCGTTGGCGAGCCGGACTTCGTCACGCCATGGAACATCCGCGAGGCCGCCATTTATTCGCTGGAAAAAGGCCAGACCTCCTACACCTCCAATCTCGGCCTGCTCTCACTGCGCAAATCCATCTCCCGCTACGTCGCGGATTTCTTCCACGTCGATTACGAACCCGCCCGCGAAATCCTCGTCACCGTCGGCGTTTCCGAGGCGATCGACATCGCCCTGCGCGCCCTGTTGAATCCGGGCGACGAGGTGATCTATCACGAGCCGTGCTACGTTTCCTACAGCCCGAGCATCGTGCTCGCCCACGGCGTGGCGGTGCCGGTGGTCACCACCAAGGAGCACGGCTTCTCGCTCAAACCGGAAGCGCTCGCCGCCGCCATCACGCCCAAATCCCGGGTGCTGATGCTCAATTTCCCGACCAATCCCACCGGCGCCTGCGCCTCCCGCGAGGACCTCGAAGGCATCGCCAAACTCGCCATCAAGCACGACCTCATCGTGCTCACCGATGAAATCTACAGCGAGCTGCGCTATGACGACGAACCGCACGTCTCCATCGCCGCGTTGCCCGGCATGCGCGAACGCACCATTCTGCTGCACGGATTTTCCAAAGCCTTCGCGATGACGGGCTTCCGCCTCGGCTACGCCTGCGCGCCGCATCCGATCATCGAGGCGATGATGAAAATTCACCAGTATGCCATGCTTTGCGCGCCCATCATGAGCCAGAACGCCGCCATCGAGGCGCTGGAAAACGGCCACGCCGCCATGGTGGAAATGCGCGACAGCTATCACCAGCGGCGCGATTTCCTGGTCCGCCGCCTCAATGAAATCGGCATCGACTGCCACACGCCGGGGGGCGCGTTCTATGTCTTTCCGGACATCCGGAAAACCGGGCTTTCCAGCAAGGAATTCGCGCTGAAACTGCTGGAACGGGAAAACGTGGCCTGCGTGCCGGGCGGTGCCTTCGGCCCCTCCGGCGAGGGCTTCCTGCGCTGCTGCTACGCCACCGCCTTCGAGGACATCCGCACCGCCACCGACCGCATCGAACGCTTCGTCGGCGGACTCTGACGAACATGAGCGAGCAAGCGCCGCCGATGGACCACGGCCGCCTCACCAGGGCGCACGTCGTCCCCTTCGCCGTCTTCATGGGCTTCATGATCCTGCTCCAGCTCGTGACCGCCGCCATCGGCTGGAAACATCCCGACGCGCCGTGGTGGCGGCAGGATCCCGCGCATGTCATCTATCCGCTCCAGACGCTCGCCGCGCTGGCGCTGCTGTGGTGGTATCGGAAAAGTTATGTCTTCCGCTGGTCATGGAAATGGAGCCTTGCGGCCGCGGTCTTCGGCGCGGCCGGCATCGCCTGCTGGCTTCTTCCGTCGGTGCTTTACGACCACTGGGGACTGACCGGAAAAACCACGGGAGTCCTCAAGCTGTTGGGCGTCGATGCCCGGACCGGCGGATTTGATCCGGGAATTTTCAAGCATCCCGCCGCGTGGTGGACCGCGGTGCTTCTGCGTTTCCTGCGCGCCGTCGTCGCCGTGGCGCTGGTCGAGGAAATCTTCTGGCGCGGCTTCCTGATGCGCTTCGTCTGCGATTGGGAGGGCGACTACTGGAAACAGCCCTTCGGCCGGGCGGCTTGGAAATCCTGGCTCATCGTCACCGCACTGTTCATGGCTGCCCACGCGCCGATCGACTATGCCGGGGCCTTCGTTTACGGCTCGCTCACCTATCTCCTCTGCATCTGGAGCAAGAGCCTCGGCGCGTGTGTCATCATGCACGCCACCGCCAATCTCCTCATGGGCCTCTACATCATGGCCACCGGGAAATACGGCCTTTGGTGAGCCCTTGCGCCGCATGCGTTGCCCGGACGCCTCACCCACCTCGACATCCACGATGGCTGCGGAAAACCCGTCCCTATCCCGCGGGGATGAGAGCGAAAGACGCGGATGCGTGGTTGATATGTGGAGTCGTCATTGTCTGATTCGGCCCAACCTCTTGGAAAGCATCACCAAGCAACCGTTCCTGACCGGCTTTCCCCGGTGGTATTTGCCACCGTCAAGCGCCTCCTGGCCAAGCCGTTCTGCGGAGAGTCCTGTTCCAAGGCCGCTGCCGGGGGATTTCGCAACTTCGGGCATTGCCGCATCAGGATCCTATTCTTCTGCGGCCGCCTGGTCATGCGGCCGAAACCGGCCCATTGAAACCCGTGAAGAACCGATTTTTTCATTGCCAGGATCCGGATGCCCGTAGCATCTGATAACATCAACCCGCGCGCAGCGCGGAGAAGACATGCGATTTTCCGGCCAATCCGAGAATGCACCGGCTCCCCTCGAAACACTCCATACGCCGTCTCCGTCTCGCGGCAATCCTTCTAAGCTCCGGGTATCTGCTCTGTCCGGTGGCGGCATGCCTTCTGGCACAGTTCTTCATCACGGATGATCGGCGGATGGCGGAAACCGGAATCGGCCTCATCGTTCTGACGTTTGTGCTGGTAATCCTGCAATGGTGCGTCGCCACGCGTGCCAACTGCCCGCTTTGCCTCACTCCGGTGCTCGCCACCAAGGGCTGTGCGAAACACCGCCAGGCCCGGTCATTCCTCGGCAGCCACCGCCTGCGGGTGGCGCTGGACATCCTGTTCAGGAATAGCTTCCGCTGCCCATACTGCGACGAGTCCACCACGTTGAGAGTCCGCCCGAGGAAGCGTCGCTGAACAACTCGCGGGGTTGACAGGGTTGGTGGAATCGGTTGAGTTCCGGCCATGCATTTCATTTCGCAATTCCCGCGAGCCACCGCCCGCGCCGTGCCAGCAATGCCGGAATCGGCGGAACGCTGGTTTTCAACGTCGAACTGCTCATGATCCCCAGATGAGTCCGACTGTAACAATTTGCGCGCCGCTCTTGCTGTTCCTGGCCTCCTGTGCCAGCACGCCCGCTCTATCACCAGTCGCGGACAATCCACCGAAACCGGCTTCCGCCGTCCGGCGCGGCGAGGTTTCCGAAATCTCCTTGGAGGAGTTTTTCGCGCGCCAGCAAGCCGGAAAAGTCCTCATCTTCGACGCCCGGCCGGCCATCTTCCACAGCATGGGCCACATCCCCGGCGCGATCAGCCTGCCCAAACACAACTGCGATGAAACGATCGCCGCCCGCGAAGCCGGAATCAAATCCGCCCTCGCCGGGGGCAAGACCATCGTCGTCTATTGCAACGGTCCCACATGTCAGGACGCCCGCACCGTCGCCAACCACATCGCCGGCTTCGGCCACCCCGCCAGCATCTTTTCCGGAGGCTGGGATGCATGGAAGCAAGCCGGCATGCCCGTGGAATAATCCCCCGCCCCATAACACAATCCCCATCATGACCTCATTCGCCAATGTCACCGTCGATGCCAAAGCCAACGTCTATTTCGATGGCAGGGTCGTCTCCCACACCGTGCATTTCGCCGATGGCGCGAAGAAAACCCTCGGCCTGATTTATCCGGGGAAATTCCATTTCGGCACTGCCGCCCCGGAGCGCATGGAAATCATCGCCGGCTGCTGCGAGGTCGTGCTGGACGGATCTTCGGACACGCTTTCCGTGGAAGCCGGTTCTTCCTTTGATGTCGCCGGCAACAGCGGCTTCACGATCACCGTGGCCGATGGCATCTGCGAATACGTCTGTTCGTTCCTGCCCGCCTGATGGCCCGTCCGCGTCCGCTGTGGAAACCCGCCTGCGCGGCGCTTGCCATGGCATTGCTGCCGGCCTGCGGCATCCGCCTGCCCGTCCACAAGAGCGAGGTCCGGCGCGTCCAAGTCCGGCTGAATGCTCCTGCAACCGCGCAAAAAGCCAGGGATCCGGACCTGCTCATCTGGCTGGTCGCCGACAGTTATCACACGGGTTTGGTTTTCCCCTACGACTGGCTGCTGGAGTCCGGCTTCGTGCCACCGGCGGGTTTCGGCCATCCACGCTACGTCACCATGAGCTGGGGCAACCGCGACGCATATTCCAAGGAGGGCCTCGACAATCCGTGGAAAATCCTGCGCGTGCTGTTCACGCCCACGCCCTCGGTGATGGAGATGATTCCATCCGACTGGAACGTCGCGGAAGTGCTGCCGCACCAGCGCATCTGGCGGAAACTCGTGCCGCGCGACCGCGGCCCGGCGCTCGCCGCCTTCATCAACGCATGCAACACCAGCGGCCCGGACGGCCGCCCGATCATCGTCGCCGAGTCAAGCTGGGGCAAGGGAGTCCAGCTCGAATCCCGCTACAGTTATTTCATTCCGCGCGTCTGCAACATCTGGACGGTGCAGGCGCTGGAAGCGCTTGGCGGTGAGTTCAACCCGTGGTTTTCCACCACCGCCAGCGGCCTGATCCGCCAGGCGGAAAAACCGCCCAATGATTTCGAGCTCATCTGGCCCGGCGGAGAGGAGGAACCTTAGTGTGTTGTCCCGGAAAAAAGGGGGCGCACGCAGCATCGGTCAGATCATCCTCCATACGCATCCCGGCTACCTCGATCACCGGGAGCAAATCATGCGGTCACAGCGGAACCCGGCCGGGAATTCCTCCCCCGGACCACCGCATCAACGGATTGTGTTTTGGAGTTCATCTTTTGGAAAATCGGGAAATCCGGATCAGAGGCGTTCCAGTTTCGTGACGCGGCCGCCAGTGATCCATTCTACGACGTAAATGTTGCCCGCCGCATCGGCGGCGGCGCAATGAGGGCTGTTGAAAAGGCCTTCCCTGACCCAGCGCCGCTCGTTCGGCCAGCCCTCCTGGCCATCGGCTCCGGGTTGGAAGCCCAGCGTGGCGGCAGGGCGGTCTGCGGCATCCAGGATGGTGAGACCGGCGACGAGTTCCGGCACGATGAGGTATTCACCCATCCGGACGGCAACATCCGGGCTGTTCAGAAAGTCCGCGCCGAATGTCCGGCGGTGGATCCCGTCCATTCCATAGACCTGGAACCGCCGGTTCCCGCGGTCGGCGATGTAAAACTCCGGCTCCGCGCGACGAGTGTCGAGCGCCAGCCCGTGGGGGCAGTTGAAGCGGCCGCCGCCCTCGGTTCCATCCAGTGTGCCGATCAGGCTACCCTCCCGGTCGAACCTGTGAACGAGCGAGCAGCCGTAGCCATCGGCGACCCAGATCTCCCCATTGCCCCCGAAGCGCTCCTCGGCAACCGCTATCCAGGTTGGAATGTAGCAACCGCCAGCGTAGGCGGAATGCGGGGGCTGTGCCAGCCTGCAAACAACGGTTCCATCAAGCGACATCTTGACGACGTCCTTGGTCACCTCGTCCGTCAGCCAGAGATATTCCACCCCGTTCTCCTCGACCAAGGTGAGCCCGTGGGCTCCGGGAAAACATCCCCACGACCTCACCAGTTCCCCTGCCGGCGAGTAGAAGAGCACGGCGGGGGCCGCCTGGTGGAAAACCACGATCTCCCCGCACTTGAGAACCGCCACGCCATGAGTGCGTCCGCTGGCGCGCCCGAGCGGGGTGTCGGGAATCGTGACCCAGTTTTCAATCCAGCGGTAATTCCCAACGGGGGTTTCGAGCATCACATGCGGTGTGTTCATGAGTTTTTCGGAAGCGGGGGTTCGTATTGGTAAGTCGGATCAATCTTCTGCCGCCGCAGGATGGCATCAATCTCTTTCCAAACGCCGACGAGCCCCTTCGGTGTGGGCGGGAGGTCGTGCCGGATCATCCGGTGGAGTTTGTCCAAATGATAGCATGGCACGGCGGCGAACATGTGGTGCTCGATATGGTAGTTCATCTGCCAGTATAGGAATCGCAGCACTGGGTTGAGAGTGAATGTGCGGCAACAGAGGCGGAAATCATCCACATTGTCCCGCAGGCCCGCGTGCTGGGTGTTGTTGCAGAGAAAAAACAGCCACGCCCCATAGACCTGATACCCGCAGGTCAGGATCGGGATGATCCACCAACCCGTCGCCAGCGACACGGCGATGATCGCGGCATGACCGGCGAGCATGAGTCGCGCCCACCGCACCGGCACGTTCCGGCTCTTGGGATCGGATTCGGGATACAGCGTCAGTTCCCACTCGCCTTGAAATTTTCCGCAAGCCGTCCGCACCGTTTCCCGGAGCGAGACCTGAAAGAAATAAAACGGGTTGAAAAAACCGACCTTGAGCACGTGCCAGAGCATGAGCTTCACCGGCAGGACGACCTCCAAATCATCCGGCGGATGCAGGGTGTAGCGGTGGTGGCGGATGTGGCTCGCTTGGAATTTCTCATGGTTGATCCACCCCAGAAATGCAAACAGGTGGCAGAAAAAACCATTCAGCCACTTCGTCTTGAAGACCGTGCCGTGCCCGAGCTCGTGCACCGCATTGATGAGGAAAGCGGCGACCATCCCGTATAGAAAAACCCAGCCCGCCATCGTCCACCACTCCCCGTGGCGGAACGAATGGACGGCCGCCCCTCCCGCCGCGACAAGGATCGCGAGGTAGCCGAACGTCTGCACTCCTCCCCGCAGGTCGCTCTTGGCGTGCAGCGCCTTGACCGCCCCCGGAGGCAGCTTGGTTCGATACCAGGTGATGGCGACGTTTTTGCGCACCTGCTCGGTGAACTCTTCAAGCGGGGGCTCCTGCTGGAGGATCGGCTGGGGTATTGGCATGCGGCCATGAAAACACACCCCGGGACTGTTTGCTTTCGACTTTGAACCGCAGTAGTTTTTCATACATGGACCGGACGCTCAAAGCGCGCACGCGCATCGTGATGGATCTTCGAACACTGGGAATCCCATCGGTTCCCATGCTCGGCCGCTACAACTACACCCGCGCCATGCCCGGCCTCAAATCCCACCGGCACCCGGGCGCGATCGAGATTTGCCACCTTGTGCGCGGACGACAAACCTACCACGTTGGAGCCGAATCCTTCAGCCTGCGCGGAGGCGACGTTTTTCTAACCTTCCCCGGAGAGACTCATGGGACAGGTGAAGAACCCGAAGAAAAGGGACTGCTCTATTGGGCCACCCTCCGTGATCCTGTCCACACCCGTGGCTCACTTCTCGGCCTGCCCGGCCCCGATTCCAAAGCACTCTGGGCAGCCCTTGGACGGCTCACCCGCCGCCATTTTCCCGGAACGCCGGAAATGAAAAACCACCTCGATGCGGTCACCGGCCTCGCCCACCAGCGCGTGTCCCCACTGCGGCGCATTGCCGCAACCGCCCATCTCATCGCGCTGCTGCTGAGCCTGCTCACGGCGCACGAGAACTCCGCGCTCCTGGGAAAGGGGCGACGGTTGGCATCCGTCCTTGCCTGGATCGATTCCAACCTCGAGTCCCCCGATGAACTTGACGTGAAATCCCTCGCGAGAGTTGCAGGGCTTTCCCCGTCCCGGTTCCAAGCGCTCTTCAAGCAGGAAACCGGCATACCGCCGGCGGAATTCACGCTGCGGGCGCGGATTGCCGAGGCCAGCCGCCGCCTGGCCCGACCCGGAGCGGACGTTACGTCGGTCGCCTTTGGGCTGGGATTCTCCTCCTCCCAATACTTTGCCTCGGCCTTCCGCAGATTCACAAACACCTCCCCGAGCGAGGTTCTCCGGAAATGGTCCGGCCCAAACGCCCGATCAAGACCTCTGCGGGAAACCGGAAGCCGCCGCCCTTGAAACTTGTGATTGATCGGGCTTAAGCCCGCCGCCTCCGGGTGTCGATCCAGATCCTGCCTGCGCGGCGGCGGAGTCTGTGGCCGCCGGGGAGGTTGATCGCCGCCGGGTTCGCGGGGTCCAACATCTCCACCGCCCGTTCCAGGAGCGGACGATCCAGCGATGGGATTTTCCGGTCGGCGAGGAATTTCCGCAGCGCGGCCCGTTGCAGGACTGGCGGCAATTTCCGCAGCGCGGGCAGATAAAGCCGCCCCTGCGGATCGAGCAAGTTGGCGCAGTCGAGGATGGCGTTTTCAATTTCCCCGCAAGCCGCGAAGTCCTCCGCGCCACGGGTGAAGGCGGCGGCGGAATCCCTGCCGGAAATTTCATCCAGCAGCGGAAACACCTCGTGACGCAGGCGGTTGCGGATGGCCACCGGCTCGTGGTTGCTCGCGTCTTCCCGCCAGCGGTGGCCGCGTTCTTCCAGCCACGCCACCAGCGCGGAATGACGAAGCCCCAGCAGCGGCCGCACGAGCAGCAGCTCCCTGCCCGCCACGGTGATGGCTTGTTCCCCGCGCATGCCCTTCATGCCATGCGAGCCGCGCAGCAGATTCCAAAGCACCGTCTCGGCCTGATCGTCGGCGTGGTGGGCCAGCAGGATTCTCCGGCAGCGGTGCTTGGCCGCGCACCGGGCGAAAAACGCGTGGCGCGCGTTTCTCGCAGCGGTTTCCATGGATTCGCCGTCCATCCGCGCCCGGACATCATCCCGGCCGATCTCGCACTTCACGCCGAGTTTTTCCGCCAGCCGCCGCACGAAACGCGCGTCTTCCGTGGAAGCCCGGCCGCGCAGCCGGTGGTCGAGATGGCAGACGACCAGATTGCGGAATCCCTCCGCCACCAGCAGATGCAGCAAGGCCACCGAATCCGCTCCACCGGAAACCGCCACCAGCCAGCGCCCGCTCCGCCGCGTCCGCGCCAACCAGGGGATTTCCGCCTCAAGCGACATGGCGCTGGAATACACGAAACGCGCCGGTCACGGCACCGGAATCGTCCGCTGCTGGAAGCGGATGTTCCGCAGCAGTGGCAGGAACTCGATCTGCGTGAGGTTCTTCTCCCAGACTTCCAACGGGGTCTCGCCATCCTTGGGAATCCCAAGCTTATCCACTTCGCTGATCTTGTCGTTCCCGACCGCGAGTTTCAGCACATCCCTATCCACGCAAGCGGCAGCCACGATCAAGGCTTTCACGTAGCGGTTGTCATTGGCCGAATTGCCGCCAACGACGCCGGGCTGCTGCTTGTTCCGCTCCGAGAAGGCGATGGCGACATGATCGGTGGATTTCAGAGTGAGGCCATTCATAAAGGAAACATAGCCTGTCCCTTGCGGGGAAATCATGCTGTAGGCCGGTGGTGTCTGGGTGATGGTGCCGTCGTCCAACAGGAAACCGACGTGAAAGCGGACGATGCCAACTCCGATCGGCTCCCAGCCGGTCCAAATGGAATCGTCGGGATCGGCACCAATTTTTTTGAACACCTCTTTCAAATCCCCATTGAAATCAACCGGCCCATCGCCGCGCTTGAGTTCCTTATATGGCTCGATGCCTGATTCCTCATGATCCAACAGGGCATAGCCGATCACCGCGCCGCGCGGAACGGTGCCGGTGCCGCTGGAACGGGAACCCGAAATGAAGCCGATCTCCGTGCCCGCGTCCGATTGATTCCAGATCGCCGTGCCGCCCGCCGTGAGCATGGCGGAGGAAAAGTCCGCCGCGAAGCGATCCAGCGCGGTGCGGAGCTGGGTGGTGGCGTTGCGCTTCTTGTCGGCGTCCTTCACCGCCGTTCCGCTGTCGCCGAGGATTTGCAGGGCCAACGTCAGCAGGATGGTGGCCACGACCGTGGCTGCCAGGATTTCCAGCAGCGAGAATCCCGCGGCGGTGGAACGGCGCTTGGTTGAGTGGAAGTTCATCACGGCTGGGGCAGGTTGATGTAAAACATGGTGGACTGCGATCCCTCCGCCTTGGTCCACTTACTGTTGAAAACCGCCCGGGCGGGCCATGCGACCGAGACATATACCGGTTGGAGCGAGTTGGTTTTCGCACGCTGCTCGATTCGCAACCTGCCAACCGCCGTGCGCTCATTGGTGGTTGTGAGTGAGCCGTTGCCGAGCAGATAATAGAATTCTTCGGTATCACCGATGGCCAGGTTCTCGAGCGGCGGCGGGAATTTCAAATTTCCCGTGGGCAAGCCGGCGTTATCCTTTTCAACATACACTCCCTGCAGCGCCCCGCTCACCCGGCTGAGCGCCTGTGTGGCGAAGGACTGGTCCAGCGCCTGTTTCTGGGACTCCAGCCCGGCGGGCAGGATGTTGACCACGGCGACCAGCGAGAAGGAAACGACGCCGAGCGCCACGACCACCTCCACCAGGGAGAAGGCGCGGGATTTTTTGCGAATGGCGGATTTTTTCATGGGTTTCATGGGCGGAAAATTCCGATGCGGCCGCTGCCGCCGTAGTAGGTGACGATGGCTCCGTTGTCCGCCTCTTTGTCGATCTCCTCGCGGCGGGTGGCGGCAATGCCGAAATGAACCACGCGGCGGAAGAAATCAGGGCTGGCGCTGTCGAGAATCTCCCCTTGAGGCGTGATCGTCACCACCTGGGCCGTCAGCCCCTCAAAGTTGTTTTTGAATCCCTGGATGTCCTTAAAAGCAATACCCTGATCGTCGAAGTCATCATCGGTCGCATAATCGGCGTTATTCGTGAAATCCGGCATGAGATCCTTTCCACTGCCGCTGGGAACCCTGCCTACGGCGTCCTTCATTCCGTCGGACAATTCGCTGTAATCCGTGATCTGCGCCCGGTCCACCTTGATGACTTTGGAGAGGGCGCGCAGATTGGCGGCAGTCCGGTCATCGGTTCCATCCAACGAGGCGAGCGCGCCGATGCGGATCTCGCTGTTGCCCTGCGTGTTTGTGCCGTTGACGAAGCAGACATAGACGTAGGTGCGCTTGGCCATGGCCTCGGCGCGGGCGGTTTCGAGGACTCCGCTGACTTCGGCGGCGGCCTTTTCGACCGACTTGCTTTCCAAAATCGAGGGCAGCGCCGGGGCCACCATCGCGGAGAGAACTCCGATGATCGCAATGACGACCAGCATTTCAACCAGTGTGAAGCCGGAGCGCGCCTGTGGGCGGGGTAAGGAACGTGGCATGGGCTTTGGGTAACGCGGGAAATCTCGCCACCCTGTATTTACTTTGCAATTTTTTTGTGGGGAGCCGGGTGAAATTTTCCCGGCAAGCGCGCTGAATCCGCAGCGGACGTCACTTGCGGAACTCGATCCGCCCGTGCTGGACGTCGGCGGTGATCACGTCTCCCTCGGCAAATTTCCCGTCGAGCACGTCGAGGCTGAGCGGATCGAGCAGCAGATGCTGGATGGCGCGTTTGAGCGGGCGGGCGCCGTACACCGGATCGTAGCCCTGGTTGCCGAGAAACTCCTTGGCGCTTTCCGAGAGGGCCAGGGCGAGCCCCTGCTTGGCGAGGCGCTTGCGGACGCGGTCGAGCTGGAGATCGACGATGGTGGTGATCTCCTCGCGCTTCAGGCGGTCGAAGATGATGATTTCATCGATGCGGTTGAGGAACTCCGGCCGGAAGTGGGAGCGCAGGGCGTCGGTGACCTTGGCCTCGCGCTGTTCCGCGTTGTCCTCGCCGAGAATGAACTGCGAGCCGATGTTGGAGGTGAGGATGATGACCGTGTTGCGGAAATCCACCGTGCGGCCCTGACCGTCGGTGATGCGGCCGTCGTCGAGAACCTGGAGCAGCACGTTGAATACATCGTGGTGGGCTTTTTCGATTTCGTCGAAAAGCACGACGCAATACGGCTTGCGGCGGACGGCTTCGGAAAGCTGGCCGCCCTCCTCGTAGCCGACGTATCCGGGCGGCGCGCCGATCAGCCGCGCGACGCTGTGTTTCTCCATATACTCGGACATGTCGATGCGGATCATCGCGCCCTCGTCATCGAAAAGAAACTCGGCGAGCGCTTTCGAAAGTTCGGTTTTGCCGACGCCGGTGGGGCCGAGGAACAGGAACGAGCCGATGGGCCGGTTCTCGTCCTGCAGGCCGGCGCGGGCGCGGCGCACGGCGTTCGAAACCGCGGCGATGGCTTTCTTCTGGCCGACGACGCGCGCGCCGAGGCGCTCCTCCATGTGGACGAGTTTTTGTTTTTCACCTTCCTGCAGGCGGTTCACCGGGATGCCGGTCCATGAGGAAACCACGCGGGCGATGTCCTCCTCGGTGACCTCCTCCTTGAGCATCGCGCCGTTTTTCTGAAGTTCCGATAGATCCGCCTTGGCGGCATCGAGCGCCTTGTTCGCCTCCGGCAAATCGCCGTAGGTGATCTGCGAGGCGCGAGTGAGATCGCCGATGCGCTGGGCGCGCTCGGTCTCGCCCTTGAGCGTTTCGATTTTTTCCTGCGCCTCGCGGACTTTCTCGATGACGGCCTTCTCGTTGCGCCACTGGGCCATCAGGCCGGAGGATTGCTCGCGGAGGTTCGCCTGCTCCTCCCTCACTTTTTCCAGCCGCGCGGCGGAGGCTTTGTCGGTCTCCTTTTCGAGCGCCTTTTTCTCCATCTCGAGCTGGAGGATCTGGCGTTCCAGCACGTCGATCTCGGTGGGCATCGAATCGAGTTCGATCTTGAGGCGCGAGGCCGCCTCATCGACGAGATCGACCGCCTTGTCCGGCAGGAAGCGGTCGGAAATGTAGCGGTCTGACAGGGCGACGGCTGCGACCAGCGCGCCGTCCTGGATGCGCACGCCGTGGTGGACTTCGTAGCGTTCCTTGAGGCCGCGCAGGATGGCGACGGTGTCCTCCACGGACGGTTCGCCGACCATGACCGGCTGGAAGCGGCGCTCAAGCGCGGCGTCCTTTTCGACATGCTTGCGGTATTCATCGAGCGTGGTCGCGCCGATGGTGTGGAGTTCGCCGCGGGCAAGCTGGGGCTTCAGGAGGTTGGAGGCGTCCACGGCGCCCTCGGCCGCGCCGGCCCCGACGATCGTGTGGAGTTCGTCGATGAAAAGGATGATCTGCCCTTCCGACTCGGTGACCTCCTTGAGAAACGCTTTCAAGCGGTCTTCGAATTCACCGCGGTACTTCGCGCCGGCGAGCATGCCGCCGAGGTCCATGGCGATGACGCGCTTGTTCTTCATCGAGTCCGGCACGTCACCGGAAACGATGCGGCGCGCGAGGCCTTCGACGATGGCGGTCTTGCCGACGCCGGGCTCGCCGATGAGCACCGGGTTGTTCTTGGTCCGGCGCGAGAGCACTTGCAGCACGCGGCGGATCTCATGATCGCGGCCAATGACCGGATCGATTTTCCCCTCGCGGGCGCGGGCCGTCAGATCGGTGCCGTATTTTTCCAGCGTCTGGTATTTTCCCTCGGGATTCTCGTCGGTGACTTTCTGCGAGCCGCGCACGCTCTTGATCGCGGCGAGGGCTTTCTTTTTATCCAGCCCGGCCTCCTTGAGCAGCTTGCCGGCGGGCGAGTCGCCCTCCAGCGCGCCGAGCAGGAAATGTTCGACGCTCAGAAAGTCGTCGCCGAGCGATTCGCGGGCCTGGTCCGCGGAATCCAGCGTGGCGCGCAGGCCGACGCTGATCTGCGGCTGGGTGGAGGCTCCCTGCACGCTGGGCTCGCGGGAAAGCGCGGCGGCGACGGACGCCTTGAGCTTGGAAACATCCACGCCGGCCTTCTGGAGGATGGGCGTGGCGATGCCGCCCTCCTGTTGGAGCAGGGCGAGCAGAACGTGATTGCTCTTGAGTTCGGGATGGGCGGATTTCGAAGCGATGCTTTGTGCGGATTGCAGCGCCTCCTGCATTTTTTGGGTGATTTTTTCGAGTCCCATGGCGTTTGTTTTCTGGATGATGGAAGCCTAGAACGCCTCTAGCGGATTTCAACCGGACAGAGCGGAAATTTCCGCAATGAGGGAGCTGCGGAATCGCGCCGGAACTCCGGATTCACGGGATCTCTCAATCGATGATGCGGCGCATCGGAATCATGTTGGAATACTCGAAGCCCTGCTTCTTGAAGAACTCCTGGGACTCCGCGCTCATCTTGTCGGTGAGCAGGGTGATGCGCTTGAAATTCTTCTGCCTGGCGAAGTTCACCACGTAATCCACGAGCATCGCGCCGTAGCCCTGGCCTCGATGGTCCGGATGGATCACGACGTCCTCCATCAGGATGACGAAGCCGCCGCGCGCGGTGGAAATGGTGAAGAGCAGGTTGACCATGCCGAAGATTCTGTCCTTGTTGCGGACCACGAAAATACGGCCGCGGTTCGGCTGTTCGAGGATGAGCCGCAGGCCGCGCTCCTGCACCGCCTTGTCCGGGGAGAAATCGCCGGGGAGGGCGAAGAGATCCATGACCAGCTCGGTGAGGGCCGGCAAATCCTCGATGGTGGCGGGTTCCACGCGGGGGGCATCGTCCATCGCGCCGTTGTTTCCGGGATGTGCTTCGCGGTTCACTGGGAGATATGTGGCATGAATACGCCGCGACGGCACGGATTTTTCCGGCGACCTGGAAAATCGCGCTATTTGAGCAGATCCGGGCGGTTCTTGCGGGTGCGGGCCAGCGCGTTTTGCGCTTTCCACTCGT
>Ga0114939_10001865_pt1 | contig 16307 bp, 21 predicted proteins | sample AshMeaCrysSpring_FD_87196 | JGI IMG/M metagenome (GOLD analysis project Ga0114939, IMG submission 87196) | Groundwater microbial communities from Big Spring, Nevada to study Microbial Dark Matter (Phase II) - Ash Meadows Crystal Spring | ecosystem: Environmental > Aquatic > Deep subsurface >... | reverse complement strand
GGCGAGATCGGACAGCTCGAGCTCGCCGCGTTCGTGTCGCGGTACCGCTTCTACTTCCATCCGGTCCGCTGGACCAGCCTCGGCCTGGCACTGATCGAAGCGATGATGGTCGGGCTGCCGGTCGTGGGCCTCGCGACGACGGAGCTCGCCGGCGTCATCCGCAACGGCGTGAACGGCTTCATCGACACGTCGCCAGAGCGCCTTGTGGCCGACATGCGCCGGCTGCTCGCCGACCCCGCGCTTGCGCGCGAGGTCGGCACCGCGGGGCGGCGCGAAGCCGAGCAGCGCTTCGCCATCGACCGCTTCGTCGCCGACTGGCTCGACGTGCTCGCGGGCGTCACGGGCTAGCCATGACGCCGCTCCCGGGTACGCTCGTGGCGCGATTCGAGTCCGCCCTGCATCGCATGCGCGACGGACGGACCCTCGACGCGCTGGCGCTCACCCGCCACGACCGGCTCGTCCACCAGGACTACGCCCGCGAGCACGCGCTCGGGCTGCGCTGCATCGGCGAGAGCGCACGCTGGCACGCGGTGGACAGCGAGGCCGGCCGCTACGCGTTCGGCACGCTGCTTCCGTTCACGCGCGCGGCGCGCATCTTCGGTCTGGAGGTCGTCTGGACGCTCCTCGACCGCGGCTGGCCGGCCGGGCTGGACCCCATGACGCCCGCGTTCGTGACGCGGTTCGCGGCGTTCGCCCGCGCCTTCGCACGATTCCTCGCGAGCGAGGGGCTGGAGCGCAGCGCCATCGTGCCGATCCACGAGATCGCCACGCTCGCCGCGGGCGGTGCCGAGCACGGCGAGCTGGAGCCGTTCCACGAGGAACGCGGCTTCGAGCTGCAATGCCAGCTCGTGCGCGCGGCGCTCGCTGCGGCTGCGGCGATCCGCGAGGTCCTGCCGCACGCGCGCCTGCTCTCCGCGGAGCCGGCACGGCACGTCGTCGCCCTGCCCGCGCATCCGGAGGACGCGGATGCTGCGGCCGTGCACGCGGCGCGCCGCTTCCTGGTCTTCGACATGCTCGCCGGCCGCGCCTGGCCGCAGCTCGGCGGCGATCCTGGTGTCCTCGACGCCGTCGGGCTCACCTTTCATCCGCGCAGCCAGTGGTACTACCGGGGACCGCGGCATCCCGGTCCGGCAGTGTCGCCGGAGACGCGCGACTGGCGGCCGCTTCGCGAGCTCGTCATGGAGCTCGGCGGCCGCTACGCGCGGCCGGTATACCTCGCAGGCACCAGTGCCGAGGCGCCGCTGCAGCGCGACTGGCTGCGCTACGTCGGCATCGCCTTGCATCCCGCCGTCGACTACCCGCCCTGGCGCTGCGAGCGGCGCGCATTCGGCGGGCTCTGGGGACGGCCCGATGCCGACGGCATGCGTCCGGTCGATCCGGCGCTGGCGCACGAAGTGGTCGCCCAGCGCGAGGCCTTCGCCCGCATGGCCACGGTGCGCGATGCCACCTTCGCAGGCCCGGCGCTGTGAGACACGCCTGGCACGATAGCCTCGCGCGCCGCGTGCTCGTCACCGGCGGCGCCGGCTTCCTCGGTTCGCATCTCTGCGAGCGCCTGCTCGCCGACGGCCACGAGGTGCTCTGCGTCGACAACTTCTACACCGGCACGCGCCACAACATCGCCCACCTTCTGGGCCACCCGCGCTTCGAGCTGTTGCGCCACGACGTCACGTTCCCGCTCTACGTCGAGGTGGACGAGATCTACAACCTCGCCTGCCCGGCCTCGCCGGTCCACTACCAGAACGACCCGGTGCAGACGGTGAAGACGAGCGTCCACGGCGCGATCAACATGCTCGGGCTTGCCAAGCGCACGCGCGCAAGGCTGCTGCAGGCTTCGACCTCCGAGGTCTACGGCGACCCGCTCGAGCATCCCCAGCGCGAGTCGTACTGGGGGCGGGTCAACCCGATCGGTCCGCGCGCCTGCTATGACGAGGGCAAGCGCTGTGCGGAAACGCTCTGCTTCGACTATCGCCGACAGCACGGCGTGCGCGTCAAGGTGGCACGCGTCTTCAACACCTACGGCCCGCGCATGCATCCGAGCGACGGCCGGGTGGTCTCGAACTTCGTCGTGCAGGCGCTCCAGGACGCGCCGATCACCGTCTTCGGAGACGGCACGCAGACGCGCTCCTTCTGCTACGTCGACGATCTCGTCGACGCGCTCGTGCGCCTGATGGCGACACCCGACGAGCTCGCCGGGCCGGTGAACCTCGGCAACCCGGACGAGTTCACGATCGTCGATCTCGCGCGTTCGGTGATCCGCCTGACGGGCTCGCAATCGGTCATCGAGCACCAGCCGCTGCCGCAGGACGACCCCCTGCAGCGACGGCCCGACATCGCGCTCGCGCGCAGCATGCTCGGCTGGGCGCCGCTTGTCGCACTGGAAACCGGGCTCGCGCGCACCATCGATACTTCCGCGGCGTGCTGGCAGCGCGCCCGATGCCGGGTGCGCGGCGCCTGCGCGTCGCCGGCTGACCCGCAGGCACGGGCGCCCGCGAAGAAGGCGGATTTGCATCTCGCCGGTGCCGGGCGGCGCGGCACCCGGCGCCGGCTCCGACAGGCGGTGCTGCAGCCGGGTGAAGCGCCGCGCGCTGCGCGCGCCGAGCGAGCCGCCGATCAGCGCGACGACGAGCGAGAGCAGGATCGCGCCCGCGAGCCAGCCCGCTCGGCCTGCTGTTCGGTCCGCGGCGACACGTTCTCGGGCCTGCCGCCGAGCGCGAGCGCGAGGTCCGCGGCGCGCTCCGCCTGTGCGGGGCTCATGCCCATGACATCCTGCATCGCCGCCACCGTCGCGTCGCGATCGCCGCGCCGCAAGGCGTCGGCGACCTCGCGAGGCATCGAGCCCATCACCTGCGCCGTCCCGTCCTGCATCCCGTCCTGGGCGGCACCGGCCAACCGCGGCGCGATCGTGCTGTACAGGCCGCCGAGCGCACCGCCTGCGGCGCTCATGGTGAGCGCCGCGAAGAGCAGCGTCGTCGCCCCCCAGGAGACGGCGCCGTGCAGCACGCCGTCGCCGAGGCGACGCAGGCCCGAGGCGCGCGCCGCGATGTAGCCGCCGACGAAGGCGCCCACGAGCATGCTGCCGGCATTCCACGCCGCGGCGGCGATCGAGGCCGCCTGCGCGTCGGGCCGGTCGCCGAAGTCAAAGACGGCCAGGCCGAGCGCCAGGCCCACGACCACGAGCAGCAGATGGAGGGCGATGCCGACGGCCATGCCGGCGAAGATCGCGCTCCAACGGACGGGATAGAGGAAGGTGCGCCGGGCGACAGCGTCCTCGAGCGTGGTCTGCATGAGGTCTCCTTGCTGGTTGAGCGCGCCGCGCCCGCGACGCGGGCGCGGCGCTAACGCGCGGCTGCGCTTGCGACCGCGCTCACCCTCGCCAGCCGGGCAAGACGCGTGCCTTCCCGCGCAGTCCTCGGGACCACCACGCGCACTGTAGGCTTGCGGTTGCGCCGTGCGAGCGCGACGAGCAGCCGCAGCAGCCGCTTCGCGCCCGAGCTCGACGCTTCGCCGCCGAGCTCGCCGGCGAGGAACGCATCGACCACCGCCGGGTGGACGTACGACTTGCGGCAGACCGCGGGCGTGTTGCGGAGACGCTGCGCGATGGCCGCGATCGCCGCGTTCGCCTGCCGCTTCGCCTCCGCCGCGGTGGCGAAGCTCGAGGCCGCGAGCAACTCGAGCGCAGCGATGGTCGCGTGCCAGGTGCGGAAGTCCTTAGCCGTGAACTCGCCGGCGGCGATCTCGCGCAGATAGTCGTTCACGTCGCCCGAACCCACCGAGCGCAGCGCGCCGGCGTCGTCCACGTACCGGAACAACTCCTGCCCGGGAAGGTCACGGCAACGGCGCACCACGCGCGCCACCCGCGCGTCGTTGACCTCGACGCGGTGCGCGTTGCCACCCTTGCCGCGAAACGCGAAGCGCACCGCGTCCGCCGACACCTGCACGTGTCGGTTGCGCATCGTCGTCAGCCCGTAGGAGCCGTTGTCGCGCGCGTACTCCTCGTTGCCGACGCGGATCAGCGTGGTGTCGAGCAATCGCACGATCGTTGCCAGCACGCGCTCGCGCGGCATGCCAGGCCGCTTGAGGTCGAGCGCCACGGCGCGGCGGATGCGCGGCAGGGCCCGCCCGAACTCGAGCATGCGTTCGAACTTGTGCGCGTCGCGCAGGGTGCGCCAGTGCGGGTGATAGCGGTACTGCTTGCGACCGCGTGCATCGATGCCGGTCGCCTGCAGGTGACCGTTGGGGTCGAAGCAGATCCAGACGTTGCGGTATGCCGGCGGAATGGCGAGGCTGCGGATGCGGATCAACGTCTCGGCATCGGTGATCCTATCGCCCTCCGGCCCGATGTACTCGAAGCCCGGGCCGCAGCGCCGGCGGCGTATGCCGGGCGCGGCGTCGCTCACGTAGCGCAAGCGCGCCGGTGCAGGCGGCGGCGGCACGGCCGCCGCGAGCGCCTTCGCTGCGGGGGTAGCGGCTCCCGCCGGAGCCCGCACCCCCGTCCCGGTCGGAGGATTGCGCGGCGCTCCAGCGGCTTGCTTCACGACGCGCTACTTGCCGAGCTCGCTCTCGAGCTTCTGCGCCATCGCGAGATGCTCCTGCAGCTTCGGCAGCGTCTTGGCGGCGAAGGCCCTGAGCTGCGGGTTCTCGCCGTTGTCGGCCTGCTTCCGGAAGTCCCTGATGTCCTTCTCGTGCTCCTTGACGCCGAAGTTCCTGATGAAGGTGCGGTCGAGATCCGCGCCCTTCTCGTTGGCCAGCCGCTCGATCATCGCCCGGTGCTTCGCCTCGGGCATCGCCGGCAGCGACACGCCGGCGCTCGCGGCGATACGGCGTAGCTCCTCGTTTGCCTGCGTGTGATCCTTGACCAGCATCTCGGCGAACTGCCTCACGCCGGAATGCCCAGAGCGCTGCGCCATGATCTTACCGACCTCGACTTCGGTCAGGCCGCCGCTCGCGGCCCCCTCGATGAACTCCTTGTCCGCGCGGCTGAGCTTGGCCGCGGGCGGCGCCGTCGGCGTGTCGGCCACGAGCTGCACGTTCGCGCCGACGGGGTGCGTCCCGAGCGAGGAGGACTTGCCCGGCGTGCTCGACGGCGTAGGGTTGCCCGTGGTCGTTCCGGTGCCGGTCGTGCCGGTGCTGGAAGTCGACCCCGCGCTGGAGCTGCCCGTGCCCGGGGTGCCGCTCGTCGCGGCGCCGGTGTCGCTCGAGCTCGTGCCGCCAGCGCTACCCGCGGGCGCCGTCGTGCCGTCGCTCGTGCCGGCCGTGCCGCCGGCAGGGATGGACGGCGCGCCGCCGCCACCGCCGGATCCGGCGACGTCGTCGCCGGAGCGACTCGACATCGCGCCACCGCTGGTGCCCGAAGGCGACGAGTGGCCTTCGTTGGCTGAAGCGCCAGTCGAACCCGAGGGTGCGGCGCCGCCGCCCGACATGGCACTTCCACCGGCGGAAGGGCTTGGCGTCGAGCCCGGCGTGGTCGGGCTGGAAGCCGTGCCGCCGGTCGTCCCGGTCACGCCGCCGGGCATTCTGTTGCTGGTCGAACGGTCGTCGTCGCGGCCGCAGCCGGCCAGGGCGAAGGTGGCCGCGACGGCGACGACGAGTACACGGGGAAGGAATGGGTTCATGTGCAAGGCCTCCTCGAGCCCGGAGCAATCGGGGAATGCTCCGTCCCATGCAGCCGTCATGCCCAACCCCGGCATAGCCGCCAAGAGTCAGCTGCCGCAGCCGGCGGGGCACACGAGTCAGCGTTACAGAGCAGGCAGAGTCGCGCTCACACGGTGGTGAAGGACTTGCGCGCCAGCACACCGGCGTGACCATGTGCAAGGCACGCGGCAACGCGAACTCGTGCATCGCTGATCGAGGGCCTGCGCCTCGACGACGAGGCGCAGGCCTGGGAACTACCAGAATCGAAGGCGAGGACGTCGCTGCGCCGCCCACCAGACTCCGGCGGCAAAGCCCAGGAGGGCTGCTGCGACCACCGCAGCCGATCCGGCGGCAACGGCCTGCGTTCTCTGTTCCCGCTGTGCGCTCTCGTGACGCGAACGCCGCGCGCGCGCCACGCGCGTTTCGCTTTCGACCAGCGCCTCGTGGTCCTCGCCGGCCGTGGCGTCCGGCGTTTCGCCCCGGGATGCCGCTTCGCCGCGCTCGGCGAGTCCGGCGCGCAGGTCCTCGGTCCGCGTTTCGCCCTCGCCCGCGCGCGCACCGGGCGCGGAGTCGAGGATCGAGATCGGCGCTTCCCGACCCGAAGGCGTGGTGTCCGAGGTCGGGAAGGGGTAAGTCGGGTTGCTTTCCCGCTCGGCCGGGGTGTCGCGCTTGTCGTCCGTATGCATGCTCGGCCTGCGTTCAGTGGGCGGCGGCGCCGAGCGGCACCGGCCCGCGCTCCGCGAGCAGCCGTTGCAGCGTGCCGAGATGGCTCAGGACCTCATCGAACTGGCGCATGAGTACGCGTTCGACATCGGTCGGGAGGCGATGGTCCAGCGCGTCGCGGTAACGCAACGCCACGTTCTCCTCGCAGCGTTCGCATTCGATGAGCGGCGCCACGTCGCCGGGCAGCCAGGCGCGAGCGGCGCGCACGCTCGCGTGCGCAACGCACATCGCAGTGCGCTCCATGCGCGCCAGTGCTGCGAGCTCGCGCGCCGCTTGAGCCCATGCCCGCGCGCGCTCGAGCAGGGTCTGGCGCAGTTTCACGTCGGTCACCACCGACGCGGCCGCGCGGAACTTGCTCTCGGCAACGCGCAGAGCCTTGAGCACTGCCAGCAGGACTTCCGTCAATTCCTCCTTTTGCAGCTTCACGGCGCCGATTCCTCGCATCCTTAGGCAATAGGGCGGTGCAACAGACGTACCCGTTACGCACGGTCTCCGCTGGCGGCCACGACTCCAGTGACTGCCCCCGCGCATGCATGCCGCGGACCCGCGCGCTCCGGCGCGGTCCGCAGAGTCTTGGGCACGTGTGTTGCCCGAATCCGGGCGAGGCGCGTGCCGCAATTCGGCGGCCCACGCGTCGCCGTCAATATCTCAAAGGACAGCGTCATGAAAATTCGCTACACCCTGATCGCCGCCGCGCTCGGCACCTCGCTCGCCGTAAGCGGCCTCGCCTTCGCCCAAGCGGGCGGCGCCGGCACGGGCTCGAGCGCAGCAGGCTCTGCCGCACCCGGTGGCACCGGCAACTCCGGTACGACCTCGGCTCCCTACTGCAGCCCGATGCACTCGCCCGGCACCGCTCCCGGCGGCACGAGCGCCAATCCGCCCGCGACCGGCGCGACGGGCGCCACCGGCACCACCGGGTCCACCGGTGGCGCCGGCACGGGCTCGAGCGCGAAAGGCTCTGCCGCCCCGGGCGGCACCGGCAACTCGGGCACGACCGCGGCCCCCTATGGCAGCCCGATGCAATCGCCCGGAACGGCGCCGGGCGGCACGAGCGCCAACCCGCGGGGCAGCGGCGCGACGGGTGCCTCGGGCAACACGCAGCCCCCGGGAGCGACCGGCACCACAACGCGCGACCGCTCGTCGATGAGCACGCGCGACCGCGCTCGCTACTCGGCGCGCGACCGCATGCGCAACAACGAGGTCGGCACCATGACGGGGGACGCGAGCATGCCGGGCGCGAACCGCGGCCAGGGTAACCAGGACCGCCAGTGACAGCAGCGGATCCGAACACCTAAACGGCACACGCAAACGAGGAGCACCGAAGTGACGCAAATCACCAGAACGACGACCACACCCGGGACGACCTACGACGATCCGGTTGCGGGTACGACCACGAGTACCGCTCCGCTCGCGGGCGGCGACGTGCGGAGCACGCCCGGTGAAGCACTTCCGACCGGGGGCGCCGCAAGCGGCGGCGCGCAGATCGCCGGGACGCCACGGAGCGAAAGCGGCGGGCCCGGCCCGCGTCTCATGACCGCGAGCACGCTCGCGGGCGACGAGGTGGTGAACCGGCAGGGCGAGAAGCTCGGCCGGATCGACGAGATCATGATCGATGTGCCAAGTGGCCGCGTCGCCTACGCGGTGATGTCCGCGGGTGGATTCCTCGGCATCGGCGACAAGCTGTTCGCGGTGCCGTTCAACGCCCTCACGCTCGACACCGACAACAAGTGCTTCGTGCTCGACGTGCCGCGCGAGCGCATCGAGCAGGCGCCCGGCTTCGAGAAGGACCACTGGCCGGAGATGGCGGACACGCAGTGGGGGCGGCACGTCCACGGCTACTACGGGACACGACCTTACTGGGAGTAGTAGCGATCTGGTTCGGCGATGCGAAGAACAGCGGCTGCCGCAAACACGGGGATCCGCTGACCGCGCAGGTCTTCCCCGCCGAACACACAGCATGATCGGTCGGCACGGTCCGGTGCCGGCCGGTCGTAACGAAAAGGGATCGGCGCGCCTCCGGGACACCGCGAGCGCGATCTGCGGCGCCCCGGCCGGCGTTTCGGGTGCCTTCGTTTGCACCGTCCGCGCTCCAGTCCCGGCGCATCGGTCGCTTCCTCGTCGCCGGCGTGCCTGGACTGCTCGGTTTTCGGCCCGCCTGCAGCGTCGCACGCGGGCACCGCGTTTGCAGAACGGTTCCGTCGTACGCGCCGTCCGGCGTCGTGTTTTCCCCAAAGGAGAGAAGTCCGATGCAACCCGGAATGGAGCTGCGACTGCGCCAGCACCTCGCGCTCACTCCGCAATTGCAGCAAGCCCTGCGGTTGCTGCAGCTCTCTGCGCTCGAGTTCGCACAGGAGATGGAACAGGCGCTGAACACCAATCCTTTCCTGGAAGAGGATCCGGACGCGCCGCGCCCGTCGAGCGAACCCGCCGAGACCGCGGAAGCGAGTCCGGCGGAGGCGCCTGCGGCGACGCAGGAGCAGGAGTACGACGATCCGGCCGAGGCTCGCTTCGGCGCGGAAGCCGAGTCGCGCCCCGCGCACGACAACGACGAATCGGACTGGACGGACTGGACCGAGGCGCAGCCCGACGCTGCGCGAGCACCTGCGCCGGCAGCTCCTGATCTCGCAGATGGGCGAGCGTGACCGCGCGCTCGCGCACTTCATCATCGACGCCCTCGACGAGGACGGCTTCCTGCACACGCCGCTCGAGGAGCTCGCCGCGCTGATCCCGGCGGAGCACGAGGTCGAGGCGGGCGAGCTCGCGGCGTCGCTCAAGCTCGTGCAGCAGCTCGAACCGGCCGGCGTGGCAGCACGCTCGCTGCAGGAGTGCCTGCTGCTGCAGCTCGAGGCGTTGCAGGAGGATTCCCCCGAGCGGCAGCTCGCGATCACGCTCGTGCGCGACCACCTGCCGCTGCTCGCGAATCGCGAGTTCATCCGCCTGCAGCAGATGCTCGATTGCGACGACCACGCGCTGCACAGCGCGCGCACGCTCATACGCTCGCTCGATCCGCGGCCTGGCCGCCGGTACGGGGCCGACAGCGCGCGCTACGTGATCCCCGACGTGCTGGTGATGAAGCAGCGCGGCCGCTGGGTGGCGGTGATGAACCGTTCCGTGCTGCCGCGCATCCGGCTCAACCGGGCGTACGCCGACATGATGGGCCGGCGCAGCGGCGGCACGCCGCTCGCGCGCCATCTGCAGGAGGCCCGCTGGCTGATCCGCAACATGGAGCAGCGCTACTCCACCATCCAGCGCGTCGCCGATGCGATCGTCGTCAAGCAGCGCAACTTCTTCGAGTACGGGGACGTCGCGATGAAGCCGCTCGCGTTGCGCGACATTGCCACCGAGCTCAAGCTGCACGAATCGACCGTGTGCCGCGTCACCAACGGCAAGTACATGGCCACGCCGCGCGGGCTCTACGAGTTCAAGCACTTCTTCTCGCGCCAGCTCGCGACGGACAACGGCGGCGCGTGTTCGCCGACGGCGATCCGCGCGGTGCTGAAGGAGATGATCGCCACCGAGGATCCCAAGGATCCGCTCTCCGATGCGCAGCTCGCGCGGCTGCTCGCCCAGCAGGGATTGCGCGTCGCGCGGCGCACCGTCACCAAGTACCGCGCGCTGCTCAAGGTGCCGAGCGTCGAGCTGCGTCGCGTGCAGGGGCGTTCACTGTGCGAGGCGACGGCCTGACCAAGTTGTAGGAGGGGACGATGTCGACACCTGCCAAGGCCACCATCGTGAGCGGACGCTTCAAGTCCATCACCTCGGCGCGCGCGACGATCGAGGGGCTGCGCGCGGACGGCTTTGCCGACGACGAGATCGCGAGCTTCTACGTCGCCCCCCCGGGACAGCACGGCAAGTATCCCATCGGCGGCGACGCGCACGCGGACGAGGGAGCGCAGCCCGCCTCCGACGGCGCCAAGGTCGGTGCGCTGACCGGCGCCGCCGGCGGCCTCGCGCTCGGTGCAGTGGCCGCCGTCGTGGCCCCGATCGCGGCACCCGTCGCGGCGGTGGCGATCGCGGCCACCTCGACCGGCGTCGGTGCTTACGTCGGCTCCCTCTATGGCGCACTCGGTGGCATGAAGCACGGAGAGGAGGCGCAGGCATCGCCGGAGGTGCCGGTGGAACGGCCCGGCGGCCCGGTCGTCGCGGTGCGCGCCGACCGCGAGGGTGCGCTCGAGAGAGCGCTCGCGGCATTCGCCGCGCATGACGCGCTCGACGTCTCGCGAGGCGAGGGCGAATGGGGCGAGGGCGGCTGGAGCGACTTCGACCCCCGCGTGCCGCATCCGCGTGTCTCGCCTGCCGAGCTGGAGTCAGCCCGGCCTCCGACGCCGAGCCAGCCGAGCTGAACTTCAGCCAGCCGACCGACCGGGGACACGCATCGCGAGGCGCGCCCGTGATGGGCACGCTTTCGGTCGCGCGTTCCCTCTGCGTCTCGATCCACGTCCCCGATGCGGCAGCATGGTCGCAATGCACGCGGCTCGAAGCCGCGGTGCGCGAGGTCGGAGGAGTTCCGCTGACCTGGCTCCTCGTCCCCGATCGCCAGGGCCGGGGTCCGCGCCTCGCGCCCGAGCTCCGCGAGGCGCTCGACGCGCGCTTCGCACGCGGCGACGAGCTCGCCCTGCACGGCTGGCACCATCGCGACGACTCCCCGCCGCCGGTGGCGATCCCGGACCGCATACGCCGGCGGCTCCGCGCCCGCGGGGAAGGCGAGTTCGCGGCATTGCCCGAGATCGAGGCGCGCGCGCGGCTGATCCGCGGGCGCGAATGGTTCATGCGCCAGGGCTGGCCGCTCGCGGGCTTCGTACCGCCGGCCGGCCTGCTCTCGAACGGCGCCGCACGCGCGGTGTGCGCACTTGGCTTCGAGTACACCATCACGGTCGGGAAGTTCCACGCGCTCGGCGCAAGGCGGACGCTGCGCGCGCCATGCCTGCGGTGGAGGGCGGAACACGGCATGCCGGCGCTCCTCGCGATGGCCTGGAACGAGGCGCTGTCGCGCGCCGTCGCTCGCGGCGCGATCCTGCGCATCGCACTTCATCCCAGCGATGCCAGCAGCAGCCGGGTCGTGCGTCACGCGCAACGAGTGCTCGAAGTCGCTCTGCGCGATCGCGCGGCGCTCACGCACGCAAGCCTCGCCCGCGCGCTGAGTGCCGAAGGCGCGATCCGACTACCGAGTGCCGAAGGTACGGCCCGAGTGCTAAATGCCGAAGGTGCGGCCCGAGTGCTGAGTGCCGACGGTGCACCCGCCGGCTGCGCGTGGCCCGCGAACGACGCGACCGGGCAGCCGATATCAGCACCCTTCCCGCGCGATTCCGTAGGCAAAGCCGCCGGACCACGCACGTGTGCTCGGTGATCGGGTGTTTCCCGACCCGGCGATCCCACTGGCTTCGTCTAGGCGCGTCGCCGCCCTAACCTTGCGAACTGCTGTTGCATCTCGCCGGCACGGCATCAGCGCGTTCGACCCTCCTGCGCTTGGGCATTCGAGCTAACGTCCACGACCCGGACGCGCTCGGTCCTCAGACGGCGATTCCGTTTCCCGAGGTGCTCGCCGCCGCGGCGGGCGTGAAGCTCGGCTGAGACGCGCGGCCGCCGCGGTCGTCGCATCCCGCGCGAATCGGTGGCCGCCTGGCGACGGGCCCGGCTCCCTCCAGACTTACCCGGGGGTCTTGCCGATGCGAGAGGCCTCTGCGGCATCCGTGCCGGGCGACATCGCCGAAGGCGACGGCGGCGGGCCCGGCGTGGCATCCCGGTCCGCCGCACCCAGCGCGATGCGCTCGATCGCCGGTCGTGCCCGTGGCAGCCTCGGCACCATGACAGGCGACATCTGGAGCGACCGGATCAGCGGACACACGATGATGCTCATGGCTACGCTCCGGTGGGTGCCCGCGTCAGCGGTCGCGGCGCTTGCCGACTTCGTGGCCGATCAGACCGCCCGCCGCGGCGCCGCCCACCGTGCCGAGCACACCGCCACTCGTCGCCGCCGCGCCGACCGCGCCGCCGGCGCCGGCGCCGATCACCGTCCCCTTCTGTGCGCCGGACATGCTGTCCCAGGTGGAGCACCCCGATGCCATCGCTAGCGCCGCGACCGCGACGACGATCCTGCCTGCCTTCACGACTGCCTCTGTGGAAAGCTGACGCGGCTCCAGTGCCGCGCCGGATGCTCGCTTGGTTGCAACGCCGATGCCCTGCCCGCGCGGGCGACGGGCATTGCCGTTGCACCCGTGGCTCGTCCGCGCGACCTCCGCCGGCGCGCACATCACCCGGGAGACCCAGGATGCAGCAGAGCTTCCTAAGCGACATCCAGACGATCCGCGACCGTGCGCGCAAGCACATCGATGAGGGCGCGGTCACGGAGAACTACGGCGCCGACAAGGTGACGGCGCTGAGGTTGCTCAACGAGGCGCTCGCGACCGAGATCGTGTGCACGCTGCGCTACCGCCGCCACTACTACATGGCGAAGGGGATCACCTCGGCGTCGGTCGCCGGCGAGTTCCTCGAGCATGCGAACGAGGAACAGGCGCACGCCGATCAGCTCGCGCAGCGCATCGTGCAGCTCGGCGGCGAGCCGGACTTCTCCCCGGAAGGGTTGGCAACGCGCAGCCACGCCGAGTACGTGGAGGGAGGTTCGCTGATCGAGATGATTCGTGAGGACCTCGTTGCGGAGCGCATCGCGATCGAGAGCTACCGGGAGATGATCCGCTGGTTCGGCGAGGACGATCCCACGTCGCGCCGGCTGCTCGAGGAGATCCTCGCGAAGGAGGAGGAGCACGCCGAGGATCTGCTGTCGCTGATCGAGGAAATCGGCCGGAACTGAGCGGCCGGAAACTGAGCGCGCCGGGCCGATCAAGGGCGTAGCCACGGCGGAAGGATGAGCGGCGACGGGCATCGGACCGTGGCGCGCGCGCAGAACGGCTTGCTCGTCTTCACGGTACGGAAGGGGCGCGTTCCCTGGTGTGCCCCGCCCGCTCAATCGGCGGGGCGAGCGTCGCAAGCCGTGGCGATGAGCGGGAGAGCAGCGGTCGAGTCTGCGCCCTATTCCGGGACGCGCCACGTTCCATTCAGGCCGCGTCCTCACGGCGCCGCACTTTGCGGGGAGATGCTCTGCCCGGCGGCGCGAGGTTCGCGGGGGGAGGGGGGGTCGGTACACTCGGCGCCGCGGGCAGAACGATGTCGAATCTGCAAGCGTCGTGCCCGCCTCTGCATTGCGCCGCGAGCCAAGCCAGCTTGCCGAGGCAGCCGGGCCAACCCTCGCCCGTCAGGCGCTTCCGCCCTTGTCGTGACGGCTCCGACCGCCGTCCACTTGCGGATCCTCCTCCTTGAGGTGGCTCCGTCCTTCGGCCTCGGCCTCGCGCAGCTCCTGCGCCTGCTCCTCGCTCTGTGGCGCCGCCGCTTCGGCGGCGTCGCGCACCTTGCCTGAATCGACGAACTCCCGGGTCGCCTCGTTGTACTCGCGCGCCGCCGTGTAGTTGCCCTCGCCCTGCACCTGCGGGCCCTGGTCCTGCCGCTGGCCGGCGCCGGTCGCGTTCGCTTCGGCGGGCGGCGTCGCGGTCTTCCGATTCTCTGCAGTCATGCGCATCTCCTTCTGGGTTCACGGGTCGTGCAGCGGCATCGGCAAGCGCCATGCCCGGGCGGACGGCGAACCTTCATCGCGATGAGACGGAAGGCGACCGCGTGGCCGACGACTGGCGGGAACGCCGACTGCTGCTTGCCGTGCCACCGTTCTGTCGTTCGTTTCTCCTGCGCGGAGTGCGCATGCCGTTCCTGGACTTCGCCCCGGCGCTCAGCGCCCTGCGTTCCGATTTCGCGCCACCGTCCCCGGGGCGTGCGAACCCGCCTGAGCGCGTCGCGCGCGGCAGCTCGCCCCCCGTCGTCCTGCCGCCGCGCCGGCGGCGCGGCGGGCGCGGCAGCGGGTCGACGCTCGCTGCGCTGCTCGCGCTGATCGTGTTCGCTGCGGCGGTGGCTGCCTTCCTCATCGACGTCGCCGCGCTCACGCACCGTGCGTGGGACGGCGGGTCCGAGACGCTACTGCCGATGGTGGCCGCGCTTGCGCTGATCGCCGGCGCACATGCGACCTGGCGCGGCCGGCAGTCGCCGCGGGATCGCGCCATCAGCGATGCCGCGGGCGGCGTCGCGCTGCTCGCCTGCCTCGCCCTGCTCGCCGGCGCTTTCGCGCACGACCGCTATGGGCTGCTCGCCGCCGCCGCGCTGAGTGCCTGCATGGCGGCGGTCGCGTCGATGCTCGTCGCGCTCGCATCGGTCGGGACGGCAGGAGAGTGAGCCAACGGCGCACGCGAGCTGGCGTGCGGACCATCGACGTGGTGGAGGACGAAATGCAGAGAAGGATCGTCCGCGGGCGCGACCGCGCCGCGGAAGGGGCCGCAACACGTGCGGGCGCGGAGGAGCAGGACAAGACCGCGCCCGCCAGCGACGACGACCCCGACGAGCGGGAGGCCGAGCGCTCGCCGCGTGCAGTGGCTGCGCGCGCACGGCGCACCCCGGCAACAGGAGGCGAAGACATGCCCGACGAAGCTTTCGTGGCCGCAATGCGCGAGCTCCTCTTGGAGCGGCGCAAGGGCTTGGCGGAAACGGTGCGCGAGGGGCGCGCCCAGGAGCAGCGCGAGCCGCTCGCCGAGATGGTCGGGGGCGTCCCCGACGCCGGCGACGAATCGGTGGCCGTCGAACGTGCCGACCTACGCAATGCGCGCATCGGCCGCGACGTGACGGAGCTGCGCGAGATCGAGGGCGCGCTGGCGCGTATCGAGCAGGGTGAGTACGGTTACTGCATCGACTGCGGCGGCGAGATCGGCGAGGCGCGCTTGCGCGCACAGCCGACCGCCGCGCGCGACGTGCGCTGCCAGAACCTGTTCGAGCAGCTCTACATCGGCCCGGGCGCGCCGCCGTCGTTGTGGTGTGCTCCCTGCGGCCCACCCGCGGCATGTCGACCGAACTGCTGACCGAGAGTCTGGGGTGGGCCGCCGCGCTGATCCTGCTCGCCACGATCAGCCGCCAGGTCTACGCGCAGTGGCGCTCGCGGAGCGCCGCCGGCGTATCGCGTTGGCTGTTCGTAGGTCAGGTCGCGGCGTCGACGGCGTTCCTGCTCTACAGCCTGCTCCTCGACAACTGGGTGTTCGTGTTCACGAATGCGATGATGCTGGTCGCGGCGCTCGCGGGCCTCGCCATCGACCGGCGCAACCGACGGCTCGCGACAGCGGCATCGGCCGCCGCATGAGCGCAGGTAGCGCCGGAGCGGACAGCCGCGCGCGCCGCGGCGCCGGCCGTCGTCCGCCGCCCCGAGCTTCCAGCGTCAGCCTTTGCGCATGAGCCCCGCGATGAACGCGACGAGCGCCACGACCAGGAACACGTAGAAGAGGATCTTCGCGATACCCGCCGCGCCCGCCGCGATGCCGGTGAATCCGAACAGCGCGGCGACGAGCGCGATCACGAGAAAGACGACGGCGTAGTAGAGCACGACACACCTCCGTTGGCGGCATTGGAACGGCGCGCCGGTCGTCGGGCTCTGCACGACGCCTTGCTTCGCGGCCGCCTGCGCTCTTGCAAGGAGGGTGCCCACCGGCGGCGCGGCGCGCGCGAGGTTTCGTGGCGCGAACGATCCCGAGCCGGCGCGTCGATTGCTCGAGCCTCGCCGCTCCTCCCGGGTCCTGCGCCGAATGCCCCTCGCCTCGCCTGTCGCCATCCCGCCCTCGCCGCCCGCGCCGCCCCCGCCCGAGTCGGGGGCGCCCGCGCCCTCGGCGGCAACCGGGTTGCACAGCCTGCGCCCCTCGCCGCGCATCGGCCGCGCGCTCTGGATCGTGGCCTTGCTCGCAGTGGCCTTTACGCTCAAGGCCGCCGCGTCGCTCATCCTGCCGATCCTGCTCGCGGCGATCCTCGCGCTGCTGCTCTCGCCCGGGGTTGGCCTGCTCGTGCGCGCGCGCGTGCCGCAGACGCTCGCCGCGGCGCTC
>Ga0114939_10001863_pt1 | contig 16319 bp, 12 predicted proteins | sample AshMeaCrysSpring_FD_87196 | JGI IMG/M metagenome (GOLD analysis project Ga0114939, IMG submission 87196) | Groundwater microbial communities from Big Spring, Nevada to study Microbial Dark Matter (Phase II) - Ash Meadows Crystal Spring | ecosystem: Environmental > Aquatic > Deep subsurface >... | reverse complement strand
TTCGCGAGCCTGTACGGCAACGCCTCCGGCGGCGTCGTGCAGTCGTTCACGGCCGACGGTCCGCCCGACCCGACGCTGACGGGGGCGGGCTACGCCGGCAGCTACGGCACCTGGAAGCTGGGGGCGATGGTCGGGGGCCAGGCGGGAGCGCTCAATTACCTTGCCGAGGGCGCGCGATTCCACACCGACGGCTACCGCGGGCACAGCGCCGCGACGCGCGACCAGTTCAACGCCAAGTTCACGCTGCCCGCGGCGGGGGGGAAGCTCACGATCGTGGCCAACGGCCTCGACCAGCCGGACACGCAGGATCCGCTCGGCCTCACGCGGGCGCAGTTCGAGGCCGACCCGCGGCAGGCGGACCCCGCGGCGATCCTGTTCGACACCCGAAAGAGCGTTCGCCAGTCGCAGCTGGGCGGCGTGCACGAGGCTGCGCTCTCGGACCGCGACAGGCTGCAGGCGAGGCTGTACGGCGGCACCCGGAAGGTGGTCCAGTTTCTCGGCCAGGCAGGCAACACGCCGCTGGCTTCCGGCGGCGTCGTGGACCTCGACCGGACCTACGGCGGCGCCGGCCTGCGCTGGACGCACACCGTCTCGGCGGACGCCGGCAACGCGACACTCTCGGCAGGAATCGAGCATGATCGCCTCGACGAACGGCGCCGCGGGTTCGTGAACGACTTCGGCAAGCCGGGCGACCTGCGCCGCGACGAGGACGACCGCGTGGCCGGCACGGACGTCTTCCTGCAGGGGGAATGGCCGCTCGCGCCCGCCTGGGTGCTGAGCGGCGGCGCGCGCCACAGCCGCGTCGCCTTCGACTCGAAGGACCACTACGTTGTCGGCCCCAACCCCGACGACAGCGGCAGCCAGTCCTACGCGCACACGAGCCCCGTGGCCGGGCTGCTGTTCCGCGCGGACGAGCGCTGGAACCTCTACGCCAGCGCGGGGGGCGGCTTCGAGACGCCGACCTTTGCCGAACTCGCCTACCGTCCCGGCGGTGCCACGGGCCTCAACATCGACCTGCGCCCGGCGACCAGCCGCCACTGGGAGGCCGGGGCCAAGGGCCGCATCGGCACCCGCGGGCGCATCACGGCCGCCGTCTTCCGCATCGACACGAAGGACGAGATCGTGGTCAACAGCTCGGTCGGCGGGCGGACGGACTACAGGAACGCCTCGCGGACGCGCCGGGACGGGATCGAGCTCGGCCTCGAGGCGTCGCTGGCATCGGGTGTCGAGCTCGTGGTGGCGGGGACGTGGCTGGACGCGCGCTTCCGCGAGGCGTTCACCTCGGGCACGCCGGCAGTCCCGGTGCCGGCGGGCTCGCGCCTGCCGGGAGTGCCGCCGGTGGCGCTCTACGGCGAACTCGCCTGGCGGCCCGCAGGCGCAGGTTTCCATCTGGCGGCGGAAGTGCGCCACGCCGGCAGGATCTGGGTGAATGACGCCAACACGGATTTCGCGGCGGCCAGCACGGTGCTGAACCTGCGCGCTGGGCTGGAACAGCGCCGGGGCGGCTGGCTCTTCCGCGAGTTCGTGCGCGTGGACAACGTCACCGACCGGACTTATGCCGGGTCGGTGATCGTCGCGGAATCGCGCGGGCGCTACTTCGAGCCGGCTACCGAACGCAACGTGCTCGTGGGCGTGACGGCGTCGCTGGCGTTCTGACCGCCCCGTCCCGTCTCCCGGCGCTGCTACACTTCGCCCATTCCATCGGGCCCGCATCCGGGGATGCACGCCATGCCAGACGCCAACGATTCGCTGATCCTGCTGCCCGTAGACGGTTCGCCCTCCTCGATTCGCGCGGCCAAGCACTGCGCGAAGCTCGCGAAGGCTTTCGCGGCCCGCGTCATCCTCCTCAACGTGCAACCCGCCATCGAGGACTGGCAGACGCACGGCGTCGGACGGCACGCCGCCGTCGATCACCACGCCGCCCGCAGCCGCGAGGCGCTGGCCGAGCCGGAAGGTGTCCTGAAGGCGGCGGGCATCGCCTTCGAGACCCTGGCCGAGTCCGGCGAGGCGCCGGAGGTCATCGCGCGCGTCGCGGAGGCATGCGGGTGCGGGTCCATCGTCATGGGGACGCGCGGCCAGAGCGAGCTGAAGAGCCTGATCATGGGCGGCGTGGGCATGAAAGTGATCCACCTCGTCCGCATTCCCGTCACGCTGGTCCGTTGAGGCACGCGGGCGCCTCGCGGGAGCGGGTCCCGCGCCGGACCGGCGCTGCTACACTCCGCCCATGAAAGTCGGCCTTTTCGTCACCTGCCTCGTCGACCTGTCGCGGCCCGGCATCGGGTTCGCGGCGCTGAAGCTCCTCGAGAGCGCAGGCTGCGAAGTGGTCGTTCCCGAATCGCAGACCTGCTGCGGCCAGCCGGGCTACAACTCCGGCGGGCGCGAGATCGCGAAGTCGCTCGCGCGCAAGGTGCTCGCCGAGTTCCGCGGCTGCGACTACGTGGTGGCGCCCTCGGGCTCGTGCTCCGGGCAGATGAAGGTCGCCACCGTCCATGACCTCTTCAAGGGCGAGCCGGACCTGCCGGAATTCGAGACGCTCGCCGCGAAGTGGTTCGAGCTTTCCGATTTCCTCGTGAACGTGCTCAAGGTGCACAAGGTGCCGGGGACCTACGATGGCACGGTCACCTACCACGACAGCTGCTCGGGCCTGCGCGAGTTGGGGGTGAAAATGCAGCCGCGCTACCTGCTGCAGATGGCGGGCGCGCAGATCGCGGAAATGGAAGGGTCCGAGCGCTGCTGCGGCTTCGGCGGCACCTTCTCGATCAAGCTGGGCGAGATCTCCACGCGCATGTGCGAGGGCAAGTGCGAGTCCATCCGCGCGAGCGGCGCGCGCGCCATCGTGGGGGGGGACCTGGGGTGCCTCCTCAACATCGAGGGTCGGCTGCGCCGGACGGGGGACACGACCACGAAGGTCCTGCACTTCGCGCAAGTGATCGCCGGGGAGGGCTGAGCCATGCTGGTCCAGTCCATGCACTTCAAGCAGCGCGCCAGCGAGAAACTCGGCGACGCGCTGCTGCAGGGCAACATGCGCAAGGCCAAGGGCAAGTTCGTCGACGGCCGCGCGAAGGCGGTGGCGGAGTTCGGCGTGTGGGAGGAACTGCGCACCCATGCGGCGAAGATCCGCGACCGCGCCATCGCCAACCTGGACGCCTACCTGGTCGAGTTCGAGCGCAACGCCACGCGCCGCGGCGCCGTCGTGCACTGGGCCGAGAGCGCCGAGGACGCCTGCCGCATCATCGTCGAGATCGCGCTGCAGAACGGCGTGAAGAAGGTGGCCAAGTCCAAGTCGATGGTCTCGGAGGAAGTGAACCTCAACGAGCGCATGGAGGCGGCCGGCCTGCAGGTGATCGAGACGGACCTCGGCGAGTACATCCTGCAGCTCGCCCACGAGCCGCCGTCGCACATCGTCGCGCCGGCCGTGCACAAGTCGAAGGAGCAGGTGGCGGACCTCTTCGTGGCCGCGCACGGCAAGCCGCGCCTCACCGAGATCCCGGCCATGACGCGCGAGGCCCGCGAAGCGCTGCGCGGCCATTTCCTGACGGCGGACATGGGGATCTCCGGGTCCAACTTCATCATCGCCGAGACCGGCACCACCCTCACGGTCACCAACGAGGGCAACGCCGACATGGTGACGACGCTGCCGCGCATCCACTGCGTGATCACCGGCATCGAGAAGGTGATCGGCACGATGGAGGACTTCGCCGCCCTCATCCGCTTGCTGCCCCGCTCGGCCATCGGGCAGACGATCACCAACTACCTCACGGTCACCACCGGCATCAAGATGCCGGACGAGGCGGACGGTCCGGAGCAGATGCACATCGTGCTCGTGGACGCCGGCCGCACGAGGCTCGTCGGCAGCGACATGCAGGAGATGCTGCGCTGCATCCGCTGCGGGGCGTGCATGAACCACTGCCCGGTGTACCAGAACGTCGGCGGCCACGCCTACGGCTGGGTCTATCCGGGTCCCATGGGGTCGATCTTGACGCCCGCGTACGTGGGGCTGGAGAACGCGGGCGACCTGCCCAACGCGGCGACCTTCTGCGGCGAGTGCGCGGTGGCCTGCCCGGTGAAGATCCCGCTGCCGGACCTGATGCGCAAGCTGCGCGAGCAGCAGTTCGACCGGAAGCTCCGGCCGTGGACCGAGAGGGCGGCCATTGCGGCCTGGGGCTTCGTGGCGACGCGGCCCGGGCTCTATGCCCTGATGTCGAAACTCGGCGCGCGGGTGGCGAGTTGGATGGGCGGGCGCGAGGGGCTGATTCATTCGCTGCCGGGCATTGACGGGTGGACCAAGGGACGCGACATGCCGGCCCCCGCGGGCAGGACTTTCCGGGAACTCTATAAACGCAGGGCATCGCACCGCGCCTGAGCGCGCGGGACAACGCAAGGAACATCCTCGGAGGAGGAGCATGGGGGCGAGGGAAAACATCCTCCGGCGCATCCGCGCCGCGCAGGGCCGCACCGGATCGGAACCGACAGAGGCCGAAATGGCACTCGTGCGCGAGACCCTCGCGCGCCGCGAGATCGGCCCGCAGCCGGCCTTCGCGCACGCGCCGGACCGCCTCGCCCAGTTCCGCAAGGAGTGCGACCGGCTCGGGACCACCCATGCAACCGTGCGCTCGGAAGCCGAGGTGCCCGGCGAGGTCGCCCGCTACCTGTCGGAAACGGGTCTGGAACTGCGGCTTGCGGGCTGGCGCGAATACGCCGGGCTCGACTGGCCGGGCGCGGGCGTCGCCTTCGAGGGGCGGCCCGCCCGGGACGGCGACGCCACGGGCCTCACGGGGTGCTTCTGCGCCATCGCCGAGACCGGCACCACGCTGCTTCTCTCCGCGCCTGAAACGCCGAAGGTGACGGCGCTGCTGCCGGAGACGCACCTGTGCGTCGTTCACGCCGCGCGCGTCCTGGACACGATGGAAGACGCCTTCGCCCTGCTGCGGCAGGAGGTGGGCGAGCCGCCGCGGTCGGCCTTCTTCGTTTCCGGCCCGTCGCGCACCGCCGACATCGAGCAGACCATCGTCATCGGCGCCCACGGTCCCTACCGCGTCCACGCGATCCTGATCGAGCCATGATCCCACTTCTCGCCATCGCACTCTTTGCGTCCTTCGCGTCTCCCGCCTTCGCGGCAGCCGGGTCGTACGCGCCGCAACTGGTCATGCTCGGTCCCGTGCCGCTCGACTTCATCCTGTTTGCCTGCGTGCTGCTGGGGATCGCGCTCTTCCATCACTACACGTTCCAGGTCGCGGTGTCGGGCCTCGTCGTGATCGCCCTTTACAAGGCCATGGTCACGGGGACGCCCCACGGGGCGGGGTTCGCGGGCGTAGCCGGCGTCTTCGGCCACGAGTGGATCACGCTGGCCAATCTCTTCTGCCTGCTGATGGGCTTCGCCCTCCTCTCCAAGCACTTCGAGGACTCGCACGTCCCCGAGTTGATCCCGCGCTACCTCCCCGACGGCTGGAAGGGCGGCTTCATGCTGCTCGTGCTGGTGTTCGTGCTGTCCTCCTTCCTCGACAACATCGCGGCGGCGCTCATCGGCGGCACCGTGGCGGCGGCGGTCTTCAAGGGCAAGGTGCACATCGGCTACCTGGCGGGCATCGTCGCGGCTTCCAACGCGGGGGGGGCGGGCAGCGTGGTGGGCGACACCACGACCACCATGATGTGGATCGACGGCATCAATCCGCTGGAAGTGCTGGACGCCTACATCGCGGCGGTGGTCGCCCTGTTCATTTTCGGCTTCATCGCCGCTCGCCAGCAGGCGGCCCATGCGCCCATCGTTCGCGAGAACGACGCGGCCGTACACATCGACTGGGGCCGCGTCGCCGTCGTCGCGTTCATTCTCGTCACGGCAGTGACCGCCAATGTGGTGGCCAATATCTGGTACCCCGCGGCCATCGACGGATTTCCCGTGATCGGCGCGACCGTCGTCGCCGCCCTCCTCGTGACGGCGCCGTACCGGAAGCCCGACTGGGCGTTGCTGCCCGCCAGCCTGAAGGGAACCATCTTCCTGCTGTGCCTGGTGTCCTGCGCCGCGCTGATGCCGGTGGAAACGCTCCCGGTCGCCACTTGGCAGACGACCATGGGGCTCGGGTTCGTGTCCGCGGTCTTCGACAACATCCCGCTCACCTCCCTGGCATTGCATCAGGGTGGGTACGACTGGGGAATGCTCGCCTTCGCCGTCGGTTTCGGGGGGTCCATGGTGTGGTTCGGTTCCTCGGCGGGCGTCGCCCTCTCCAACCAGTTTCCTGAGGCGCGCTCCGTTGGCCAGTGGCTGCGCCACGGGTGGCACGTCGCGCTGGCCTATGTGATCGGCTTCCTGGTCCTGCTCATGGTGATGGGCTGGCAACCGGGACCGAAGCGGGTGAAGGGGCAGCCGGTGCCCCTGCCGCCCGCCTTGCAGCAGCTGCGCTGAAGCCGTGCGCGTCTCCCGGCTCGCGCTCCCCGTTGCCGCACTGCTGGCTTTCGCCAGCGGCGATGCCCTGGCCGCAGGTTCGGCCGCGGCGGGCCAGACCTTCCTCTGGCTTGCCGTCATTCTGCTGCTCGCGAGGCTGTCCTCGTTTGTCGAGCGGTTCGGGATTCCCGGGGTGCTCGGGGAGCTCCTCATGGGCGTTCTGCTGGGAAACCTCGCGCTTGCCGGGGTGGGCTTCTTCGACAAGGTCTCGGAAGACGCCACGATCGCGGTGTTCGCCGAGCTGGGCGTGGTCATCCTGCTCTTCCAGATCGGCCTCGAGACGACGGTCGCGGACCTGGCCAAGGTGGGGACTCGGGCCCTGGCCGTTGCCGTCGTCGGCGTGGTGGCGCCCTTTCTCCTCGGCACTTTCGTCGTGGGCCCGTACCTGCTGGCCGGCGCCTCGTTCAATGCCTACCTCTTCCTCGGCGCCACCCTTTGCGCGACTTCCGTGGGGATCACCGGTCGCGTTTTCCGGGACGCAAAGCGCCTGGACTCCCGGGAGGCCCGCATCGTCCTCGGCGCGGCCGTCATCGACGACGTCCTGGGACTGGTGATCCTCGCCGTCGTCACCGGCTTCGTCCAGAGCGGCACGGTAAGCGCGGCGGACGTCGGGAAGATCGTTCTCGAAGCCTTCGCCTTCCTGGTGGGCGCGGTGGTCGTCGGAAGGGCGATGGCGCCCCACCTGGTGCGGTTCCTGCGCGGCGTCAGCGACTCGGTGGCGACCAAGCTCACCCTGCTCCTGTCCGTCGGCCTGGGGCTCGCGTGGCTGGCCCACGCCATCGGCCTGGCGCCCATCATCGGCGCTTTCGCTGCGGGCGTGCTGCTGGAGCCCGTCTTCCTGAGGGATTTCGAGGCCCCGGAGATCGTCCGTGAAGTCGCCCCGGCGCTGGCGCGGCTCCCGGAAGCGGAGGGCCGTGCCGCCCTCGCCGCGCTCGACCGGTACGCCGAGCACCACCACGCGCATCTCCTCGAGCCCCTCGGCCACTTTCTCGTGCCGGTCTTTTTCGTTTTCACCGGGATGCAGGTGAAGCTGGAGGCCCTGGCCGACCCGGGAGTCATCCTGGTGGCGCTGGCGATCACCGTCGCAGCCATTGCCGGGAAGGTCGTCTCGGGCCTGGCGGCAGGGGGCGCCAACCGCTGGATCGTCGGCTGGGGGATGGTGCCCCGGGGCGAGGTGGGGCTCATCTTCGCCGCCATCGGCAAGCAACTCGGCGTGGTGGACGACCGCCTCTTCTCGATTATCGTGGCGATGGTCATCCTGACCACCCTGGCAACGCCCCCGATCCTGGCCTGGCTTCTCCGGCGCGAAGATGCCCGCGTCCGGCACCTTTCGGGGGGCGGCTGACCCCTTTCTCTCTATTGCCTTCGCCGGCTCGCGGAATTAGGATTCCACGTTCAGTTCGTGATTCGGCCGCAATCCGCGGCCGTGCGGCCCAAGAAAAAGCAGCTTCCCGAAGCGCGCACCAACCCAACCGAGGAGAACGTGATGACCGACAAGACCCCTGTCGCGAAGCCCGCGACGCAAGTGACCCGACGCAAGTTCCTGGCCGGTGCCGCTGCCGGCGCTGCCGGCGCCGGCGCCCTTGGCTTCCCGTCCATCGTGAAGGCCCAGGGCCCGATCACGATGCGCTGGCAGTCCACCTGGCCCGCCAAGGACATCTTCCACGAGTACGCGGCCGACTATGTCAAGAAAGTCAACGACATGGCGGGCGGCGACCTGAAGATCGAGCTGCTGCCGGCCGGCGCCGTCGTCAAGGCGTTCGACCTTCTCGACGCAGTCTCCAAGGGCACGCTGGACGGTGGCCACGGCGTGGTCGCCTACTGGTACGGCAAGCAGGCCGCCATGGCGCTGTGGGGCTCCGGCCCGGCGTTCGGCATGGACCCCAACATGCTGCTCGCGTGGCACTACTACGGTGGCGGCAAGGAGCTGCTGGACGAGATCTACAAGGGCCTCAACGTCGACGTGCAGTCGTTCCTCTACGGCCCGATGCCGACGCAGCCGCTCGGCTGGTTCAAGAAGCCGATCACCAAGACGTCCGACTTCAAGGGCCTCAAGTTCCGCACGGTGGGCCTGTCGATCGACATCTTCACCGGCATGGGCGCCGCCGTGAACGCGCTGCCCGGCGCGGAGATCGTTCCCGCCATGGACCGCGGCCTGCTGGACGCCGCCGAGTTCAACAACGCCACCTCCGACAAGCTGCTGGGCTTCGCCGACGTGTCGAAGGTCTGCATGCTGCGATCCTTCCACCAATGCTCGGAGCAGTTCGAGATCCTCTTCAACAAGAAGAAGTACGACGCGCTGCCGGCCAAGCTCAAGTCCATCATCGCCAACGCGGTGGAAGCCGCCTCGGCCGACATGTCCTGGAAGGCGGTCGACCGCTACTCCAAGGATTACGTCGAGCTGCAGAAGATGGGCGTCAAGTTCTACGCCACCCCCAACGCCGTGCTGCAGGACCAGCTCAAGGCCTGGGACACGATCGTCGCCAAGAAGGAAGCCGAGAACCCGACGTTCAAGAAGGTGAACGCGTCCATGAAGGCCTTCGCCGAGCGCGCGGGCAAGTGGCAGGGCGACACCAACGTCGACTACCGGATGGCCTTCAACCACTTCTTCGGCGCCAAGCCGGCTGCGCCCGCGAAGAAGGGCTGAGTCCCGCCGTCATGCAGCACCCGGTCAGCCATCCTGCGCCCGCAGGATGGCTGATTTTTTGACGGGCCCGCGACACCACCGCATCCCCCTGGAAGCGACCATGCAGAAACTCCTGCTCTTCATCGACAAGCTGAGCACGTGGCTGGGCCAGTTCTTCGCCTGGTCCATCGTCGGGCTGACGGCGCTGATTTCGTGGGAGGTGTTCTCCCGGTACGTCGTCGGGGCGCCCCACGCGTGGGCCTTCGACGTCATGCTGATGTTCTACGGCATCCTCTTCATGATGGCCGGCGCCTACACGCTCTCGAAGAACGGCCACGTGCGCGGCGACGTCCTCTACGGCTTCTTCCCGCCGCGCCTGCAGGCTGGGCTCGACCTGACGCTCTACATCGTCTTCTTCATCCCCGGCGTGCTGGCGCTCTGCTACGCCGGCTGGTCGTACGCGGGCGAGTCCTGGGCCATCAAGGAGCACTCGTCGATCATGGCGGACGGCCCGCCCATCTACCCGTTCAAGACCTTCATCCCCTTCGCCGGCGCCATCCTGCTGCTCCAGGGCTTCGTCGAGATCGTGCGCTGCGCGATCTGCCTGAAGGACGGCGCCTGGCCCTCGCGCGAGGAGGACGTCGAGGAGGTCGACGTCGAGAAGCTGAAGGAGATGGTTCACGTGAAGGACGAGGACATCGCCAAGCTCGACGCCTACGTGGTGAAGGAAGGGGCCGCCAAATGAGCAAGGGCATCTGGTTCGGCCTCAGCATCATGGCCATCATCGTGGTGGGCACGCTGATCGCGATGCCCTCGCCCTCGCAGATGACGCAGGGCCACATGGGCCTGCTCATGCTGTCCCTGGTGGTGGTGGCGATCATGCTGGGCTTCCCCACGGCCTTCACCCTGATGGGCATGGGGATGCTGTTCGCGTTCGCGGCGTACTACATGCAGAACCGCGTGGTCGAGGGGGCGATGAACCAGACCCTCGACCTCATGGTCTCGCGCGCGTGGTCGGTGATGAACAACGACGTGCTCATCTCGATCCCGCTCTTCGTGTTCATGGGCTACCTCGTCGAGCGCGCCAACCTCATCGAGAAGCTCTTCAAGAGCCTGCACCTGGCGCTCGCGCGCGTGCCCGGCTCGCTCGCCGTGGCCACGCTCGTCACCTGCGCCATCTTCGCGACGGCCACGGGCATCGTCGGCGCCGTCGTGACCCTCATGGGCCTGCTCGCGCTCCCGGCCATGCTGAAGGCCGGCTACAACGTGAAGGTGGCCGCCGGCGCCATCACGGCGGGCGGGTGCCTGGGCATCCTCATCCCGCCTTCCGTCATGCTGATCGTGTACGGGGCTACCGCCGGGGTTTCGGTGGTGCAGCTGTACGCCGGCGCGTTCTTCCCCGGCATCATGCTGACGCTCCTCTACATCGGCTACATGATCATCGTCGCCAAGATCAAGCCGGAGTGGGCGCCGCCGCTCACCGCGGAGCAGCGTTTCGTCGAGCTTCCGCCGCACGCCGCGCAGGTCCGCTCCGTGACCGGGTCGACGAACGCGCTGTCCGGCTTTCTCCGGGCCGTCCGCGCCAACCAGATCGCCGTGGCGGAGCGGCGCAAGGTCGCGCGCGACCTGTTGCTGATGTTCCTGCCGGCGATCGCGTTCGTGATCCTGATGGGGCTCACGTGGAATTCGCTCACGAAGCCCAATGTCGTCACCGACACCTCGGAGCTGCAGGAGATGGGCGGCGCCGTCGACACCTCGGGTTCGGATGCGGGCGGCCTGGCGGCGCCCCCCGGTGCCGACACCGCCCCTTCCGGCTTGACGGCGCTCCCGGCGGAAGAACCGAAGGCAAAGGACGAAGCGCCGACCGGCCTTACGGCCCTGCCGGCGGAGGAACCGAAAGCGCAGGATTCCGCACCCTCGGGGCTTTCCCCGCTGTCGACGGAGGGGCCGAAGGCCGCGGCATCCGGGCCCTCTGACCTCTCGCCGCCGCCCGGCGACGGCGCGAAGGAAAAGCCGGCGCAGGCGCCCAAGGCAGCGGACAAGCCCGCCGAAAAGGCGAAGCCCGCCGAGGCCCCGGCCGCCAAGGAGATGCAGCGGCTGCCGGCGCCCGATGCGTTCTGGTGGGTGCTGGGCGTGGGGTTGCTGGGCCTCGCGGTGCTGTTCGCGCTCTTCTCGTACGAGCGGGTCGAGATCTACAAGATGCTGCTCACGTCCTTCTTCCCGCTGGCGGTGCTCATTCTCGCGGTGCTGGGCACCATCGTCTTCGGCCTGGCCACCCCCACCGAGGCAGCCGCCATCGGGTCCTACGGCGGCTTCGGCCTGGCCGCGGTGTACATGCTGGTGAAGGAGCCGCCGGAGCGCATGCGGCGCATCCTGAAGACCTGGGCGCCGCTCTTCGTCGCGGCGATCGTCGCGGTCATCTGGTTCCTGCTGTGGAAGTTCGAGGTGCTGGCGAGCGGCCCGCCCGCGTGGGTGGGCTGGATCTCGGTGGCCGCCACGACCGTGTGGTGCGTGATGGCGACGCTGCAGGTGAAGCTCATCGGCACGGTGCGCGAGTCGGTCTACCTCACCGCCAAGACCTCGGCCATGGTGTGCTGGCTGTTCGTGGGGTCCTCCATCTTCTCCGCCGCGTTTGCGCTGCTGGGCGGGCAGGAGATCATCGAGCGCTGGGTGCTGTCGCTGGGCCTCACCCCCGTCCAGTTCATGATCCTCGCGCAGGCCATCATCTTCCTGCTCGGCTGGCCGCTGGAGTGGACGGAGATCATCGTGATCTTCATGCCGATCTTCATCCCGCTGCTCGCCAAGTTCAACATAGACCCGCTTTTCTTCGGCCTGCTGGTGGCCCTCAACCTGCAGACGGCGTTCCTGTCGCCGCCGGTGGCGATGGCGGCTTTCTACCTCAAGGGGGTCGCGCCACCGCACGTGACGCTGAACCAGATATTCCTGGGGATGATTCCCTTCATGATGATCCAGGTCGTCGCGCTCGTGCTGCTCTACACTTTCCCGCAAATCGGGCTGTGGCTGCCGCAGGTGCTCTACAAGTGACGGCGGGCGAAAGGGGCGGTCGGGCGTGATGAAGAAGGTCGTCGTGACGCGGCGGATCTTCCCGGAAGTGGTCGAGGCCCTGCGCGCGTGCGTCGACGTCGACCACAACGAGGACGATCACCTCTGGCCGGCGAACGAGTTCGCGCGCCGCATCGCGGGCGCCCACGGCGTGCTCACGACCATCATGGACCGCGTGGACGAGGCGCTCCTCGCCGGGGCTGCCAACCTGAAGGTCGTCTCCAACATCGCGGTGGGCACGAACAACATCGACATCGCCGCCTGCACGCGCCGCGGCATCCGCGTGACGAACACGCCGGGGGTGCTCAACGACACCACGGCGGACCTCACCTGGGCGCTCCTCATGGCGGCCGCGCGCCGCATCGCGGAAGGGGATGCCTTCGTTCGCCGGGGCGACTGGAAGGTCGGCTTCACGATGCAGTCGCCGCTGGGCACGGACGTGCACCACGCGACCGTCGGCATCATCGGCATGGGCCGCATCGGGCAGGCCATCGCGCGGCGCGCGCGCGGCTTCGACATGCGCATCGTCTACAACAACCGCAACCGATTGCCTCCGGGGGACGAGGAGCGACTGGGGGCCTCGTGGATGGACATGCACGAGCTTCTCGCCACCGCCGACTTCGTGGTGGTCATGGTCCCCTACTCGCCCGCCGTGCATCACCTCATCGGCGCGGCGGAGATCGCGAGGATGAAACCGACCGCGATCCTCGTGAACACCGCGCGCGGCGGGGTGGTGGACGACGCCGCGCTGGTGGAGGCCCTGCGGGCGAAGCGCATTGCGGGCGCGGGCCTCGACGTCTTCGAAGGTGAGCCGAGGCTCAACGCCGGCTTTCTCGACCTGCCGAACGCAGTGCTCACCCCGCACATCGGCAGCGCCACGCGCGCCACGCGCCTCGCCATGTGCGAAATGGCGGTGGCCAACGTTTTGGCGGTGCTCGAAGGTCGGGCGCCGCCCAATCCCGTCAACCCGCAAGCCGCCTGATCCCGCCTTTCGCCGGCGGCTGTCCCTCGCGACGGCCAGGCCCGGCGGCATGGCGGTGTCGGCCATACCCGCACGAACACGAAGGAGAACACCGATGTCCGCGAAAGTCGCTTTCCTCGGCCTCGGCGTCATGGGCTTCCCCATGGCCGGCCACCTCTCGGCGGGGGGCTACGACGTCACGGTCTACAACCGCACGGCCGCCAAGGCGGAAGCCTGGGTGCAGGAGCACGGCGGCGAGGCGGCCGCGACGCCCGGCGAGGCGGCGCGCGGCGCCGACTTCGTGGCGATGTGCGTCGGCAACGACCGCGACCTCGTCGCGGTCGCAAGTGACGCTCTCGAGGGCATGAAGCACGGCGCGGTCCTCATCGACCACACCACCGCCTCGGCGGACGCGGCGCGCACGTTGTTCGCGCTGGCAAAGGACCGTGGCGTGGACTTCATCGACGCGCCCGTGTCGGGCGGCCAGGCCGGCGCCGAGAACGGCAAGCTCACCATCATGTGCGGGGGCGATGCCACGGCCTTCGAGCGCGCGAAGCCGGTGATGGCGTGTTACGGGAAGGCAGTCACCTGGATGGGTGCGGCCGGCGCGGGCCAGCTCACCAAGATGGTCAACCAGATCTGCGTGGCGGGCGTCGTGCAGGCGCTCTCGGAAGGCATCGCCTTCGCCGAGAAGGCGGGCCTCGACCCCGCCCTCGTCCTCGACGTCATCTCCAAGGGTGCCGCCCAGAGCTGGCAGATGGAGAACCGCGGCCCCACGATGGTCGCGCGCCAGTTCGATTTCGGCTTCGCCGTCGACTGGATGCGCAAGGACCTCGGCATCTGCCTCGAGGAAGCGCGGCGCAACGGCGCGCGCCTGCCCGTCACCGCGCTCATCGACCAGTTCTACGGCGACGTGCAGAAAGCCGGCGGCAGCCGCTGGGACACGTCGTCGCTGATCACCCGCCTCTAGGAGACCCGCCATGAAGCTCACGCTCTACTACTCGCCGGGGGCCTGCTCGCTCGCCTCCCACATCGCGCTCGAGGAATCGGGCCTGCCCTACGAGGCCCTGCGCGTCATGACCTCCGCCGGCGAGCAGCGAAAGCCCGAATACCTCGCCATCAACCCGCGCGGCAAGGTGCCGACCCTGCTGGTGGACGGAAAGGCGCTCGTCGAGAACGTCGCCATCATGGCCTTCGTCGCCGGGGGCCACCCGAAGGCGGGCCTGTGGCCGGAAGCGACGTGGGACCAGGCGCAAGCGCTGTCGCTCATGGCTTGGCTGTCGAACACCGTTCACCCCTCGTACACGCGCGTCTTCCGGCCCGAGCGCTTCGTCACCGACCCGGCCGCCGCCGAGGCGGTGAAGGCCAAGGCGCGCGAGGCCTACTGGGAGTGCCTCACGGAGATCGACCGCCTGCTCGAGGGCCGCAAGTGGATCGTGGGCGACCGCCATTCCGTCGTCGACGGCTACCTGCTGGTCTTCTACCGCTGGGGCAACCGCGCCTCCTTTGCCGTCCGCGACCTGCCGAACTACACGGCGCACATCGAGCGCCTGCTCGCGCGGCCGGCGGTGAAGAGGGTGATGGCCGACGAGGGCATCACGCTATCCTGAAAGGGGACGCTACCCTTCCTGAAAGGGGACGCTACCCTGATGGAGATGCCACCTTGATGCCGGGGCAACCATCCATCAGGGCAGCGTCCCCATTTCCCGACACGCTGGCGGCGGACCACCCGAAGATTGCCGCGCTCGCCGCCACGGTGGCGGAGCGCACGCGGGCCGGCCGGCCCTGCGATCGCGAGAAGGGCCTCCTCGACGCCCTCCTGGAACGCTCGCGCAAGGCTTTCGCGGCGCGCCTCGCCCGCTTGCCCCAGCCGCGCTTTCCCGAGGATCTGCCCATCGCGCAGCGGCGGGACGACATCGCGGCGCTGGTCGCGCAGCACCCCGTCACCATCGTCTGCGGCGAAACCGGCTCCGGCAAGACCACGCAGATCCCGAAGATCTGCCTCGCGCTCGCGCGCGGCGCTGCAGGGCTCATCGGCTGCACGCAGCCGCGCCGCATCGCCGCCCGCAGCCTCGCCTCGCGCCTGGCCCACGAACTGCAGGGAACGCCCAAGGGCTTCGTCGGCCACAAGATCCGCTTCCAGGACCGCACGGGGCCCGACACCTTCGTGAAGGTGATGACCGACGGCATCCTGCTCGCCGAAACGCACTCCGATCGCGAACTGCGCGCCTACGACACGATCATCGTGGACGAGGCCCACGAGCGCAGCCTCAACATCGACTTCCTGCTGGGGTATCTCAGGCGCCTGGTCGCGGTCCGGCCCGAGCTCAAGGTCATCGTCACCTCGGCCACCATCGACACGCAGCGCTTCTCCGACTTCTTCGGCGGCGCGCCGGTGATCGAGGTCTCGGGACGCACGTATCCGGTCGAGGTGCGCTACCGCCCCGAGTTCCTCGAGGTGCGGGGGTCCCCATTCGACGGGGCCAGGGCGGATGAGGACGACGAGCCGATCACCATGCCCGAAGCCATCGCGGCAGCCGTCGACGAGATCGACCGCGAGAGCCGCACGGGCGACATCCTCGTCTTCCTGCCGGGGGAGCGCGAGATCCGCGAGGCGGCCGAGGCGCTGCGCAAGCACCACCCGAAGGGTGCCGAGATCCTGCCGCTCTTCTCGCGCCTGTCGGCCGAGGAGCAGGACCGCGTCTTCGAGCCGTCGGGCCGCCGCCGCATCGTGCTGGCGACCAACGTGGCCGAGACCTCGCTCACCGTGCCCGGCATCCACTACGTGATCGACACGGGGCTCGCGCGCGTGAAACGCTACAGCCCGCGCCAGAAGATCGACCAGCTGCGCATCGAGCCCGTCTCGCAGGCGGCGGCGAAGCAGCGCGCCGGGCGCTGCGGCCGGGTGGCGAGCGGCATCGCCATCCGCCTCTACGCGGAGGAGGACTTCCTGGCCCGGCCGGACTTCACGACGCCGGAGATCCTGCGCACGTCGCTCGCCAGCGTCATCCTGCGCATGGCGGCGCTGGAGCTGGGCGAGGTGTCCGCCTTCCCCTTCGTCGAGCCGCCGACCCCGCGGCAGATCGAGGACGGCTACCGCAGCCTCTACGAGCTGGGCGCCATCGGCGAGGGGCGCGAGCTCACGCCGCTCGGGAGGGAGCTCGCCCGGCTGCCCGTGGATCCGCGCATCGGCCGCATGCTCGTCGCCGCGCGCGAGTTCAACTGCCTGT
>Ga0114939_10001862_pt1 | contig 16326 bp, 16 predicted proteins | sample AshMeaCrysSpring_FD_87196 | JGI IMG/M metagenome (GOLD analysis project Ga0114939, IMG submission 87196) | Groundwater microbial communities from Big Spring, Nevada to study Microbial Dark Matter (Phase II) - Ash Meadows Crystal Spring | ecosystem: Environmental > Aquatic > Deep subsurface >... | reverse complement strand
GATTCGGACAGCATGTAGCCCATGTAGATGAACATGGGCAGGGTCAGCATCGGGTACCAGTTGATCAGCGTGATGGTCGAGGCGAAGGGCATCTCGATCGCGCCTTCGCCCCACAGCGCCAGCGCGAATGCCGCCGCCACGAACCCGATCGCGCCGAACACCCGCTGCCCGGTGAGCAGCAGGAGCATGAACGTCGAGAACATCAGGACCGCGATGGCCTCGTAGCTCACGCGATCTCCCGGCCGGTGTACTTCGCGACGTCCTTGAAGAAGATCGAGACCGCCTGCAGCAGCATCAGCGCGATGCCCACCGTCATGATGATCTTGATCGGCGCCATCGGCGGTGCCCACGCCGAGTAGTTGGTCTGGTTGTACTTGAGCGAGTAGGTGCTGCTCGAGATCCCGCCGTACACCATGATCGCGAGGTAGAAGACCAGGAAGAATGCCGTGATCGAGTCCATGAACGCCCGGGTCCTCGGCCGCCAGCGCTCGTACAGCACGTCCATCCGGACATGTGCGTCCACCTGCATCGAGTAGCCGCCGCCGAGAATGTAGTAGGCCGCCATCAGGAACTGCGACATCTCGATGATCCAGACGAAGGGAACGTTGAAGACGTAGCGGGTGACCGACGCGAACAGCAGCAGGCCCATCATGACCAGGGTGAGGTACATGACGAAATTGCCCAGTACGCGGTTCACTCCGTCGACGTAACGGACGTAGGCCTTGATGAATCTCGGCATCGCCTTGGCGTTCATGGTCGTCCGGGAAGTCGGTCTACCAGGCCGTCACGACAGGCCGCCCTTTCCCGATCCGCAACGCCGCGGTCGGGAAGGGACCCCGCCGACTGCCGCTCGACGCAGTCTTCGTCCGCTCCTACCGATACGGAGGACCGGCCTTCTCCATCAGGGCGTTGTAGTCCCGGAAGATCTGCACGACCTTGGCGCAGCGCGGACTGGTCGCGGCGATCTCCTCCCAGAACTTGCGGGCCTCGTTCTCCACGGTCTGCCACTCTGCGGCGGGAATCGTCGTCAACTTCATCTTCGAGCCATTCACGCGAAGGTCCGCCTCGCCCGCCCAGTACCAGTGCTGGCGGTAGTAGTGGGAACTGTCGATGCAGAGCTTGAACAGGGTCTTGAGATGGTCGGGCACCTGCTCCCATGACTTGGTGTTGGCGAAATAGGAGCCGATCCAGGCACCGGAGATGTTGTTGGTCAGGAAGTACGGAGTGACGTCCGCCCATCCGACCGTGTAGTCCTCGGTGATACCGGACCAGGCGAGGCCGTCGAGTTCGCCGGTCTGGATTGCCACCTGCACGTCGCCCCAGGGCAGCGTGACCGGGACGACACCGAAGCGCGTGAGGAACTTGCCGGCGGTCGGGAAGGTGAAGATCCGCAGGCCCTTCAGGTCCGCGACCTTCGTGATCGGCTTGACCGTGTTGAAGTGGCAGGGGTCCCAGGCGCCGGAGCTGAGCCAGGTGACGTTCTCGACCTCGTTGTAGGCCTCGGCCCAGATCTCGTTCAGGCCCCACTTGTGGAACAGGGCGGGGACGTCGAGGCTGAAGCGCGTGGCGAAGGGGAAGTAGCCGCCGAACACGCGGATGTCCACCGGCGCCGACATGGAATCGTCGTCGCTCTGCACCGCGTCGATGGTACCGGCCTGCATGGCACGGAACAGCTCGCCCGTGGGCACCAGCTGGTCGGCGAAAAAAAGCTCGATCACCATCTCGCCGTTCGCGGCCTTGTTGAAGGCCTCGATGGAAGGCTTGATCACGTGCTCTGCGAGAGCCGCGCCGGCGTAGGTCTGCAGCCGCCACTTGATGGCGGTCTTTTTCGTCGTCACCACTGCGGGGGCGCCGACTTCCGAGGAGGCCTTCTCCTTCTTGCCGCAGGCAGCCAGCAGTGCCGTAGACGTCGCGGTGGCGGCCAGGGCGGCCTTCGTGAGAAACGTTCGTCGCAGCATCGCACTCTCCTTCTGGGGATTCAGTTCACTCGGGGCTCGTCCCAAGCATTTGCCTCGGTCTCGTCGTGCGGAGGTCGCGATGGCGGTATCGATTCGGAGAACGCCGGAACTGCGCGCCCGCTGGACGCGATTCCGGACACTGATGCAACGGCCAGACCCCCTGAGATCGCTCTGTCGTTCCGATTGACGGGGCGTGCCCCCGTCATCGCTGATGCGTTCGATTCTTGCACGCAACCGTCGCCCTCATCAATCAACGCGGCGAGGGGGCCTCCCGCCCGCGCCCGCCGTGCGGCAGCGGGTCCGACCGCGAGGGCCTTTTCCCGTGCAGTTGTGTACGCTGTGTCCAATCGCGCATGAAGGCTCACGGGCGGGTGCGCCGGGAAACCGTGGCTGCGCGTTTCGAGCCGAGGGGGTCGACATGGAACCGAGACAGGTCAGTAGTGCAGCCGACGCACGCGCCATCGTCGAAGAGCGCGGAGTCAAGCACGTGAAGGTCGGAGTCTTCGACATCGACGGCATCATGCGCGGCAAGTACGTCTCGCGGGAAAAGTTCCTGTCGGCTCTCGACGGGGGATTCGGCTTCTGCGACGTCGTGCTCGGCTGGGACTGCCAGGACCAGCTCTACGACAACGTGAAGTACACCGGCTGGCACACGGGCTATCCGGACGCGCCGGTTCGACTCCTGCCGGACAGCTGTCGAGTGCTGCCCTTCGAGGACCATGGGCTGTTCTTCCTGGGCGAGTTCTCGCCGCCGAGCGAGACGGTGTGTCCGCGCGCACTGCTGAGGCGCGTGCTCGAACGTGGGCGCGCGATGGGCGTCGAGGCGTACGCCGGCTTCGAGTACGAGTTCTTCGTGTTCCGGGAAACCCCCGAGTCGGTGCGAGAGAAGAACTACCGCGGCCTGACGCCGATGGCGCCCGGATGGTTCGGCTATTCCGTGATCCGCAACAGCACGGGCAGCGACTTCTATCGGGAGCTGCTCGATACCTGTCGCGACATGGACATGGCTATCGAGGGTCTGCACGAGGAGACCGGACCGGGCGTGATGGAGGCGGCGATCGCCGTGGACAAGGCCCTGCCGGCGGCGGACAAGGCGGCGCTGTTCAAGACCTTCGCGAAGGTGATCGCGCAGCGCAACGGCTACATGGCCACCTTCATGGCGAAGTGCTCCAGGGACTGGCCGGGACAGAGCGGCCACATCCACCTGTCGCTCAAGTCGGGCGACGAGTCGGTGTTCCACGAGGCCGGCAAGCCGCATTCGATGAGCGACGCCATGCGCTGGTTCGTGGGCGGCCAGCAGAAGCTGATGCCGGAACTGCTGGCGATGGTCGCGCCGACGGTCAATTCGTACCGGCGGCTGATTCCGGGGTACTGGGCGCCGACGGACTCGACCTGGGGCGTCGAGAATCGCACCACGGCGCTGCGCGTGATCCCCGGGAGTCCCAAGTCGCAGCGCGTCGAATACCGCGTCGCCGCGGCGGATGCGAACCCCTACGTGATCCTGTCTGCAGCGCTCGCCTCGGGTCTGTGGGGGATGGAGAACAAGGTCGAGCCGGAGCCCGCAGTGACGGGCAACGCCTACGACCGGAAGCATCCGGCACGCCTCGCGCTGCCGCGCACGTTGTGGGACTCGGCGCAGCGCCTCAAGAGCTCGAAGATGGCGCGCGACTGGTTCGGCGATGAGTTCGTCGAGCACTTCGCCGCCACCCGCGAGTGGGAGGAGCGCGAGTTCCGCAAGCACATCTCGGACTGGGAGCTGCAGCGCTACTTCGAGATCATCTAGGCATGCCCTGATTCAGGGCGCAGCCGACGGCCGCGATCAGCGATCGCCGTGCGCCGGCGCGGTCGGTCGATGCGCGGTTCGCCGGACCTGCGGGCTCAGTCAGCGCCGGACGGAACGCCGCGCTACGCCCCCGACGTTGCCCGCCACGCCCGGCTGGTTCAGGCCCGGGTCGACGACGCCGACGCCCGGCGCGCCGACGCCGGTATTGCCGGCAGCACCCGGCTGGTTGATGCCCGGATCCCGCGCCCCTGCGCCCGGAGCACCGACGCCCGGTGCGGGTGCCACACCGGGGCCTGGCTTGCCGACACCGACACCGGGATCGACCGCCATGGCGGTACCGGCTAAACCCGCGATCACGGTGGTTGCCAGCGCTATCAGCCGGATCCGATGCCAGGATTCGTGTGTCATTTCGTTCTCTCCTCCACTATTTGTCTCGCTGTCCGGCTCGTGTGAGTCGACTCCGGGTCAATGAGGCAGGAAGGGGATCTCCCTTGCGCCTGCTTGCGGGGTGAAGCTGAAGGTCTCGGCATCGAACGTCGGCTGCAGATTCCACTCTGTCACCGTTACAGAGAACTCCGGCGCGTTCGGCAGGTCGAGCGTGGTGATCACGAGTTTGCGCGGCAGGGGTTGGGGCCCTTCCTGTATCCAGATCTGCCAGTCGAGCTGCGGCGCGCGGAACGCAAGGTGGTCGCAGCGCACTCCCTCGATCACCGCCTTGCCCAGCACCTTGCCCTCGGTGACTCCTTCCATCAGGTTGTCGTAGGCGTTCTTGTAGATGAGGTCGCTGGCCGGCGCGACGATGTCGAGCTTCTGACGCGCGAAATCGAGCATGTCCTCGAGCGTGCCGGGGGCCGCGGCCTGGGAGAAGACCTTCTCCTCGGGGTTGTACATCGTCAGCGACTTGCCGTCGTACACGAATACCTGATTGACGATGTCGCCGGTGCGCTCAGCGCGAAGCTTGTCCGGCCTCTGCACGGACTGCCGGCCCGTGCTGTTGAACTCGATCTTCTGCCCGGACTTGAGCACCACGTCGAGCGTATTCCGCGTGCGGGTGCTGAACCGCTGCTGGCTCGCGACGAAGTCGGTCGAAGCCTTCAGGATCTGTTTCGCCTCGGGTGCAATGTCCGGGGGCTCTGCGTGAGCGGCAAACGACAGTATGGCCAGCACACCCATCGTGCAGCACTGGGAAAGGACTGTCGTCATGAGCCGGCGCGAGGTCGATTTCATGGATTCTCTCCTGTATCGCTCCGAAGGCCGAGTCACTGTCGGTCTGGTCCGCGACAGTGGTGCTAGAAGTGGAACTTGAAGCCGATTGCCGCGCCGCTCATGTCCAGGCTCTCGACCGTAGCCCCGGAGGACAAGTCGTAGTCGAGATAGCGCCACACGCCGACGATGTCACCCCAGTCGAAGGCGTAGCCAACCCCGAGCACACCCTGCCAGGTCACGTCGGAATCGCCGGTGCCTACGTCCAGGTAGTACGGGACATACCACCTCCCGTCCTCGCCCAGCGCCAGCTTGCCCTTCAGGGCGACGGTCGCATCCCAGAGAGTGTCGCTGGCACTGCCCTTCCCGTCGGGGCCCGGCAGTGGCAATCCCGAGATGTCACCCTCCAGGTGCCACTTCAGGTCGGCGCTGAGATCCAGCATGCGAGCACCGACCAGCAACTTCATCGGATGGTCAGGATCATCGATGACGAGATACCCTCCCGCGGTGCTCCAGATCCAGCCCGTGGTGTCGAGGCGGGCGTCCGCAGTGACCGTGGCCGGCAGCCCGATCGCTCCGAGGGTGAAGTCCCGGGATTTCTTCTGCGATCCGCCGAGGTCGAAGTAGATCAGGTCAGTCACGAGGCTCCAGCGGCCCTTGTCGGCTTCGAGCGCGCCCATGAACATGAAGTTGAGCGCGTCGAGGACCTCGCCGGCATCGACCTTGATCGAAGTCCCGTCGGAGTCCGCCGGCACGGAGAACGTGCCGTCGATACTCGGCAGCCACCCGTAGACCGTCGCTGTGAATTTCCAGTCGCTCGTCCCGTCGGCCTGCGAGACCGACGGCGCCAGGGCGGACAGTGCGCACATTGCCGTGAGTACAAGACGCCAGCGTCGATCAAAGGTGTCCATGTCCTTCTCCCGGGCCGCATCGTTGCGGTCACCTCGCGGCAGAGTGTCGCTGCAGATGAGGCTCTCGCGCTGGGGCTCCTGCCCTGCCAACCGCCTCATTGGAGCATCCCGATGACCTCGCGGACTGACATCTGGCGACACATGTCGGTCAGTTTCGGACGACCCGGGTCCGTAATATTGCGAAGGCTATAACTGACGAATGCGGCCTACCCTCCACCTGAGCTACAGCCGGTGACATATGGCCAAGCAATTTGCTAAGCGCACCTTCACCCTGCCGTTGCTGGTGACTTCCTTCGGGGCTCTGGTCCTGTACATGCCGGTGAGGTGGATCACCCTCGTAAAGCCGGCCACCTCACGCGCACTGCGTGAGAAAGTGATGCTCGGCGTGACCTCGGTAAACGACTGTCGATGGTGCTCGTGGCTGCACAGCGGCATCGCACTCAAGCACGGCGTCGATCTCGACGAGTTGCAGTCCCTGCTCGACCGCGGCACCTTCGGCGCGGTCGACGAGCGCGAGGCCACTGCCGTCCTTTTTGCGCAGCACTTCGCCGAGACGCTGCGCCGACCGACCCCCGCGGCTCGCCTCGCACTGGCCAGGCAGTTCACGCCGTGGCAGCGCATGGAGATCATGGCCTGGATTCACTTCATCTACTTCGCCAACCTGTCCGGCAATAGCGCCGATGCCTGGCTGGCTCGCTTGCGCGGGTGGGAGGTTGCGGAAGGCCATCCGTTGGCCGAAGCGCTCGCCGGACTGGTGGCTGCTCCCGTGCTCTTGCTTGGCTGGCTCGGCAGCCGCAACTGGCGACCCGCGGCGTTGAGAGAACTGTGACTCAAACCGCGGAGGTCCTGGCCGGGCGATTCGACTGACGCTTGGAGCGGAATCCAGCTAACTCACACACGAATCTGGAAACAGCAATGAAAGCGAGCACCAAGACGGTCACACGCAAGAAGGTCTCCAATGGCGCCAGGGGCGGCGGCAGGACCGCGAAGGCCGTGACGCTCGCCTCCTCGTCCCTGACGATGCGCCAGAACGAGGAGGCGATCAGGATCATCAAGGCACTGAAGGGCTGGGGCAGCATCGAGATCAAGGTCGTCGTGCCCGTCGAGACGCATCGCGCGACCATCGAGAGCATCGGGCTCGACCCGGTCGAGGCGCAGCCGCGGCAGGCGTATTTCTTCGACACCCCCGACTTCGCCCTGAACAGGGCCGGCGTGGTCGTCCGGGCCCGCCGCATCCAGGGTGGCGGCGCCGACACCGTCGTCAAGCTGCGGCCGGTGGATCCGGCCGCCATCAGTCCGGAGCTGCGCCGTTCGGCGAGCTTCAAGGTCGAGCTGGATGCGATGCCGGGCGGGTTCGTGGTCTCGGGCTCGTTGAAGGGCACCTGCACCGGCGAGGACGTGCTCGCTGCGACCTCCGGGGCAGCACCCCTCAGGTCCCTGTTCTCCAAGGAGCAGCTCGCCTTCTTCGGCAAGCACGCGCCGAAGGGCACCACGATGGAGTCGCTGGTCATCCTCGGGCCCACCTACCTGCTCAAGGCCAAGCACAACCCGAAGTCCTTCGGTCGCCGCATCGTCGTCGAGATGTGGCTGTATCCGGACGGGTCGCGAATCCTCGAGATCTCGACCAAGTGCCTGCCGGAGGAAGCCTTCCAGACCGCGGTCGAGTTCAAGGCCTATCTGTCGAACTGTGGCATCAACCTGGCGATGACCGACGCGACGAAGACCAAGTCAGCGATGGAGTACTTCAGGCAGCGGCTGGCGTCAGTCCCGCCCGCCGCTTGAACCCGCGCCTTCGGCGGGCGGCACCTCGACTCGCCAGACATGTGACATCAACCTGCTGACCATCAGCCCGACGAGGCAACCGTAGACGACCTGCCCGACCTTGAGGAGGGCCTGTTCGACGCCGAGCTGGGTCGACTGTCCGGCCACGGCAGCCGCGATGACGATCGCGGCCGTGATCGGGGCCTGGCGCCACATCATCTTGACCTGGACGACACGGGTGGCAATCAGCACGGTCGTGGCCAGTGCCACAGGGAGCACCCAAGGGCGGCCCCCGGCCAGCAGCAGAAACGCCAGGCCGCACGCGCAGCCCACCACCACGTTGATCAGGCGATTCCTGAACACCTGTCGGGCCAGCTCCGGCTCCGGGTCCGACGCCCCGATCATCGAAGCGATCGCCCAGAGCGGCTTGCTGGCCCCCACCAGTGCGAGCGTGTTCCAGACGATGATGGTGCCGATGAAGACGTTGACGGAAAAGCGCAGCGAGACGATGAGATCGTACGAGAGGCCGAGGCGCTGCCGGAGCGCCTCGGCCTGACGGGCTCCCAGTCTCTGCTTGCTCACGGATGGGGCCTATTGGACTGGCTGGCTTCCAGGGGACGTCTGCATTCCTTCCTTCGCGCCGGCGCGGCGCTCCCGCTCCTCCACGACCAGCTTGTAAGCGACGTAGTACTTGTAGATGTTGCTCACGTACGTGACCGTTTCGCGGCCGATGCGCTCGGACGCGATCTGCTCCACGTTGCCGAACCAGACGTTGGGGTCGAGGCCGCGCTGTGCCGCCTCCTTGCGGAGCTGGCGGATGCGTCCGGGCCCGGCGTTGTACGACGCGAAGGCGAAGAGCCCCTTGTCGAGCTGCGTCATCGGCTCGTCCTTGAAATACGTGTCGATCATCCAGCGCATGTACTTCACGCCGGCGTGGATGTTGGGCTCGATCTGGCTGACGTCGCCCACGTCCAGGTCCTTCGCGGTGGCTGGCATCACCTGCATCACGCCGATCGCGCCGACCCTGCTCTTCACGGACTGGTCGAGCTGTGACTCCTGGTATCCCTGCGCGGCCATCAGCAGGTAGTCCATCTCGTACTGGTCGCCGTACTTCCTGAACAGTTCCGCCATCGCCACGAGCTTCTGGCGCTCGGCCTCCGACGTGGCGTCCTTCACGTACTGCGTATTTTGCAGGTAGCGCTTCTTCATGATGTTGCCGAACGCCGTCCCGAGGCCGTACTCGTCGATGATGTAGTTCAGCCCCTTGGCGAGCTGCGGGCTCCCCTTGCGGATCACCACCGCCTCCTGGCCACCGGTCCGTACGGCCACCGTGTCGTGCACCGTTGCGTTCGGAAGCACCTGCTTCCAGAAGTCGGCGACGTAGTCCTTGACGACGGTGATCTTGATCAGGCCGGCGTTCGTCATCTCGAGCAGGTCCTCGTCTTCGAGTTCCTCCGGGGCGAGCTGTATCGACACGGGTGCGGTGCCGGCCGCCTCCAGCTTCTTGTTGAGCTCGAGCAGGCTCTGGTAATAGTTGCTGGACTTTCTGACGAACACTTCCTGCCCGGACAGGTCTTCGACGGACGCGATCGCCGGCGCCCCGGGGCCCGTCACCACGAGTTCGTCTACGTCCTTGCGGGTGGGGTTCGTGAAGTCCACCAGCTCCGCGAGATCGGGCCGCACGGTGGCCTGCGCCAGCACCATGTCCACCTTGCCGTCCACGAGTGCCGACAGGAGCTGCGTGCGCGGCAAAGGAATGCACCAGAAGGTGACCTTCAGGTTGCCGGTCTTGCGCGCCTTGTTGAGCTCGTCCTCCATGAGCTTGGCGTACTCGTAGGCCACGCCCCGTTGCACGCCTTTGTCCACGAAATAATTCGTGCGGCCGTAGGTGACGCCGACGCGGACGAGGCGGCGCTGCACCATCTCGTCGAGGTCGCTCTTGAAGGTCTCGTGGAGCTTCGCGCGGACATCGTCGGGCAGCTCGGCCCCGTACTCGGAAGGCGGCGGCAGGGGTATTTCGGTATCGGCAGGCGCCGCCGCAGCGGGCGCGGCTGCTGCGGGCTCCCGGGACTCCTGCTTGCCTGAGCAGCCGGCTACCGTCAGCGAAGCGACCAGAAACAGGAATGTTGCCAGGGCGATCGCATGAGAAGACCGTTTTGCAACTTGCATGAATTTACCGCTTGGATTCTTCTGGCTGCGTTGCGTCAGGATGGATATTCAACGCGACGGCACCGTCACAACCGGGGCGGGCGCACTCTGGCCCGTTTCGGCGAGCGAGAACAGTATCATCATGAAAGTGAACGTCCGCTTGCTTTCGACGTCGCTCTCATCGATCCAGTACCAGTTCCCCTTGTATTGCACAGCCGCATAGGTATCGGTCGGTGCCTCGGCACCGGACCGGATTTGCACCAAGGGCTTGCTCCCCGCATCACCGGCCTGCCGTTTGCCGGCCAGCACCCGCCCGCTCGCGATGTCCGCGGCCGGCAGATCGATGCCGAACCCCAGCTGCACGATGATTTCCATCATCGAGCGGGTCAGCACGGCCACCTGACCGGAGTCGCGCGGGAACATGCCGTAGACTATCTCGAATTGATTTGTACCCACCGCCAGCCCGAGCAGCTCACGTACCCGGCGACTATCGTCGCTTGGCGCGGCATCATCTCCCGGTCTCCGCATCACGAGCAGTACACCGCCGCCGTCCTTATCTGAATCAACGTCGATGCCGATGTTGCCGGCGCTCTGGATTCGCGACAGCGCGTCGGTCAGTTCGCCGAATCCCGGGTCCGAGGGGGCACCCACCGTCGCATTTCGCAGCCCGTTGATCGAACCGACCACAGTGCGAAACACGAGGTCGACCGACCAGCCGCTCTGCAGCAGCTCGAAGACGGACGCGGGTGGGATCGGCTTCAGCAGCGACCGGGTGAATCGGTCACCCAGCAATGGCTGATAGGTGACCGTCGGGGTGTTGGACCAGGCTCCCGAGCCACTCAGCCCGAACGCGTCGGGGGTGGATCCGGTCGTCAGCGCCGCCTGGGCGCCGGCGTTGCCGCCGACCGTATGACTGTTGATGATGGAAGCGACGTCGAGGAACACCGGTGCGTCCGCGTAGCGCAGCCGCACGACGTTGATCAGCGTCTGCTGTTTCCAGGATTCCGCGACGACCTGCCCGTAGTCCATGCGGTCGGTCGTCACGTGCGTCGGCGAAACGCTCACGCAACCGGCCAGCGCCAGCAGCGCAAGCCCGCAGGGAATTCGGCGCCGCCTATCGGGCGACCGGGCGTGCGACCTCGTACTCATATGCCATTCTCCCCGGGCGTCCCGACGCCTCCCTGGCAGACGTACCGTCCCAGCGGACGTCGGTGCCCGTCATTGGATCTGCACGACTTCGTACCGGCTGCCACTGGCCTGGTAGTAGGTGCCGCCGCACTGGTAGAGCGTCGTGCCTTCGACCAGGATCGTCTGGCAGCCCGCGGGCAGCGTCGAGGCATAGATCGCCGTTCGGCGAACAACGCGCCGGGTAGTGCGGCGGGCAACGCCCGCAACGCTGGCCGGTGTCGCAGGTCGACCGACGCGAGCTTCGGCACTCGTGACGATGAGACCGCCCGTCACCATGTCGGCGGCGACGAGAGCGCCGGCCAGCAAGACTGCGTTGAGTCCTTTCATCGCTGTCCCTCCTGCCCGGAATCGACGTCATCGATGTCGCCGGTGGGCATGGTGTCCACCCTCCGGGCCCCTTGCGGAGCCGAGAACTCGAACTGCCCCTCCGTGAGCCCGGGGTTCAAGTTCCAGTCCCGCATGCTGACCTCCAGCTGCGGCGCGCCGGTCATCCAGATGCTGGTGATCACGTATCGCATCGGCAGCGGCCTGTCGCCGGTCCGGACCCAGAGCTGCCAGTCGAACTCGTCCTCGCGGAATGCAAGGTGGTGGCACTCGATCCCGTCCACGTAGGCCGTGCCGAGATAGGCGCTGCTCTCGACGCCCTCCGAAAGAACCGCATACGGATCGGCAAACAACAGGTCGGCGCCCGCCGCCGATACACCGGTCTCGGCCTCGATGGCGCGAATGCCGTCGTCGATCGTTCCAACAACGTCCCGCTGGATGTACGCATTGGGCTTCTTGCCGTACAGGGTCAGGGTCGTCCCGTCGAAGACGAGTTCGGCGTCCGCCGCCACTCCCTTGAGGCGGATCCGGAATCGCGACGGTCGCTGCACGGCGAGAGTCTCGGAACTCACGCGTTGCAGCTTCTGGCCGTTCCTCATCATGACCTCGAGAGCGACCTCGGCGTTCAATGTGAACGCCCTGGTCCCTGCCAGGTACGAGGACATGGACTTGAGAATGCTGTCCGCTTCCGGATCGATGCCGTCGGCGCCGATGGCGGGACCTGCAACGATGCCCGCCAGGAGGAATGCGAAGATCTCCAGTGTCCTGCGGCGCTTCGCTCTCATTTTCGTCTCCTCACGTTCGGTCGACGGAATCACACTCGGATGACCGCTCACCGGGCAATGCGGGGAGCGAGGGCGCGATAGGCAAGCGCCGCCGCGAGTCCGGCTGCGATCAGGAGCACGCCGACCAGCAGGACTCGCCCGAGGAGATAATTGACCAGGCCTCGACCGGCCTCGACGCCCTGCGCGACCGCGCCTGCGACCGGCGGCCCATCGCGCCCGAGCGCCTCGCTCAATTGCGTCAGCTCGCGTGCTGTTCGCGCGAACTCCTGCGCGGCGGCGGAATATTCGGTGATGTCGAATGGACGCCCGACCGCCGACTCGTCGCCGGGCTCGCGCCGCGGAAACCGGGCCACCAGCCGGTCGAGCGACTCTACGGCGGCATCCACCGCCACCGCGGTGTCCGAGCCAGCCGCCAGCGTCGTCTGCAGGTCGGCGAGCAGGCCGCGCAGTTCGGCCTGCTGCGCGAGCATCTCGCCCGATATCTGCCGGATCATGGCCTCCCGCTCCCGTGCGAACGCATCCGGAAGACCGTCGCCGATCCTCGCATAGTCGGCCATCGCGAGACTTGCGCGCTCGAGGTTCGCGTTCGCCCGCTCGACCTGGGGTGACAGCATCGCCTGCGACACGATGCGTTCCGTCTGCAGGTCCATCAGATACGGCACGCGCTGCATGTAGAAAATCGCTCGTTCGGCCAGCAGGCGGCTCTGTTCGATCTGCCGGACCGCCGGATCGAGATCGGCAAGCGGATCGAGGCCGATCAATCCGAACGGGCTGCCCGGCTTCCTGAGGGCCTCGGCTGACACGCCAGCGGATTGCGCAAATTCAGTGAAATGCACGAAGCCGACCAGCACCACCTGCGGGTTCTTCGCCCGCCATTTCGCGATCAGGCCCCGCAACTCCTCCAGTTGGGCCGGCGTCAAGGTGGCCGCCGCGTTGGCCCATGCCTCCTGCTCCAGTTCGCGGTACATCGCAAGCGCGGGACTCTCGGACCCGTCCTTGAATGCGTTCGGCGAGTCCTCGACCACCATCCGGCTGAGGGTCGCCAGCACCACGAAGTCGAGCTGGCACAGGATCGGGCTCGGTCCGGTCGCGATCGTGTAGGCCGCGTTGAGCTGGCTCATCTGCCAGGCGAGCAGCCGGTTGTATGCATGTGGATCGCTGGCCTGCTTTTTCATGGAGCCGACCGTCTCGAGCACCTGGCCCGCGTAGCTGTCCGCAAAGCGCTGGCATTTCTGCTGCAACTGCTCGAGCCGCAGCGCCTGCTCCTGTGCCTCCTGGTCCTTGCCCGTGAGCCTCGACCACGTGCCGCAACCTGTGAGGGCCGCTGCAATGAGCATGAGGGCCAGCATGGCATGTCGCATCGTCAATTCGCAGGCACCACGTCAAACCTGACCTCGCGCCGGGTCGGGCCCGCTAGCGTCCGGGCGGCAGCACCATCCGGGTCGGATCGACGTCGCAGGTCCATGGCCGGAGACTCAGCCGATGCGCCGCGACTCCGTATGGAGCGTACGGTGATGGCTGCGGGTGCACTGGCAACAAGCAATTGGCCCATGTCCTGCTTCCGGTCGGATGACCCGTCGCGACGGCGTTGTGCATCGCAGTTCAACACTTATGCGGCAGGGGGAATCAGACATTTCCAGACTGCGGACGGACACAACCGGACACCAACTACTGAGTGTTTTCCGTAGCCTGTTGTCAGGATGTCCAGGCGCCCAGCGCCGCCGCCGGGACGGCGATCGCGAACTCGGTGATGCGCGCGCGAGTCATGCTCGCTCGATCCTGCCCGTGCCTGCGTCAGCAGCGGCTCCGTATTATCGCGAGGTCACAACCCTCCGGAGGGAGCCTAGTCTCCACTCGGCGGCAACGCGTTCCGCAGGCAAGACATGGTGACCGTGATCGTGCCGAGTGGCCGTCGCTGACGTAGGGCCATCAGCACCACACTCAGCACCGCCGAAACAGAGGAAATGCGGCACATGACCAAGACCTTCGCAAAGCGCACCTTCACCATGCCGTTGCTGGTTCGCTCCTTCGGGGCGCTGGTGTTGTACATGCCAGTCAGGTGGATCAGCCTCGTGAAGCCAGCCACCTCACGCGCCCTGCGTGAGAAGGTGATCCTCGGAGTGACCTCGGTGAACGATTGCCGATGGTGCTCGTGGCTTCACAGCGGCATCGCGCTCAAGCATGGCGTCAATCTCGATGAATTGAAGTCCATGCTCGATTCCGGCACCTTCGGCACGGTTGACGAGCGCGAGGCTACAGCCATCCTCTTCGGGCAGCACTTCGCCGAGACGATCCGCAAGCCCACACCTGCGGCGCGGCGCGCCCTTGCCAAGCAGTTCACGCCCTGGCAGCGCCAGGAGATCATGGCCTGGATTCACTTCATCTACTTCAGCAACCTGGCCGGCAACAGCGCCGACGCCTGGCTGGCTCGCTTTCGCGGTTGGAAGGTTTCGGACGGCCATCCGTTGTCCGAAGCGCTCGCCGGACTGCTGGCTGCCCCCGTGCTCGTGCTTGGCTGGCTCGGCAGCCGCAACTGGCGACCCGCGGCGTTGCGGGAGCTGTGAGTCAAGCCGCGAGGACGCTGCAGCGCCACACGACGGCATCTTGCGAACCGCGCTATAGCGCTGCGGCTGGCCGCAGTATCTGCCGACGATTCGTGGTCCGAACATGTTGCAGAGATGCGTCCCCCCGGGAGGCCTGCGGCCGTGACCAGCAAAGCGTCCATCGTCGCGTCACTGGGCGAGCGCAAGCTCGCGCTCCCCCGCATGGTCAACGAGGCGCTGGAGGCCAACGACCGCATCAAGTACCTGTTCACGCTCGTGCAGGCAGCGCGGCGCCAGGCCGACGATCCGATGTGCACGCCGCCGAGGCTGCGTAACGAGCGGCTTCAGGCGGGCATCGACGACCTGACACTCGACGACGTGCCGGGCGATGCGCAGCGCATCGACGCCGCGTCCTACCGCGTGCCGGCGCTGCCACGGATCATGGACTCCATCCGGCACGACATCGGCGTGATGGTGCAGGCGATCCAGGCCGGCGAGGATGAACTGCCACCGTAGGAGCGGGCGTCACTGCAGAAACGCGCTGCCGTCCTCACGCGCGGGCAACTGCAGGCGCAGGGCGACCTGATCCGCGGCAGCGACATCGATGCATTGACACGTGCGCAGCGCGACAGCAGTGCGTCACTATGTTCCCGGTTAGGCGAGCACCCCCACCAGCCGAATTGCGAGGAAGGACGTCACCATGAAGGCCACCGAACAGATCCGCCTGGAACAAGCGCGGGACCCGCAGACGCCCTGGAAGAAATGGGGGCCTTACCTGAGCGAGCGGCAATGGGGCACGGTGCGCGAGGATTACAGCGAGGACGGCAACGCGTGGGACTACTTCACTCACGAGCACTCCCATTCGCGCGCCTACCACTGGGGGGAGGACGGCCTGGCCGGCATCTCCGACGACAAGCAGCGCCTCTGCTTCGCGCTCGCGCTCTGGAACGGCAAAGACCCCGTCCTCAAGGAGCGCCCGTTCGGTCTCACCAACAGCCAGGGCAATCACGGCGAGGACCTCAAGGAGTACTACTTCTACCTCGACAGCACGCCTACCCACTCCTACATGAAGTATCTCTACAAGTACCCGCAGGCGGCCTTTCCCTACGAGCAGCTCGTCAGGACCAACCAGGGACGCAGCCGGCAGGAATTCGAGTACGAACTGATCGACACCGGCGTCTTCGACGAGGACCGCTACTTCGACGTCTTCCTCGAGTACGCCAAGGCGGGGCCGGACGATCTCCTGATCCGGGTGTCGGTCCACAACCGGGGGCCGCAGGCCGCCCGGCTGCATCTCCTTCCGACGCTGTGGTTCCGGAACACCTGGTCGTGGGGGGACGAGGGAGAGAAGCCGGTGCTCCGCGATGTCGGCGGGGCCATCGTCGCCTCCCATCCCGACCTGGGCGACTACACGCTCTCGTGTGACGGGACTCCGGAACTGCTGTTCACGGAGAACGAGTCGAACGCCCAGACGCTCTGGGGCCGGGCCAACCCGACGCCGTTCGTCAAGGATGCGTTCCACCGGTATGTCGTCTCCGGGCAGTCTGATGCCGTAAGCCCGGAGCGGACCGGGACGAAGGCCGCAGCGCGCTTCCTCCTCGAGGTGCCGGCGGGCGGCTGCAAGGTCGTTCACCTCCGCCTGGCCAAGGGCGCGAGGAAAGGCAGCTTCGGAGCGCCGTTCAACGACGCATTCCAGCTGCGCATCCTCGACGCCGACGAGTT
>Ga0114939_10001859_pt1 | contig 16344 bp, 17 predicted proteins | sample AshMeaCrysSpring_FD_87196 | JGI IMG/M metagenome (GOLD analysis project Ga0114939, IMG submission 87196) | Groundwater microbial communities from Big Spring, Nevada to study Microbial Dark Matter (Phase II) - Ash Meadows Crystal Spring | ecosystem: Environmental > Aquatic > Deep subsurface >... | reverse complement strand
TTGCTTGTGAGAGAATTTTTGATTCTGAGAATATACACTCCCCTGCTATATCATTTGGTGAAAGATGTGAAAATTCTTCAAAATAATGAAAAGAGAGAACATCTGTTGTGCTATCTTTTGCACGGTAATTTTTATTGAATTCTTGGATTTCATCATCAGCAAGAAATGCTATATTGAGTCTACCATTTTGTGCAAAAGGGATAGTCTTTCCTATTTCTCGAAGAATATCGGTTATACGACTTTCATCGAGAAAAAAGTTTTCAGGATGCTTTATGAGAGTATATGAGAACATTTATAGTATCATAAATTAATTTTGAATAATCCTCACTTCCTCATGCAATTCCACATCATATATATCAAAAACTGTTTTTTTCACTCTATCACGAAGCTCTAGAATATCCTGCCATGTTGCTTTTTCATCATTGATAAAAAAGTTCCCATGTTGTTCACTGACTTTCACTCATCCAATACGAGTTCATTTGAGTCATGCCTTATCTATAAGTCTGCCTGAAGAGAGAGTTCCTATTGGTGTTAGAAAATCAAGAAGTTCGTTTTTTTGCTTTTCAGTTGGAAGTGAGTTCATAAAAAATGAACCACACGAAAACCCAGCAGGTTGTTTTATTTTGCGTACGGAACGGAGATTCTCTGGAGTATAGCGTTCATATTCACCTCCGAGAGATGTGAGGCTAATAAGTGTCGAGAGAACAAAATATCGAGGATTTCCTTTGAGGAAACTCTCTCGATACGAATATTGCATATCTTCATGAAAAAATGTGAGTATTTCACCTGTTTCTGTATCGAGAACTTCTACTTCTAAACAGATATCCGACATCTCAACACCAAAACACCCAGCATTTCCAACTGTCGCACCACCAAATGTTCCAGGAAGTCCTATCCATGGAACAAGTGTAGATATGGAATAATGGTCGTAAAGCTTCTGAGCCACAGCATGACTCTGCTCACCACTATGAACCCGTATAACATGTGCATCAGAGCGATAGAAAGGTTCTTCCCAACCACCGTATCTATTTCGGATGATGACTCATGGAAATGTATCAAATGCAAAAAGACAGTTCGTCCCTGCTCCAAGAAAAACAGTTGAGAGATTATTTTGACGAGCAAAATCCAATAGAGGTCAGAGTTTTTTTATATCATCTCGCTCAGTGATTTCAAAGAAATAACGAGAAAATGCACGGGTTTTAAAAGCAGAAAATGCACTAACATCGACATTTTCACGAAGAAATGGAGGTGGAATCATGACTCTATGATATAGGGAAAATATGAAAATTCAAGCATTCTACCAATCTTTTATATTTCCAGTCAGAGAGGAAAAGAGAGTATCAAACACCTCTTGTGAATTTCATGGTTGCATGTAGTTTTTTCTTTCTTCCTGAACTTTATCGAGTTCGTGAAGTTTCTCATCGATGATTTTCCCTGTTTGTGTATTTGTCTGTTTGTTTTCTTTAGCCTTTGATGTTTGTGTTATAAGGTCTATTTTTTCTCGTATACGTGAATTTTCTGAAAGCAAAAGAGCCTCTTTATATAAAGCAAGAGCCTCTTCATTCTTATGAAGCATAACCAAAATATCTGCTTTGAGTTCATATGTATCTGTTTTTAGTTTATTATTTTCTGAAATTGCTGAAAGAGCTCCTGTAAAATCTCTTTTTTCCTTTGCGAGAAAGAGTGCATGATTATAGCGAGATTCCTCGGAAAGTTCCCCATACCATGGAGAAAAACTCGAGAGAAAAAGAAGGATATTTCCCTTTTCTAGAAAGAAAAAGACAGAAATTGTGAGGATAAAGAACATCAAGGTTTTTTTCATGAGTGACTTTAGGAAATTAGCTTATTTTTTCAACAAAGTATAAGGAGAAGCATAGAGACTCAAAAGCATGCATATGAGAAAAATACCAAGAATACTTCTCATAGAATTACTATCTTTTATGGGAAAAATAGTACTGATACTTTCTATATCCGAAAGTTTTTTTATAAAAGCAGTATCTATATCGAGTTCTCCTGCGAGCTTGTTTATGCTATCTGTATCGAGAATGGAAACAACAGGCTTTCCATCATATTCCTTGTATCTCGCCTTCCCATCCCCATCATACCCTTGTGTAATCTTTGCTCCAGTTGGTGTACCAATACCGATAAATACACCATCAGAAAGAGGAGAAAGTGTACTGAGAGAACTGGAACTCGTATTTTCACCATCAGAGAGGATGATAACTTTTCCTCGAAAATTACCATAGAGCTTTTGAAAGAGAGAAAGACTTTCACGAATATTTGTTGGTTGTCCGTATGGAACTGTTTCGAGAGAATGAAGAATCAAAAGAGTTGTATCTCGATCATCTGAAAGTGGACTCAGTACTTGAGGGACGAGAGAAAACGAAACAAGAGAAAAATGAAATGCACTATTTTTCTCTATGACTTTTTGGATATATTGTTTTGCTACATCCAGTCGAGAAATCCGTATAGCACCAACTCATTCGATATCGAGAGCTGACATGGAAAGTGAATTATCTATCAGAAATACTATATCATTTGTTTGTTTTTCCTGAAAAAAAATCCCAAATATCAAAACGAGGACACCAACAAAAAATATGAGAATCGAGAACAGCCATCTCACACGAGAAAATGTAAAATTCAGAGGACTTACTTTATTCATAGTTGAGTTTTCTGAGTCCTGGTTGTTTATAAAAATGGAGTTTTGTATCTTTTGTTTCGCAGTTTGGTATATCTAGTCTATAGCGAATCGTCTTTGAGCTTTTTGATGCTGGAAGCGTATCGAGAGAAAATGTAAAGACTGTAGAAAATTCATTTTCTACACTAGTTATATCAGAGCCGCTATAAGAAAGTGTACTGCCACGAGGGACATACAGTCGAACAAATGCTTTATTTTTAGTATTTCCTTGAATAAATAAGAGTTTTTCTCGTTCAATTTTTTGTTCTATACCAATTATATCCATATATTCGGAAATACTTTTCGTATCTGCCTTTCCATAAGCATATGTATTTGTGAGTGTGACACGATTTTCATAAGCACACTTTCCGAGAGGAGTGAGTTCATTCGTATAGGTACGCTCAATATATCTGTCTGACTTATTTCCCGAAATACTCGTCCATACGGGGTATGCCCAGTTTGACGAACATGTATCAGTCATTCCTTCTGCACTGAGGGTTTGAGAATCTTTACATTCCCAAGGGAGTTTTTTTCTATATTTCGCGAGAAATGCATCTATTCCATCATCGCGAGAGGCTACTAGGATTTCTCATCTTTCCCATTCTGAGAGAAGTGTATCAAAAACAACTTTATACGCTTTTTTCTCTTTTATTTGAGTTAAAAGTTCTTTTCCGAAAGCAAAAAGTATATCTTTCGGGTGATTTTCTCTATTGTACTGTGCCTCTACGAGAAGAGACATAAGGAGAGAAAAATTCTCGTGAGAAAATTGAAGTGATAAAACTCCTGAAAAACTATGAAATTCTGCGTTATTTTTCGATATTTTTCATTCATTTACCAGTCAGTAAACTCATTTCAAAATATCTCAACTTCCTTGAATTTCTTGTTTTTGAGGATTTTCTCATGAAGGAAGATTGAGCGTTACGGGTCATATCTTTTCTAAAATATCTTCCACTACCCCTTGATGAAATGCTATACCGCTCGTGAGTGTCTCATCCCCAGATCGCTCGATAAAGTCATTTGTCTTTTCGAGAGTGAGACGAAAGTCTGGATAATAATTTACATCTCTGAGTCAATAGTTATTTGAAAGGAGAGAGAGTCCTGGAGGAGGGATTTCTTTGTATGGATAGAGGTTCCAGTCATAGTAATAGATATCATCCGTTCGGAGATCAAGGATATTTCATTTGTAGAGGGTAAATGCGATAACCGATCATGGAAATCCTCCATTTGCACGGATTTCATCACGATTTTGATTGAAAACCATATACCTCTGTGGCTCTTCATGTCCGAGCATTTTCTGTATATTTTCACTTTCTGAAAGGTAAAAATCAATAATCTTTGACACACTTCAGAGAAGTCATGCAACTTTTTCTATCTTTTCCCCTATTTCAGAATCTATATGGATTTTTCCATAGACTTCACTTGCACTCGTGAGTTTATCTCGAACTGTTTCTATAACATCCTTATTTTTCTCGAGATAGTCTGTAGGTGTATCTATACCGAGAGATGAAAGGAGATAGATATCTTTTGCTTCTCTACGATACTGTGGGAGGATAGAATCAGTTTGGTCGATTCGAGTTTCACCTGTTCATGACTCTGGAAGAGTTTGGAGAATGAGTGAAAGAGCCTCTGTTATATCTCGTCACCCCTCGATAGCACCTCGAGCAAGCTTTATATGATTCTCTGGTATCCATGAAAATGGTACAAAAAGCACATGACTCCTCTCGAGTCCCATCCTCGCAGAGTGAATCGTCTCGAGCATCTCTCATCGAGTCATTTGCGGAGACAGTTTCATGAGATGATTATATGCATCAGTCACTGCATACCGAATATAAAAAAGTGTCGGTACTGTGAGAAGAAATACAGTCAATACTGTTCAGAGTATTCCTCGTTTATTTTTCTTCACCCACCTCTTTGCTTCTCTACTCGTACGACGAGCAAGGAGACGATACGGGAGTTTACGAGCATAGAGATCTGCATATTTCTTTGATTCTTCTCGACTCGAACCAGGAATTCTAATTTTGGAAGTTTCGAGGACTGTCTGAGATTCGAAAGAATCGAGTTCCGCAGAAACTGGGGAAATAGAATTCCAAACAGAATTATGACACATCGCACGAATATCGAGTGAACCATATGGTACATAGAGTGGTTCGAGGAGATTTATTTTCATATTTCTCTCTGGTCCGTTCATGAGTTTCCTCTTCAGAGCTGTTTTTTCGAGGAGGAGAGTACTCGATATATCGAGAGTTCCGAGTGTGATAAAAGCATCTACATGGAACTTCATCGGAACAGATATATCGATTGTTTCACTTCTTTCTTCTCGAAGGTCATCCACCCATGTCTTCTGTCGTTCCTCTATCGCATGAGCAGAAAATGAAGGAAAAAAAGAACGAACATCTAATTGCTCTTCCTTGTTTCTCTGTATATCGATGAGTATCTTTTTTTGGCTCAAATTGACTGGTAATTATGAGAAAAAAACTATAATACAGATTATAGATAACTTTTTCTTTAACACAAGGTAAAATGTCCACACAAAACCTCATCACCTGTCCGAATTGTCATCATCAATTTTCCCTCTCTGACCTCGAAAAGCATGAACTCGATGAAATGCGTGAAAAACTCCAAAAAGAGCTCAAAGCAGACGCAGACAAGCGCGCTCTCGACTGGGCAAAGTGAGAGATAGAAAAAGCTCGCCGAGAAGAAATCGAAAAAAATCAAAAACAAGCCCTCGAACTCGAGTCACTCCGTAAACGCGATGAAGAATCTCGAAAAAAAGAAATGGAATTCCTCCGCCAGTCTCAGGAATTTGAAAACATGAAAAAAAATCAAGCCCTCGAACTCGAAAAAGCAAAGATGGAAGAACGAAAAAAAGTCGAAGAAGAAGCAAAAAAACAAGCCGAGGAACGAGCAAAGTTCGAAAATGAAAAGATGAAACTCGAGTCAGATAAGCGCATCGCCGAGCTCACGAAACAACTCGAGATGACACAACGAGCGGTCGAAGATGCCAACCGCAAAGCAAACCAAGGCAGTATGCAAATACAATGAGAAATACAGGAAGACGCTCTCAAAGAACTCCTCATGCAGAACTTCCCTATCGATATCATCTCCGATGTCGAGAAGGGTATCAAGGGTGCTGACATCATCCAAGAAGTCCGCAACGATTTCGGACAGTCAGTCGGTGTCATCGCCTGGGAGTCAAAAAATACGAAGGCATGGTCTGATGGCTGGGTCGAAAAACTCAAAGAAGATCGTCTGCGTGTGAACGCTGATGTCTCTATCCTCGTGACGGGAGTACTACCGAAAGAAGTCGACAAATTTGGTCTCTATAAATGAGTCTGGCTCGTCGAGTGGTCGTATGTCCTCCCGATAGCTATGATGCTCCGTGGACAGATAGAGTCGATGGCACACCTCCGCACAAGTCTCGTCTCCAAAGATGAAAAAATGGAAGTCCTCTACAACTATCTCACGAGTGCCAAGTTCAAGGACAAGGTCGAGAAAATCATCGATGCATTCCGTCAGATGCAAGACCAAGTCGCTGAGGAGCGTCGAGCGTTCGAGTCCAGGTGGAAAAAGCGTGAAGCTCTCCTCGAACAAGTCATCAAAAATACTGGTGGTATGTATGGTGATCTCGGTGGAGTACTGGGTGGCAAGCTCGCGACGGTGGAGTATTTGGAATTGGGAGATGGGGTATAATCTTTCTCTAACTTTATAGAAAATGAAATTTATAAGTAAAATTGAAATAAAATATTTTCGATCGTTTTCAGATAAGGCTGTTAAAATAGAATCCATAAAGGACTTGAATATATTTTCAGGCTGAAATGATTCATGAAAATCAAATATCCTAAGAGCACTCAATCTTTTTTTTAATTGAGAGGTAGCACACTGAGAATGATTTCTGTTCGAACGGGATTTTTCTAAGTTTCAATTAGAAAATAGTAATAAGAAATCTCAAAAGAAAAAGGAACAAAAAATTGAAAGTAAACAAAAAGATTTATTTATTGAAATTAAGATTCACTTTGACCTTTCGGAAAAACCATACTGAGAAATTTTACCTAAAAAGTTCTGGATAAGTAAAAAATGGACAAAAACAAAAAGTGGAGAATTAAATGACAATATAAAAACAACTTATTTAAAAGAAAAGCATGTTTTCCTTGAAACAATAAAATGAACAAATCAGCATGCAAATACGTTAAACAGCCTGACAAGATCTATTACTACTTTTCAAAATAAGATAGAATTCTTTTATGTCCCAGCTATTAAAGACTATTCTTTCTTTAAGGAAATATATGCCTTATTGCAAGAAAAATTAAATTCCGAATCAGGTAAAATAATTGAAGAATCAAAAAATGCTTTACAAGAAACAGTACGAAAAGAAACTGAAAAGTTCTTCAATAAATTCAAAAAATCTACTTGATTAAATGCTGCATTTTTAATAGAACATGAATTATTGGATTTCAGAAAAAATATTGAAGTGGATACTTGAAAGAGCATTCTACTTACATCAAGATGAGATTGAGTACAGGCTAGACTCATACCAGACATATTAGATGAATTAAGTAATAAGGGTAAGTATGTGATCTGGTGATTTGAAGAACCCGAGAATTCATATGAATACAAACATGCCAAAAAACTTGCTAATGACTTCTATGATAACTACTCTAATGAGAGGCAAATATTTATCACAACTCACTCTAAAGAATTTTTAGGAATCCAAAATAGTGAATGAAAAAATAAGCTTTCGATATATAGAGTTTTTAAAGACTATAATGAGCAGAGTAAAATTGAAAAGTATGATGAAAATAATGGATTTTCAAAAGAGAAAGTAAAGGAAATTTTCTTAACCTGAATAAATGAAAATCAATTAAATACGGAGAAAAAGAATATCTTACAAAATATCTATGATGATTTGTGAATAATTGATGAGGCTCGGATTATATCAGATTTGGAGTCAAAAATCAGTGTACTAAATCTTGAAAGAAGTAGTTTAAAAGAACTTGAATCAGCTTATATAAAAATACTTGAGGAAAAGGAAAGATTACAAAAAGAAAATAGAACATTACAGGAAAAGATTGATAGTACACCCTCAAGTAAAATTGTCATATTTTGTGAGAACAAAAATGCGGAACTTCTAAATGCTTTATGATTTCAAAATATTGAATTTATTGGTTCTGCAGACAAAAATTATGCATATGATACATCTAAAGCCGCGTGAAGAAGTATATTTGCCCTACTAGACAAGGATTTTATAACAGATGAGGAAAAGGAATTCCTTGAAAGCACTACCAATGTTCGACTATTAAATTATTACTGTTTTGAGAATTACTTATATCACCCCCTAAATCTACAAGAATACTTTAATTCCAAAGGCATGGAATTTGATATGATTGATTATATAAATAGAATTACAGAAGAATTTTCAGTGAAAAGAACCGAAGTAATAATGAAAATTGAATCATCGAGGCAGAGTCATAAAAAGATAAAAGAATATACCCAATCAGTTTATAACTCATCTCAATATGGCATATTAAATACAACTACCGATTTTGAAGTTTTTTATAAATACTTTACTATGAAAGATTATTGTGGTGCTATTCGTTCTACATGGAATTTAAGGGAAAGTGAACTAATAACGACAGAGTGGTTTAGAATGCAAATTAAATCACACATTACATCTATGTGAATTGTTTTATAATATTTTTTGACTTCCAATCCACTTTCAATATACTTGATTTATCAACTATTTATCAAGTATATTTTTATGTCACCTATCTCTCCTACACTTTCATTTTTTATCTCACTCTCTCGTATCGAGACCGTACTATCGAGGCGGCTCGATGCCAAATTGAATGGACTCGGATGGTCAGATTTCCTTATCCTCTATGCACTCCAGTCGGCAGATGGTCAGCGCATGCGACGAGTGGATCTCGCAGATACTATCGGACTCACAGCATCAGGGATCACTCGACTCCTCCTCCCGATGGAGAAGATAGGACTGGTCAGGCGTGAGGCGCATGATGGCGATGCTCGTGTGAGCTATGTCGCACTCGCACCAGGTGGCGAGACGAAACTCTCGGAAGCCATCTCTCGAGCCGAGGAGTTCTGCTCGGATATCATCCATACAGCGGAATCCGAAGAGGTCACCCGTGGGAACAATATCATCCAGAAGATAAGCAAGAGAATTGGGTAATTGGTAAGAAATGATGATAAAACTCGTCGTAAATCTGATAAATGAAAAATAAAAAAATGTCTTGCAAAATAATAAGTATTTATATAATATAAGTACTTATTATTTTTTTAACATTACAAACTATGTGGCAGAAAACAGAAAAAATCGTGACAAAAGAAGTCACAAAAGAACAAATGTGGAAACTCTATCAGAATATAGAGTCCTTCCCTATTTGGGACAATGGTATCGAGTGGACGAAACTCCATGGGGCATTTGCAGTGGGAAGTCACTATACACTCAAGCCAAAGGGATGACCAGAAGCAGATATCAAGATTATCCATCTCGAAGAGTTCAGACAATTCGACGATGTCACACACTTTTTCTGAGCTGAGATGTATGGATATCATTCGCTCATAGAGACTCCAGAATGACTCGAAATATCTGTCACTATGCGAGTCGATGGATGGATGAGTTGGTTTTGGGTGATGGTCGTAGCAAGTGGAATTATACGAGAACTTCCAGAGACCTTTAAACGACAGGTAGAATATGCAAAAACACTCTAACTCTTTTGATTTTGGTTTGATTTCTTCTACAATGTGATCCTATGAAACAAGAAATAGTATTTAACTTCTCATCTCCAGAATCGAGTCATGGATTTCTCCTCTACAAAGTCTATGCCACATGGGAAGGAGGAATTAAAAATGTTCTCAAAAAACACAATCTCACACATCCTCAATTTGTCATACTCACGACAACAGCATGGTTTGTGACTTTTGAAGAGGCACCAACACAAAAAGCACTCTCAGAAAAAACGGGAATCGATGTTATGACAACCTCAGTTATAATACAATCACTCATAAAAAAGTGATATATACAGAGAACTCCAGCTACAGAAGATAAAAGAGCATATAAAATATCTCTCACAGAAATAGGAAAGAAAAAAGTTCAAGAATCTATGGATGCGGTTGATACATATGATAAAGCGTTTTTTAGTACTCTTTCGGAAGATGAAAAGCATAATCTCAGCACTCTATTTCTGAAGTTTATAAAATAACATAAATTTTTTCTTTCATTCTTGACTTCCTCATGACTTCCTGTATCATCCAGAGTTATTATCCCTATCTTCTCTGATATGGCAACTCTCGCAGAACAGATACAACAGGCAGATATACAAGAAGCCGAATCCACCCTCGAGAGAAGACTACGAACAATGAGTCAGGAAGAAAAGAGAATCCTCATAGGTTACCTAAAAGCAACGGGAGAAATATGACTCGCAAAAAAACTCTTCGGTATAGAGGACTTTGACATTCGAGAAGCAGAAGTCCATATCCATACTCCAGAGACATCTCAGGTTCTCTATAGAGGAGTAAGCCAAAACGAAAGATGATGGAGTACAAATAAGTTATCGGAATGAGAGATAAATTTGCTTTTAAAGGCATTCTTTCATAATCAATCAGAGAGAGAATATGTCGTGAAGACTTTTTTTCATAGAGATTGATTTATGAGGAAGACGAATGGAGATATCATGGACTATCTCTCAAAAACTGAAAAACTCTTTCAAAAAACAAGCAAAACCCGAAAGAGAACATTGTCACTCATAAAACCAACCAAGACACAATCAACATATCGGATGGAAGCTGCAAATGATGCTCATTTTACTCCTCTTGTTGAGAGAATATGGGATGAGGAACCATGATACTTTGACTATATTCATGAGACATACCGAGCTCGTCTGGAGTTTGTAGAATCACTTTTTATAGAAACAATCCATCATCTTGCTGAAGAACAGAAAAATCATATATGGGCACTTGACCCCGAAAGATGTACACTGTATATTCCTTCACGCCTGCAGTCGAAAATCAACCTGATACAGTCTATATGTGAATTTCATAAACTTATAGATCCAAACTTCCCTCTCCTTCATACACTCGTTCCCTCTACTTTGGCATCATGGATATTCTTTTATAAATGATTTTCGGCACCAGTATATACCGTGAGAAAAATTGTCTGAAAATAAAATAACCCCCCTATATTATGTCTCACCGCCCTGCCCTCCCTCCACATCTCGCAGATGACGAAGAAGAAAAAAACCTCGAACAAAAAGGCTACAAAATCTGACCTCAATGACCAAGTAAATATGGACCAGGAGGACGAAAAGCAGCAAAAGCAAAAGCCCGTTCAAAAAGGGGGAAAAGATAAATATTTTGAATAATGACTTTGTATAATATTTTATTATAGAATTACTATTCACTACAGGTATATGCACTGACAAACTCTACAGGAAAAGTATAACGGAATTATAACAAGCTCCGTCACTCTAACAAGTGAAGAAACAGGAAAAGAAAGTCATATTCTTACTATCGTATCAAAAATGAGTTGAAAAGTAGGGCTTTTTTTGGGAAATGACCTCATAGAATTCTCAACCCCCTCTGGAAAAGAAAAGTGGATACATGGATGGTGACTTCTTCATGGAACTTCACTTCTTCTCGTAGATGATTGCCTGAGGCATTCCCTCTGAATATATAGACTGGATGGAAGCCCTGCAGTTATCGAATTTTCTTCTTCATTTAATACAGCAGAAATAGTCTACCGAGTAGAAAAAGATGTTGTTAATAAAGTGCGATGAAATTCTTTCTTGCTCGATCCAGCAATATGAAGCCTAGTAAGTAGACCTGCATATTGACCAGAATAAAAATATTTTTCTCTCGATTTTTCTCTCATTTTTTTTATACTGAAGTGGTAACTTTTTTCCTATGCCACTTTATTCTGCTATCAAAGATATCATCCCATCTCTCGACTATAGCACGCCTCATGCGTCATTTGTCCTTCCATTCGATACGACTATCATGGAAAAATCTAGCGAAGTTGCAGAAAAATATAGTGAGTATAAAAATATCGCACTTATCGGTATAGGAGGATCTAATCTCTGAACGATTGCAATACATGAAGCTCTCGGAAAGACAGCTGAAAAGCATATAGAATTCTTCGATACTGTTGATTCAGAAGCAACAGAAAGATGAATAAGCATGTTCGAAGAGAAACTCAAAAAATGAGAAAGATGTGTGATTATCGTCATATCAAAATCAGGAACTACTACAGAAACTCTCGCACTCGCAGATATTCTCTATAAGAGATTATTTCTTCGGTTTCGAGAATATATAAGTATCGTTACTCTATCTGATCCTCACTCAAAACTCGATACCCTGGCACAAACTGAGTGATGGGAGAGACTCCATATTCCACCCATGGTAGGAGGAAGGTATAGCGTCCTTTCTTCTGTCGGAATATTTCCTCTTGAACTTCTCGGATACGATACAAATGAGCTCATACGATGAGCGAGAGAAATTATAGAATTATACCTCCAAAATCCTACAGATTCTCCTATTAACGAAAGAGCGAGACTTCTTTACAATTCTTTTGCTGCAGGCAGAAATATTCACGAACACTGGTTTTTCTCAAAAAAACTAGAATCACTCGGAAAGTGGTATAGACAACTCCTGGCTGAGAGTATTGGGAAAGTCCAAGCAGACTGAACGAGTGTTGGCATCACCCCGAGTACTGCAATCGGAACAACTGATCTGCATTCAATTGCACAACTCAATCTAGCACATACAGGTGATAAGGTAATCAGTATTGTATGATTGAAAGGTCAGGAAAGTACTCTGTTAAAAGTATCAAACTCACCATTTACGAGTATTCTTCCGAATATCGTATGAAAGGAACATACTACCATCATGCAGGCAGCACTTCTCTGATTTGAAAAAGCAGTGTGAGAAAAAAACATTCCTCATACAGTAGAATACCTCGAAGATAATAGGGCTTACGATATAGGGCGCTGGATGGCATCTCGCATGCTCGAGGTAGCTCTACTTGGTGAGATGTTTTGAGTAAATCCATTCGATCAACCAAATGTCGAAGACTATAAAATTCACATGAAAAAAGCTCTAGGATAAGTATGTCAAATATCCAAACACATCTCCGTTCCCTTCAGAACAAAGAAAAGTCTCTCGGTTCTATGAGGTTTTTTAAGACAGGAGTATGAGAGTATGGGGAAGGAGATATATTTCTCGGAATCGCCGTGCCAGAAACACGAAAAATCGTAAAACAGTATGAAAAAGTTCTTGGATTCGATGATATAAAAGATCTGCTCATGAGTCCATATCATGAGGAACGACTCGCATGAGTTATCATTCTCGCAGAATGGGCAAAGAAAAAACGATACCCCCTTCGAGATATGGCTACCTTTTATATGAATCATCGAGAAAGGATAAATAACTGGGATCTCGTCGATGTATCAGCAGAACATATTATCTGACCATATATTGAAGAGATACTCACTCATGAAGAACGACAAGAATTTATTGATTCATGCATTAACAGTCATCACCTTTGGACAAATAGAATTATCGTTCTCGCAAGTTTTTATCAGATAAAAAAGTGAAATGAGAAACTCACCTTTTATATAGTTGCAAAGTTTTTACATCATCCTCACGACCTCATGCACAAAGCATGTGGATGGATGCTCAGAGAAGTAGGAAAAAGAATAAACATGAATACTCTATCTGCTTTTCTAGATATGCATGGGCAAAATATGCCACGAACCATGCTCCGATATGCTCTCGAACACTATGACGAAGAAACTCGCAAGAAATACATGCAAAAATAAAAAGTCCCCTTATGGGGATTTTTTATTGTGCTGATTTTTCTATTCTAAGGGGCATAGGAGAAACAACCGGAATGTTTGTCGGAACAATCTTTGCAAATTCCTCAAGTGCTGGAACGGTAATCTGTTCTGGAATATATCCAGTAGTTGTTGTATCTTTTTTTACAGGAAACACATATGCAGGAATATAGTATTCTGGAGAAACACCGTCCTTCCATTCACCATAAACATGAACATACTGAAGTGTCGGAGTGTCGAGGGATACTTCCACTATTTTTTGGTCTGGAAGTGCCTTTGTTTCATATTTTCCACCATAGCGTATATAGTCATGGAGTGTTCCGGAACTTACTGTACCTGTATAATATGAAGATTCTAGAGTTTGTTTCTCAAGTCCAAACATACTCGTAACTCTTTTTGTTCGTGTATCAATAGTGAGAGTGATTCCTTTGTATCCACCATATTCTTCGCGGATTTCTTTTCCATCTATGAGCAGTGGATAGATGAGCGTATATTGTTCTGGTGGAGTATCATTGCTTGATTCTGTCTTTACTCATTCATAGGCAATCATCGGAAATGAGTCTTGTACTTTTGGTTCTCCATAGGAATTCATATCTATACCATATTTAGTGAGAAATTTCTTTCCTATTATCTTGAGTTCATCTGAAGAAATGCTATCTTGCTTTTCAAGTGCTTTTGGTGTTTCACAACCATTTGCATCACACTTCGGAGTTGACCATTTTTCCCAGTTCTGAGAGAGGGAGACACTCATAGTATTAAAATCGATATTTACTGTATAGCCATAGTCTCTATCTTCAGAAAATGTTATATTTGTAACATTTGCGTTTTGGAATGCAGAAAGCGCTACAGAGTCAATAGATAGAGATGAAAGCAAGCCATCTGCAAACTTTTTATCTCAGAGAGAGTTACTCTTTTTATATACAGTAAATCCTGTTTGTGTCTCTGGAAGACTACCAGTATAAACATATGTATAATAAGGGAAGTCTGCTGGGTATGGCATCATCGCATCTGACGGTGCTATCATCTTTGTTGTTGGTGGAGTTGCCATCATCACTCATGGAACAACAGAGGGAGAGGTTTCTTCTTTTGTTTGTTTTTCTCAAAGGACTCTCGGATGAGAGGCGCTTGAGGAAGTTTGTGCAACTGAAGATGACTGGAGAACTGGGCTTCCAAATGCTTTTTCTCACTTTTTTTCTATGATATTCTGAAATGAAATTTTCTGAATAGTTGGATGCCTTTGTTCCAGGGAAGGATGAGAATTGTCCATATACTGGCTCATGAAAAAGAATCAAAAGGCAGCAATCGAAAGTCATAAAACAAACGGAAGAACGATATGCCACGCTGGTTGTTTTTCTTTTTTTAAAAGCTCATTCATAACTTTTGCACGAAGTGCCTTTTTAAAAGCCTCATCAATAATAATTTCTGGCTTTTTTTGTTGCATCTCAGCGATAACTTTTACAACTATTTCTTCTTTTTCTCTGAGTGCCGGTTCGATGATGTATATTTCTTCGAGAAGTACTTTAGTGCTTTCTAACATAATAGAGAACGAGTGAGAGGATAAACATATACGATATATTTGCTGTGATTTTCGCAAGACCTCGAGAGACTATTTTCTTACAATTATCGATACTCTCTCCTGTAATAGTAGATATTTCTTCATATGAGAGATCATCCCATATCCTGAGAGTGAGAATTGCCCTATCTCTTTCAGAGAAAGTCGAAAGGAATGAGAGAACTTCTTCGAGCTTATTTTTATTATCTATATCATGAGAGAGATTTTGGGAATAACCAAAAGTCCCACTTTCTTCATCGAGTTCATCATGCAGGCGTTCACTTTTTACTGTATCTATGAGAGTGGTATAGGCAATTCTGAAAATCCATGAAAAAAACTCTCCTTCAGTTTTTGCTCTAAGAGACTTTGCACTTTTCATTGCTTTCATATAGACCATCGATACAATATCTTCTGTCATATGTGTATCGAGTGTTCGATGATATATAAATGCATATACACGGTTATATGATGCATCATATAGCAAGGAAAAGGCATGGGTATCTCATTCGCGAAAGCGAGAAAGGGCTCAGAGAATCATAAGGAAATTTTATATCGATATACACACTATGACGATTGTATGAAAAAAAGGTGACAAGAAAAATAAAAAATGATTCCATTCTATACACTTATTCGTTCTAAACGAAGAACTCTTTCTCTCCAAATAGACACAATGGGCGAATTAATTGTTCGTTCCCCTCTACGTACACCTCTATTTGTTATAGAGGATTTTATCATGAAAAAAACTTCATGGATAGAAAAATCGAGAAAAAAGATAAAAGAAAGATATGCGCACCAAAAAACATACTCTTCCATAGAAAAAAAATCCATGAAAAAAATTCTCAGAACCTATATAGAAAAACGAGTGGAAGAACTATGGAAAAATACAAGCCTTCCAGAGTATACGAGCATAAAAATAACTCTCGCGGAAAAACGCTGGTGAAGTTGTAGTGGGAAAAATTGACTCTGTTTTAGCTATAGACTTGCAGAATACCTTGCTGAAAAGAAACAATTTATCGATGCTATTATCGTCCATGAATTGGCACATCTAAAAGAAAAAAACCACCAGAAGCCTTTTTGGAATCTGGTGTATAGCATGATGCCTGAATATGAAAAAGTATTAAAATATATGCCTATCTCGCACTCAGAGTAATTGTATCAATAAGTGTTTGAATCTTCGGTGATGATACTGTTCCTTCAACAAATATAACTCCACTTGGTACCATAACTTTTGTTCCGGTTGCAGTACTTGGTTCTTTTTTATAAAAATACAC
>Ga0114939_10001858_pt1 | contig 16368 bp, 15 predicted proteins | sample AshMeaCrysSpring_FD_87196 | JGI IMG/M metagenome (GOLD analysis project Ga0114939, IMG submission 87196) | Groundwater microbial communities from Big Spring, Nevada to study Microbial Dark Matter (Phase II) - Ash Meadows Crystal Spring | ecosystem: Environmental > Aquatic > Deep subsurface >... | reverse complement strand
TCCAGACGGTAATACTTTAATTAGTGGAGGCGCTGATTCTACTATCAAAATTTGGCATATGAGGGCAAATGATTTGATAGATATCCTCCAGAAGCATAACGGCATGGTGAGATGTATGAGCTTCACTGCCAATAATAGAGTACTAGCAACTGGTGGAGATGACAGAAAAATTATTTTTTGGGATTTAATCGAGCGTCAAGTCATATTTTCCCTATCTCTAGATGATACCGCAGCCCATTGTTTAAGTTTTACTTCCGATGGAAATTACCTAGTTACTGGTAGTTATCGAAAAATAAAAATTTGGCGCTTATCTATACAACCAGCTAAAAAAACTTGGGATATTCAACTTTTACATAGAATGACTGGTCATACTCATATAGTTAGTGCTTTAGTTATTAGCAATGATAATAAAAAACTAATTAGTGCTAGTAAAGATAAAACTATTAAAATTTGGAATTTAGAAAATGGAGAATTAGTTAATACATTAAAAGCCCATAAAGATTCAGTCCAAACTTTAGCACTGAGTCCTGATGGACTAATTATTGCCAGCGGTAGCGCCGATAAAACTATTAAATTATGGTATTTAGAAACAGGAGAATTGTTGGGTAGTTTTAATGGTCATGGGAATACAGTAACAGCTTTGGCTTTTTGCCAGTCTGGTAATCTTTTAGTGAGTAGCAGTTTAGATAAAACAATTAAAGTTTTGTTAAAAGATTAAGTCAGTTTGTGTGAAAAAATTCCGATTGAGTATTATTCTTATTATTCTATTTCAATTGCGCTATTTGTTTGGGAAGAAACGAGGCTTTTTTGAAAAAAACCTCGTTTCTTACAAATCAATATCTCAACCATAGAATTATTTAAATACCAGAATTATTCATCAATTTTCTGATAAATCTCTATTACCAAGCAATCCTTTGACCTGATTTATTGGCAAATTATTGGGTTGCGATCGCTTAATAAAACCCAAAGTAGCCGTCTTCATAAACCAGTGTAAACCTGTTAAGACAACAAAGGTAATGGCAATAATAACTAAGGGCTTTTTACCTAACATATCTTCTACCATACTTGTAAGTAAAGCGTCTGGTTGGGTCACAAAATCCCAACTATTAAATCGTAAAAAACGTCCCAGATAAATCCCTACAGCAGATAATGCATGGGTTATTAACTCTGTCCCTAAAATCCATTTACTTTTGCCTATGCGATGTAGGTAATAGCCTAGGTTTATTAAAGAAATAACATAAGCTTCCATCCCACCTACAATTACTAGAAGGTATACCGGAAGAAGAATTAAAGTTATTACCCAAATCGATTGGATAGTACGAATATCATCAATTAAATGAATAATATCCGTCAGTAAGTAAGGGGCATTGGGTAAAAAAGCATAAAATACTAAACACCCTAACCACCAAATCCATGAACGTCCTTTACGACTGCGAAATAACCATACACTTAATGCTAGAGGGATAAAAGCCAGAAATAAATTCCAAGTCATCCACCTCATGTTTATTTGTAAGACTTGGACTACTTTTCCTATTAATTCTAACAATTCTGCTTTCATAAAATTATTTTTCCGAATAAAGTCTATTATATAGATACAAGTTAAGATGCTAATGGCTAATGGCTAATGGCTAATTGCTGATGGCTAATTGCTGATGGCTAATGGCTAATGGCTGATGGCTAATGGCTAATGGCTGATGGCTGATGGCTAATTGCTGATGGCTAATTGCTGATGGCTTTGGGGGATTTGGTTATCTTTGAGTAACTTATAGGACTTACGCAAGCTCTACGAAAACTTGGCGTTCTTGGCTTCTTGGCGGTTACACAAATCAAGCTTTCTGACAATTTTTGCGTAAGTCCTGACTTACTCATGACTGATTTTAACGAAGAAGTATGACAATTGTTTGTCATAGGTATTGCTTGTATATGTATTTGTTTTAATACACCGGGAATAAATTATTTTCCTTAAAATATCTCAAAAATTTGTTTCTCGACGTAGTGAGACCTACAACTACATTCAAATTTATTCCTTGGAGTGCAACACCCTAGAAGAAAAAAGATGGCAATTGTGTTGTATAAGTCCTGATTTTTGTTAAAAAATAAAAAAATATATGTATTCTTCTCAAAACTGAGTGGCTGCCATAGAGAAATGTAAAGTGATATTACAAACCTTGCAAAAATGTTTAGAAATCGTCAAAAAGCCAATCCAGGTTTTAACGTAGAAGCTAATGAGATGCAATAGGCGCACTTGCTATATGGCGAATAACATTCAAAAATATCGGTTTGTCTGCACCTTGACCTTTGGAGATATTTACGGTCAGATTATAGTCTGGTTAATTACAATCACTTTAAGTTTGGCTGCGGCAATGGCACTAATGGGCGCCCGTCGTCCTGTTTATGCTTTAGCTACAGTGGGATTAATTTTAGTATTGTCTTTACCTTTCTTACTTTTTGCCTTTGTGACTACTTTACTAAATCATATTGAAGTTTCTCCTATGGAAGCTGGAACTAAGATGGAGCCAATACCTGGTAATGTTTCCCAACAAAGACCACTGAACGCTACTAATTAACATAATTTCAATAAATAAGAAATTATTTAAACATAATGGGGTAAGTAAGTATGCTTACTCCATTATTTTTTGGGCAATAAACTGGTTGTGCGCCATAGAGGCTCATAGGGCACAAAATTCAGGAAGGGTCTGGGAGAAAATGTAGGGTTTAAAACTCTTCTTTAGAATAATTAGGTGGAGAAAAATCCATTGAATCAAATTCAAAACCCAAAATCGTAATCAGGGGCAGAATATGCTGGAACATGATGTAATAATCGTTGGTGGAGGACTAGCTGGATGTCGTGCGGCTTTGGAAATTGCTCGTAAAGACCCCGGTTTAAATGTTGCCATTGTTGCGAAAACTCACCCTATCCGTTCCCACTCCGTTGCTGCACAGGGGGGAATGGCTGCTACTTTAAAAAATGTGGATTCTACTGATAGCTGGGAAGCCCACGCCTTTGATACGGTGAAGGGTTCTGATTATTTAGCAGACCAGGATGCTGTGGCAATTCTTACCCAAGAAGCACCAGATGTAGTTATCGATTTAGAGCATATGGGAGTGTTGTTTTCTCGTTTGCCAGATGGTCGTATTGCCCAACGTCCTTTTGGCGGACATTCCCATCATCGAACTTGTTATGCTGCGGATAAAACAGGACATGCCATTTTACATGAGTTGGTTAATAACTTACGCCGTTATGGGGTAAAAGTTTATGAAGAATGGTATGTAATGCGTCTGATATTAGAAGAAGGTCAGGCGAAGGGTGTAGTAATGTTTCATATCCAAGACCTGCATCTTGAGGTGGTCAGGGCAAAGGCGGTAATGTTTGCCACCGGTGGATATGGTCGGGTTTATAATACTACTTCCAATGACTATGCTTCCTGTGGTGATGGTTTAGCCATGACGGCTTTAGCTGGATTACCGTTAGCGGATATGGAGTTTGTACAATTCCATCCCACTGGTTTATATCCTGTAGGAGTTTTAATTTCTGAAGCTGTTAGAGGAGAGGGAGCGTATTTAATTAATTCCCAGGGCGATCGCTTTATGGAGACATATGCCCCCAGTCGCATGGAATTGGCACCTCGCGATATTACTTCCAGGGCTATAACCTATGAAATTCGTGCTGGTAGAGGGGTTAATACCGATGGGAGTGCGGGGGGACCGTTTGTTTACCTTGACCTGCGCCATATGGGTAGGGAAAAAATCATGAGTCGCGTCCCTTTCTGTTGGGAAGAAGCCCATCGTTTAGTGGGAATTGATGCGGTCACTCAACCAATGCCTGTGCGTCCAACTATTCATTATTGCATGGGTGGTATTCCTGTAAATACAGATGGTCAAGTCCGTAGCAGTAATGATAATTTTGTGGAGGGTTTCTTTGCGGCGGGGGAAACGGCTTGTGTATCAGTGCATGGGGCAAATCGTTTAGGTAGCAATTCTCTTCTTGAATGCGTTGTTTATGGTCGTCGCACGGGGACCGCTATTTCCCGTTATGTTCAAAATCGTAAACTTCCTACAGTGGATGGCGATCGCTATCTCAAAGAAGCTAAACAAGAAATCCAAGGTTTACTCGAAAAATCTGGAGAGTATCGGATAAATCAAGTGCGGTCAGCTTTTCAAGATGCCATGACAGAATATTGCGGGGTTTTCCGGACAGAAGAATTAATGCAACAAGGCTTACAGAAAATCCAAAAATGGCAAGATAAATATTCCCAAATTTACTTGGATGATAAAGGAAGTTCTTGGAATACAGAAGTTATAGAAGCTTTGGAATTAAGAAGTTTAATGATTGTTGGGAAAATAATAATGACCTCTGCTTTTCATCGTCAAGAAAGTAGGGGGGCACATTTTAGAGAAGATTATTCCCAACGAGATGATAACCAATTTCTTCAACACACAATGGCTTATTATTCTCCCGCTGGCATTGATATTCAATATCGCCCTGTAACTATTAATATGTTTCAACCGCAGGAAAGAAAGTATTAACTTCATCTCCTAGTTGTCACAGTGGAATAGACTTAATATTAAACCCACGAAGGTGGGTTTTGTCTGTGTAGCCGCGACTTCTAGTCGCCAAGGTTTATTAATCATGGCAGTAAATCATGAAAAAATATTTGTTATTTCTCATAATTCATGATGATGAGAAATAATTTTTTTACTTTCATAATTTACGATTCATCAAATCATAATTTATATTTTACCCCTTTGCCAAATCCATATATAATAATTTGAAATGAAGGGGAGTAGTTTCTGGTGATGAACCTGGTTTAGATATCAAAAAGTAATTATTAACTAATTATCAAATAATTAATTGTTTGAAAGCCAGACCTTCACTAAGTTCACAAAATGTGAGCTTGGTGAGGTCTTTTGACATTTCTCAAGCTCGCATTTATGAAACATTTATCCACCAAATTAAAGAAATAAAAACAGGAGCTTGAAAAAGTGCTAACAGCTTTCACCACAGGTCTAATACTAATTACCGGATTAAGCTAAGGACTTGCTGTTGATGTAGGTGTGGGTGTTGGTGGGGATTCGGATGTTGATGTGGATTCGGGTTTTGGTGTTGGGGAAGCGATCGCCTGTCTGTCGATTTCATCCTTAACATTAGCAGGCGCTATAGATTTAGCCTTTTCAAACAAAGGCTTTGCCTCATCAAGTTTACCCTGGTCTTTAAGTAATAACGCCTTAGCTAAAAGAGGACGAAAATCCTTTGGCGCACTTTTAATGGCATTATCATAAACATCATTTGCTTGAGAATAACGCTTTTGAGAACCATGAACATCAGCTAATAAAATTTGAACAGCAATAATATCCACGCTATCGGGAGTAATTTTATTAATCTGAGGCGCTTGAGTTAAAGTCTCCTGCAATAAACCAATAGCTGCTTCAGGACGCTTTTGTGAAACTAAAAGACTAACCATTGCTTGTAAAGCTTGAAGGTCTCCGGGTTTATTTTTTAAAGCAGTCCTAAAAGCTTCAGCAGCACCATCCTTATCACCCATCTGCTGTTTTGCTTGACCCAGCAAAATTCCATACTGACTTTGGGCCGGATTTAACTTAGCCAACTTTTCTAAGGGGTCAATAACATCCTTAACCTCACCAGTGCCTTGGGCGACTAATTGTAAACGCCTCTCTAACAGACCTTTTAAGGCTGTTTGATTCTCAGGTTCCCGTTGCAGCACAAGTTCCAAGCCTCGAATTTCGTCCTGTAATTTTGTTTTCTCATTGCCAGAGGCATTATTGTTCGCAGAAGCCGCACTTTGACTTGAGGGTTGAGAATTAGTATTTATTTGACCAATAATGGGAATAAGGGAAACCCCTATAAAAGCTAAGATAGCTAATATCAGTACGGTATTGATAAGCCAACGATTGCGCGGTTGAGACATAAAATAATCCTAAATACTAAGCTTTAAATCCTAAACGAATCATGCTGACTATGATTAAGAGTAAAGGCGAAAGTTAAAAATTTCCAAAACTTTACGGAATAATGCCCAGACACAGTGAACTTTATAACAAATAGCCTTTTCTGCTGGCAAAAAGCACAAATAACTTAAGGAGGATTTGTTCAATTTGTAGCTAGGCTATGCTTCCGAAACTAGTATAAAGACGCTAAATTACAGATTTAGCGGAAACAAATGCTATGTTTCCCATCCTTAGTATCACAACAGAGCGCTTTAAAGTGGCAATAAGTGAGTAAGTATACTTACAAGTATCACAAAAACGCTCTTGTACGCTGCCTAGTATCAATCCCAACAAGGGATATGTCTCCGTCGCAAGGAGTTTTTATGAATTCCGACCTAATGCCGTCGCCTGAATCTGCTGATAATGAAGCCTCTACTGAGGCACTACCAAAAATAGAGGCAATTAGACCAATTTTGTTACCTAGAGCCTCTAAACCTGAAAAGCCCGAAAAGCCCGAAAAGCCTGATGTTAAGGAAAGTGAAAATGCCCTAGAATCACAATTTGTAAATCGTTTACAACCGATTCCGCCTCCCAGCGAGCCAATGCAGTACCGTGCAATTGGTTTAGTCAGAGGTCGCTATCGTGCAGCTAGTCCCGAACAATTTACTCAAGGCCTATTACAAACACCAGATGGTGCTGAAATAGACGCCGTATTGTTAGGGCGAATCATGAGCTTGGTTAAAAACCATCTTGATTTAGAAGCAGAGCATTTGTGGGTAGTATATCCTCGCACGCGCCAAGAAAGTGATAAATTACACCTACAAATAGTTGGTGTTTGGGAACCTGAAAAGTTAGCTAAAAATCTTAGTTCCCAGTTGCCAGGAAGTAATAGAGATGAAAATGTTTCATCTAAAAATATTTCATCTGAGAGTGTTTCATCTGAAACAGCAATAAATTATGTACCCTCAACGGAAATTCCAGATGGTGGTTTTTCTGTCCGTGGAGAAGTAGTTTATCACTCTTGCGACCAAAATATAGTAATTAAAATTAAGCAAGCACCCCGTAAGTCAGATGACTTACCCAAATACTTTAAACTAAAGCTTAAAGGAGATTTAGGACCTAGAGCTACAGGCAAATTCTGGGACTTGCAAGTGAAGCGAGAAGCTGATGTATTGGTGGTAGAAAAATCCCAATCCATCGCTGACTTACCTAAGAAGCGCAGACCCCCCATATCTCATGGTGGTGGACGAGGTGGCTTTAGAGGTCGGCGCCCCTATCCGCCCAGAAAGCAACTAACCGTCGGAGGTGATACTCCACGGCCAGTCAAAAGAAACGCCGATGCTTCTGTTTTATCAGCACAACGTCCGGTGCAACAGCGAACAAATTCAGAAGCTGTTCCTAAGCCAATTAAAAAGCAAAAAACCCAGTAGAGTATCCACTATAAAGCTGTTATGAGCTATGGATGGAGAGTGGTGAGTATCACAAATGGCAATTTCTAAACCATTTTATAACTCATCACTCACCTCTCTGTCCACCTATCTTGGGGGATAAACGAACGCTCTAAAGTGATAGGCGCCACTGGCTGTGTCAAAGTAAAAGTGCCTGCTTCTATCCAGGTTTTTAATTCTTCGGCTACTTGACGAGAAAGATAAATACTAGCCAAAGGGGCAACGCGCACTGTTCTCCCTTCAATATTTATGCGTCCTGATTTTAGCTGACCATAACTTACCAAACCAAAGGTGGGCCGAACTCTACGAGGAATAGAAAAGTCTACAATTGGTGCAACTAGGTCTTTATCTAATACAGCACAACGTTCTATAACTTGCTCATTTAATACCGGAAGTGGTACCCCTACCCCCAACATTAAGGAAGGACCATAACTTTTAAAATAACAACCCCTAACCCACCGAGAATCCATTTGTTTGGCATCACCTATTAAAGCTAAAGTTGCTGCTGGGCCAATGGGAGTATGGTTCGGTAAACGTTTTTGTAACGGAAAATGTTGGGTTCCCTCCCAAGCTATATAACCAATACCACCACCAAAAAATATTTTTGTTCCTATCCCTATCACTTTTAAATCTGGGTCGTTAAACAGAGGAGAAATTGAACCTGGGTTTGAGTATACAGCGTTTGCTAGCCTTGGCTGAAGAGTTCCCAGGTATGTATAAAGAGGGCGATCGCCACCATTAACACCGACAATAAAATTCTGATACAAATTTCTGGGATTAAATAAATAAAACTGATTTATAGTATCGCGGCTAATAGTGCTTTCAAAGCTAGCACGGGGATAGCAATCAGTAACTTGCCCAAGGGCCCTAATATGTACAGGTTTACCAGCAATTAAATCCTCTATTACATGTCCTCCCCCTTTTTCTTTTATTTCCTCTCCATCATTTACCTCCATTGGACAACTGGCACCAAGGTATAAATCAACAGCCCCAAACCCTGAATATGCTGGAACTCCATCTAACCAACAGCGACGAAGTTTTATCGGAGGGTCAGTCTGACCAAGGTTTATAATAGTCCCGCTAGACTCCATTGGTTCAAAAGTTCCCGTAGTAATTACATCTACTTCTTTCGCAACTTTTGTAACACCTTCTTCTGCAACCCACTTTTTTACTTCTTCAACAGTCACTACCACCGCTTTTTTGCGGGTGATTTTTTCGTTTATTTCCGCAATAGTCCGCAGTTCGGTGGTCATTACTGATTACTCTTAAATAGAAATCTTACACAAAGAATTATATTCTCTGCACAACAATTACGATTGAATAAAACACAACTAATAAAAGAAGGCACCCATACTGGCGTCATCCACGATGATGTGTTACAAAAACGGCCATTCCTGAAGAGTATTCATCCCTCACTGCAAACCCTTCTTTACCGCCTCATCGCATCATCCACCCGCGAACTGTGCCAATTGCCTAAGTACTATTATTCGTAAATGAGTAATTTTTTTACAATATCCTCACGAAATAGTTTTCTTATTAAACTTTAAAAGATTTTTGATCACAAATACTTTTAATACTATACCACCAATACTTATTATGTAATTTAAGAGAATACACGGGATTAAAAAATGCATCTACTGATATCTATTGGAGCAGCTATTTGCTTCACAATTGGTGGCATATTTATGGAATTTTCAAAGGGATTATCTCAACCAATACCTAGTACTTTTATTTACATTAGTTTCCTAGCTGGAGCCAGTTTACAAGCTTTGGCAACCAACTCTTCAGGTATGGGGATGACATATATATTAGTTTTGGGAATTGAAGCTATTTTAGCTGTTGTATTTAGTGCTTTTCTATTTAGAGAAGGCTATTCTTCGTTGAAGTTATTAGGAATATTTTTAGTTGTTGTTGGCATCGTATTTTTACGGTCAGAAAATCGTTAATTGATTTGTTTGAATATACCACTGACGCAAGTTGGCAGCAGGATGCAAATAACTTAAGTTGCTAGTTATCCAGAAATACCTATTTGTAAGTGCCTATCTCTAAAATTAAGTATCTAGCAACACTCTAAAACAACGTTTTTGTATCTTATGAGATACTTTTAGGAACTCTAACTAGCCACTTACGTAAATAGGCAAATTTGTTTGCCGTCTTGGCGTCTTGGTATAAAAATTAGAATCTATACCAGACCAAACTTAAATTCAGTTAGGATTTTTGCGACTATTCCTCGTCAGTAGAGTCTGAAAGAATCAGGAATAGCCGCAAAAGACCTCTTAAACTCTTATTTCTTACTGTTCTTCGTTCCTTGGAACGCGGCGGTGTCGCCGAGACGCGGTTCGATTTTTCTGTAGTTCCTGCGTAAATCCTAAGAATATAACTTTAGTTATATTCAATAAGTTATCATACAAAATGTTTATTAATCTTTACAATCAAATAAGTATGTACATAAATTTGTCAAATAAGCAACAAATGAACAAGCGATTGTAAAGGATAATTTCTATTTCTTGGCATAGTAATAAGTTTAGAGAGAAACTAAAAGCATAGCTCTCATCCCTTATTATCCAATTCACCCACATAATTCTATGAACAGTATATCCTCTCTAGAAATAAAAAGACCCCTTTGGCATGGGGCGATCGCACTAATTGCCGGATTTTGGCTAAGCGCAATTTTTATTGTTGATTTGTTATTGATGCCTAGCCTTTATCTATCTGGCATGATGACAACAGCTAACTTTGCTTCTGCGGGTTATGTTTTGTTTTGGAATTTTAACAGAGTAGAATTATTATCCGCAGCATTAATGATGACAGGGGTATTAGTCTTAATTAGAACAGAGAAGGAAAATAACCTACGTATACCCTTATTTGCTGCTTTAATATTGCTATCTATTGCTTTGATTGATACTTATTTCTTTACACCTCAAATGTGTGCAGTTGGCATAAATCTCAACTTCTTTGCAGAAACTGTCCCTGTTCCCTCCACAATGGATATTATGCACGGTGGCTATTGGCTTCTAGAAATGATCAAAATTTTTGGATGTGCCATGTTACTTAAGCTATATTGGCAACGCGCTTAAGCTCTTCAATTTATACCTTTATGGCTTTGAAGGTATAAATAATCTCTATGGGCTTTAAAAATCCATGTCAGTAGAATATTCCTGATGTTAAGACTGCTTAAAGACTTAAATTATATAAGCAGTCTTTTAACCATTTCTCCCATATCATATATTTTGTGAATTATATTTGTGAAAGGAGTAAAATAAACCTGGTGGTTGGCACTTGGTTGGTAATCGCTGGTAAAACGTCTTTAAAGTGAACAGGTTTAATGCGTATTGCAATTGTTGGTTGTGGTTTTGTTGCTGACTATTATATAAAAACTCTATCCCTACACTCCCAATTAGAGCTGATGGGAGTAATGGATCGTGATAGCGAACGCTCGTCAAATTTTGCATCTTACCATTCGGTACCGATTTACAATTCCTTAGAGGAGTTGCTTGCCGACCCCAAAGTTGATATAGTCGCGAATCTGACAAACCCCCACAGCCACTATTCCGTATCAAAAGCCGCTTTGAAGGCTGGGAAACATGTTTATTCAGAAAAGCCTTTAGCAACAGATTTTGAGCAGGCAAAGGAATTAGTCGAGTTAGCCGAAGAAAAAGGTTTGTACATTTCTTCGGCGCCCTGTAGTTTACTGAGCGAAACAGCCCAAACAGTTTGGAAAGCTGTGCGAGAAAACAAAGTTGGTGACATTCGCCTAGTTTACGCGGAAATGGATGATGGATTAATCCACAAAATGCCATACCAAAAATGGGCTAGCGAATCAGGAGTGCCCTGGCCATACAAAGATGAATTTGAAGTAGGCTGTACTTTAGAACATGCTGGTTATTATTTAACTTGGTTTCCTGCTTTTTTTGGGCCAGCCGAAAGCGTTACAGCTTTTTCCTCTTGTCTAATACCTGATAAGCAAACAGATGTGACTTTAGATATGAACGCTCCAGATTTTTCTGTCGCTTGCATCAAATTCGCCTCTGGTGTTGTTGCCAGATTAACCTGCAGTATCATTGCCCCCCACGACCACTCTTTAAAAATTATTGGCGATGATGGCATAATTTGTATTGATGATTGTTGGTATTACGAAGACCCAGTTTATATTCGTAAATGGGTAAATATTCGCAGAAAAAGTGTCGAAAATCCCTTTAGAGAAAAATATCCTTTAGTCAGAAAAACTACTAGTACTTTTGGTTATAAAGGTGCCCAACAAATGGACTTTTGTCGAGGCATAGCTGAAATGGCAGCGGCCATTGCAGAAAAACGTCCCAGTCGCTTATCTGCTAGATATTCTCTCCATACCAATGAAATTGTTCTTGCCATTCAAAATGCTTGGGAGAATAGTTCGACTTATAAAATTACCACTACCTTTGACCCTGTTGAACCTATGCCTTGGGCTAAATAATCTAGAATAAATAACACTTAGGGGGTGAATTTTGCACACCCCAACTAATTTATAATCTTTTGATAACTCCCCATTACCAATTAGCAATTAGCCATTAGCAATTAGCCATTAGCAATTAACAATTAGCCATTAGCCATTAGCAACAAAAAGGGATTATGTCATCTACAAAAACAATCCGCTGGGGAATCATTGGGACTGGAAGAATTGCGAAGGATTTTGCATCTTCTTTAAGTGAAATTCCTAATACTCAATTACTCGCCATTGCCTCCCGGACTCTTTCCAAGGCTCAAGAATATGCGACTAAATATAAAGTACCGCGAGCCTATGGTAGTTATGAAGAAATGTTAAATGACGGGGAAATTGATGTAGTGTATGTGGCAACTCCCCATGCTAGACATAAAGATGATTGTATTATGTGCCTCCAGGCAGGTAAAGCAGTTCTTTGTGAAAAACCTTTTACTGTCAATGCCCAAGAAGCAAAAGAAGTAATTGCCGTAGCTAGGGAAAAGCAATTATTTTGTATGGAAGCAATGTGGATGCGTTTCCTACCTTTAATTATAAAAGTACAGGATTTGGTTAGCAGTGGGGTAATAGGAAAAGTCAGGAGAATTACTGCTGATTTTGGTTATCCAGCAGAGTTTAACCCAGAAAGTAGATTATTTAATCCCAATTTAGGTGGAGGCGCTTTATTAGATAGAGGTGTTTATCCTTTATCTTTAGTTTTTATGTTGTTAGGCGCGCCAAGAGGAATTGTAACCCAGGCGAGTATTGGGCAAACTGGTGTTGATGAACAGTCTGCCATGATTTTAAGTTATCCCCAGGGAGAATTAGCTATCCTTTCCTCTAGTTTACGCTCAGAAACTTCCAATGAAGCTGTCATAATTGGTACTAAGGGTGAAATTAAACTTCATGCCCCTTTTTATAAACCCCATCGCCTATCAATTAAACAATTTTCTGAAGATGTTGTAGTTTCTTCCTCCCAATCCTCTGGTTTAAAAGCGAAGATTAAGCAAAATAAATTACTCAATAATTTGTATTACCAATTAGATAGTTATATTTTCCCTTTGATTAAGTCATCTGGTAAGGATATTTTGCAACCAGTGGAAGGTAATGGTTATGGTTATGAAGCTGCTGAGGTAGTGCGTTGTTTACAAAATGGTTTAATGGAAAGTAAAATTATGCCCCTTGATGAAACTGTCAAGATTTTAGAGACTGTTGATGCGATTCGTAGTCAGTGGAGTTAAATGGGCTAATTGAAGACTGGTTAATGGCTAATGGCTAATTGATAATAACGTAAGTTGCTAGTTATCCAAAAATATCGATTTTTAAGTGCTTAGCTCTAAGATTAAGTATCTAGTAACACTCTAAAACCACGTTTTTGTATCTTATCCCGATACTTTTACGAGATCTAACTAGCAACTTACGTTAATATTATAAATTGTCTAACATTATATTCAGATACTTCAAGCTTCGCCAACAACTGGCTTAGATTGAGTATGGAGGGGATACTTCATAGAAATAAAGGTACCTTACTTTTCAAGTATAGCAAGCCCTAGACCAGACAACGATTTTATGACTAACAAAATTCACAGAAAAGTCAGGTTGCTGTGGTAAAGGAAAAATCACTGGAACAACTGCTTTGCGATTGATAGTTCTTCCGTAAATCATTCAACTGTACGCACCATAGGGGCATGACCAAAAGTCACAGCAACATCGTAACCAATTCGCATGGTAAATAATCTAGCATTGGGATTTTTTGCTTTAACATTAACACCGATTCCACACCACTTTTATCAACTCCATATTCGCCAGTTTCGGCATCAATCACAATCATTTTGCCTATATTATCATCATGCTCGACTTGTTGACGAATACCGTTTTCGTAAAATTGTTTAGCTCTTTGGGCAACTTCCTCTACAGTCCAAAATAGAGCTTCCATAAATTACACCTGCTTTTGCCTACGGTTTTTGATATACCTATTATAAAGGGGAGCTTCCCATTGATTTTGGCCTATTAGCAAAAGCCATAAATTTACTAGCAGCTTCTCAGAAGATTTTTCGTTGAATCGCCAGCGCAATGAGCTATATGATGTTCTGCGTATTTTAAATCGACTCAAAGGTTAAGCTAACTTTTTACCATAACAAATCGCTCAAAATCCTGAATTAATCTAATCTTGCATAATTGTCACAACTAAATTAAACTTAGTCTATAAACTTAGTTTATTAAAATTATGGAAACAGTAAATATCCATTACTGCAAGACAAACCTCTCTCGGCTATTGTCTCGTGTAGAGTTGGGAGAAGAAATTGTGATTTCAAACCGAGGTATTCCAATTGCTAAGCTTGTCCCATTTCGGACATCCTTAAATCGTCGGTCTAGCTTGGGACAAGATAAGGGAAAATTTGTTGTGCCAGATGATTTTAATGCTCCCCTACCAGAAGATATTTTGTTTGCATTTGAGGGCGGTGCAGAGTGAAGCTTTTATTAGATACTCAATGCTGGTTATGGTGGTTTTCTCAACCAGAAAAGTTGAATGAAAACGTAATTGAGCAGATTGTGGATGAAACCAATGAATTATGGTTCTCAGTTGCCAGTATTTGGGAGATGGGAATTAAGGTTTCAATCGGTAAATTGCCACTACCAGAACAAATAGACCATTATATCTCTACTCGCATGACTCAACTAGGAGCTAGAAGCTTAGAGATAACTGTTTCCCATGCTTTGCAGGCAGCTACACTACCTTTACATCATCGTGACCCTTTTGACAGAATGCTAATTGCACAAGCTCAGATAGAAGAAATGACCCTTGTGAGCGCAGATTCAACATTTAATCAATACGAAGTCTCTTTACTTTGGGCATCTAGTTCCTAGTTTTTATCAAGCTTTCAATTTATGTTCTGGTAGGTGGCAATTTCTGGCGATCGCAATCGACAACAATGACCTGATAAACACAGCCAAACCCTGTCAATCCAAGTATTCCAAGCACTAGAACAAGTTATACAATCTTTTTTTATGCCCTAACCAGACAAAACCATTAGGGATTAGTACTTAACGAATTTTCTGCATATCATCTAAAGTCTTAGTTTCTCCTTTCTTATCACCAATATCTTTAAAAATAACTAAAGCTTCCTGGAAATAGTTTAAAGCTAATGAGTTTTGGCCAATTTTTTGATAAACACGACCTATGTTACCAAGAGTTGTAGCTTCACCCCGTCTGTCTTTGGCTTTTTTACGTAAGGGCAAAGCTTGATTATAAAAACTTAAAGCTTGTTGATGTTTTCCTGTTTCTTGGTGGACTGTACCTAGATAATCAAGGGTAATTGCTTCAAATCCCGTTTGTTTAGTTTCTTTGAATAAGGGTAGGGCTTGGTTGTAGTATTTTAAAGCTAGTTGAATATTGCCCATATCTTGGTATGCTTTACCTATATGATGATAGGTGACTCCAGTAAGCGATCGCTGTCTGATGTCCTGAAAGATTTTTAAAGCTTGATTGTGATACTCTAAAGCTACCCTAGGATTTTTCATCCGTTGATAGACTGTGCCTATATAATTTAAAGTCCCAGCTTGTAAGGAAGCCTCTTTTAACTCTGTAAAAATTTTTAAAGCTTGATTGTAGTAAGGTAATGCCTTTTGTTGTTCTCCTTTGAGTTGGTATAAAATACCTAATTGACTCAAAACAGATGCTTCCAATCTAGGATTTTTATATTGTCTAAAAATAACTAAGGCTTGATTATAAGCATCTAAAGATTTTTCATATTCACCTATGCTTTTAAAATTTAACGCATTATGGTTGAGGATAATTCCATCATTTAATGTGGGTTTTTCCTGATTTTCTACCTCAACTGGCACAACTATATTATTATTTTTTAAATTATTCCTATTCTCTCTATTCTTATCATTGGCAAAAGCTGCTTCAGAGATTAAAGGAATTAGGATAAAAGTGCTTGAAATTAAAGAAAGTATTATACTTTTTTGCATTGTTGCTGGTTAATGGCTAATGGCTGATGGCTGATGGCTAATTGAAGACAGGCTAAGACCAGATAGGTTGTTAACCCAACTCTATTGATTTCAAGACTATGATATTTGTTCCTTGTCGTTATTTTCTTTTTCTGGAAAAAAGAGTAATTTAATTGCTAAAATTGCAAAACCTATGGCAGCTATACCCTTTAAAATACCTGTGGGTAAAAATTCAGCCATTGTCCCCCCGGCAACGGCTCCAATTAAACTAGTTAATAATAATGCCCCTGCAGTGCCAAAAAAAACTGCACGAGGTGATTGACATTTACCTGAAAGTGCGATGGCCGCGAGTTGACTCTTATCACCTAACTCAGATAAAAATACTGTAATAAAGCTTATCCCTAATAAATTCCAATCCATAAAACAATTTATAATTGATTATTTATCAGGACTTACGCAAGTGTCACATTATAAGGTCAACTGACACATATATTTTAATTTGAAGCTAATGTTTGTAAGTATTGATTTATTAACGTTAGAGCCAAATAAATTTAATGTGACAGTTTT
>Ga0114939_10001857_pt1 | contig 16368 bp, 11 predicted proteins | sample AshMeaCrysSpring_FD_87196 | JGI IMG/M metagenome (GOLD analysis project Ga0114939, IMG submission 87196) | Groundwater microbial communities from Big Spring, Nevada to study Microbial Dark Matter (Phase II) - Ash Meadows Crystal Spring | ecosystem: Environmental > Aquatic > Deep subsurface >... | reverse complement strand
GTTGTGCGATAAGGAGAAGGTGGATGCCTTCGAAAATCGATTCAAGGGCCTCAATAAGCCCAGCGAAGGCGAAATCGCGATCCAGATGCGGCACCCCCGGATTGTCGAGACCTACGAATACGGGCTGACGACGAAGGGTCAGCCGTATCTGATCATGGAGTACATCGAAGGGCCTGGACTGCAGCTCTTATTGCAAAACCGCGATGAGTTGTCGCTGCACGGGCGGAGGCTGTTATTCATCCGTCAAATGGCCGAAGCGATCCAGTATGTTCATGACCAAGGGTTCATCCACCGTGATATCTGCCCTCGGAACTTCATCTGTTTGAAAGATCTCTCCGGGGTCAAGTTGATCGATTTCGGGCTGACCGTGCCGGCGACCCCGCCGTTCATGCAGCCTGGAAACCGGACCGGGACCCCGCTCTATATGTCCCCGGAAGTAGTCCGGCGTCGCCCTACCGACCAGCGGTTGGATGTGTTTTCCTTCGGGGTCACCTGCTACCTGCTGTGTACGTTCGAGTTCCCTTGGCCCGTCGCCGAGACCAGCGGGATGGCCGCCCTGCGCCATGACAGCGCCCCGCCGCGGCCGATCAATCATTACAACCCAGACATCCATCCGGTCCTGGGCGATGCAATCATGAAGTGCTTGGCGGCCGACGCCGCCCTGCGGATGCCCTCGATGGAGGCGTTTCTCCGCCAGATCCGGCACGTCCCGCACGAGACCGTCGAGTCTTAGGGCGATGCGGGCAGGCCGTCATCCAACCGCCTTGACCCGGGGGGGCCGGTCAGACCGCGTGGCTCCCTCCGCCGCTGGAGGTTCGGTCTTTGCCTGAATCACGCAGTTTGCCAAGCTCGGCCTTCCCCAACAAAATTGAAAGCCCAACGCGTCGGCGAAAACGGGCTAGGCTGTAGCCGACGGACGCCGTGACCGATTCTGAGCTAGAGGGTTTTTGTACGTTCCTGGGGCGGTTTTTGCGGTGAGGGGTGGGCGAGCGGCCGAGCGGACCGGAAGAGGGGCTGCACGGTCCGGCGGAAGCCTTTCCCGGATTGCCTGTGCAACAGGAGCATTGGTGTTGAACAGAAGCCCGGGCAGAGAGTCAAATCCTTGGGGATTTGTTTGACACCCTTTTTCGGGCGTAACTATAGTCGAGTAGCAGGGATCCTCCGGCCGACCGCTTGTCTGTTCACCCGTGCCGCAGGACCCGCAGTAGTCGACTAGGGCAAGCCGAACTGGGTGAAGGTTTACGTCGATCGGATCGGGTCGGCGGACCGTTGTGGCAGCTGACCACTCGCCGAGCGAAGACATTCTCGAGGACGTCTGACGATGACATTGCTGGGCAAGATCTTTACGGGCTTGGTGTTTGCCCTCAGCCTGATGTTTCTGGCGTTAGCGGTGGCCGTGAATGCTACCCACGTCAACTGGCGCGACGAGGTGTTGAAGCCCAACACGGGTTTGAAGTCGATGGTCGAACAGGCCAGCCGGGCCAGGGTGGAACTGCAGCAGCAGTTGGAAAAGACCCGGGTGGAACTGTCCCAAGAACAAGCCGCTCGACGTACCACCTTGGCGGCGTTGCAGACGCAGCTGGATCAATACTTGGCCCAGCTGCAGCAAAGCGTTGCGGAAGTTCAGCGGCTGGAATCGCAGTACACCGAACTGACACAGACGGTGAAGAACAAGACGGAACGTCTGGCAGCGACTACCCAGCAGAACGAACAGCTCAAAGAGCAGCTCAACGCGGCCCGTACCAACTTCGACGCGCAGTTCGCCAAGGCGACCAAGCTGACCGATGAGCTCAATACGCTCCGCGGGACGTTGCAAGGAATCGAAGAGCGAAACCAGCAGCTGGCGGCGCAGGTTTCGCGGTTCAAAGAAGTCACCGATGCCTATGGCATCAATGTGGATGATCCGATCGATCGCAGCCCGCCTGACGTCAACGGTGAAGTTTTGGCAGTTGACTCGAATCGGCTCGTGGAGATCTCATTGGGCTACGACGATGGCCTCCGCGAAGGCCACTTGCTGGAAGTTTCGCGGGGCGGTCAGTATTTAGGCCGCGTTTTGGTTCGCAAGACCGAACCCAACCGCGCGGCGGCTGAAATTCTGCGTGAGTACCGTCAGGGCTTGATCAAGAAGGGCGACCGTGTCGACACCATTATCGAATAGTGGCGGCCGCAAGCAGCCGATGAACGTTTACACGGTCATGATGATCGTGAGTTTCATCTTGTTGCTCTTGGCATGCATCCTGATGTTCATGGAACTGCGCCGCTACAGCGGATCCGCGGCTCCCTGGAATACCCAGGACGCCAAGCCGCAGCAGGTCCATCGGACGATCCCCTCGGGCTTCCGGCTCGCCTGACCGTTCGGCTCCGCGCCGACCAGTCAACCGGCTGCCGCCACGAGGTTCCGACCGCTGGTTTCGCCTTCCGCGAAGCCCCCATGCGTTGACGGGCATCGGTCGAGTTCTACAATTCGCCGGGTCGCCGTCCCGGACTCGACGGGCGGTGGACCCGAGCGTTTCTTCGACCTGACCTGCAAACTGGATCGATCACGATGGCCAGCGACTACGTGAAGGTGCTGACAGACGATAACTTCGAATCTGAAGTACTCGCCGCAGAGGGGCCAGTGCTCGTCGATTTCTGGGCTCCCTGGTGTGGTCCTTGCCGGCTGATCGCTCCGCTGATCGACGAGTTGGCCAGCGAGAATCGTGACGTCACGATCGGCAAGCTGAACATCGACGACAACCCGATGGCCGCGCAGCGGTTTGGCGTCAACAGCATCCCCACGCTGATGATTTTCCGTGACGGTCAGGTTTCTGACACGATCATCGGCGTTCGGCCGAAGGCGCAGGTCCAAGCCGCCATCGATTCCGCGAAAGGCTAGCGGCCTTGGAATCGCGGCCATCCGCCGCGCTTGAACGCAGACAATCAGCCCCCATGATTCGGTGGGCTGATTTCGTTTTCAGGCAGTGATGGCAGCCTGCTCGGTTCCGGCGAGTGGCGAACCGATCGCCGCGGGTCCACGTCTCGATAGACGTTTGACACAGCCAACGATCGCCAGCGATTCCAACACATGAAGTCGCTGATAGCGGCCGCCACCGCGGTCGCCAGCGGGTCATCCCACGGACTGCCCTGCTCCCAGGCGAGGCGTTTTTCTTGAACCGGGAACCTATGGTGAGCGGACGGAATCAGGCAGCCGCCCGGTGAGCGGCCGTCCGGAAGTAGCTCGCCAATCCTTCCACGACTCGGACCTGTTCATCGGCCGTCAGTTCCGCGTACATCGGCAGGCTGATCACCTCGCTGCAAGCCCGCTCGGTGTGCGGCAAGCTTCCAGGTTCGTAGCCAAGGCTTTCGAAGCACACCTGCCGGTGCAAGGGAACCGGGTAGTAGATTTCCGAGCCGATGCCGCGCTGTTGAAGATGCGTTCGAACGGCGTCGCGCTCCGCGGCCGGCACGCGGATCGTGAACTGGTTCCACACGTGGTAGGCCGCAGGATCCTGAACCGGCAAAGTGATTGCCTTCCCTGTTAGCCCTGACTCTTCCAGCAGTTGCCGATAGCGGGCCGCATGCACTTGGCGGGCTACGGTTGCACTGGGGAGGTGTTTCAGTTTGATCTCCAACACGGCTGCCTGAAAGCTATCCAGGCGGCTGTTGATGCCGACAACCTGGTGGTAGTAACGCGGTCGCATTCCATGACCGGCAAACAGTCGCAAGCGATCGGCGAATTCTGCGTCGCGGGTCAGCAGCATGCCGCCGTCCCCCATGCCTCCCATGTTCTTCGTGGGATAGAAGCTCAGGCAGCCGACCAATCCCCAACTGCCGACCGGTCGACTTCGATAGGCGGCGGCGACGGCCTGAGCTGCGTCCTCGACCACATGAATTCCCTTTGCATCCGCCATTTGACAGATGCGGTCGATGGCCGCCGCTTGACCGAACAAGTGGACGGGAATGATCGCCCGGGTCCGTGGCGTGATCGCAGCCGCGACGGCGTCCGGATCGATGTTGAACGTTTTCGGTTCGATGTCGACGAACACGATCTTGGCACCAAGCCGAGCCACACAACTGGCGGTCGCGAAGAACGTGAACGATGGAACAATGACCTCATCACCCGGCCCGATATCCAGCGCCATAAGTGCCAGTAATAACGCATCACTGCCGTTGGCGCATGCCACGGCATGGTCCACCTGATGTAGTTGGGCCAGTTGACGTTCGAGCCGCGCGACCTCTTCGCCGAACAGGAACCTGCCGCTGTCGATGACCGAGGCCAATGCCGCCAGGAAATCTTCCCGAAGCGGTTGATTGCCGCGGCTCACATCCAGCATCGGTACGGGGTTCGAAACAGTGGAAGGGTTTGACATAGAGCTTCCTGCCGGGCTGCCTTGCCCATGACTCCTGGATTTCTTCCGCCAATGCGGGTTAGACCGCAATGGAACCGGCCGTTGGCCGGGTACGCGGCCGCGATACTTAGGATTTCGCGTCGCGGTGGGTCAAGATCCATTTCCCGCGGGGTACAACGGGCCGCGATCTGAGGCCCGAGCGGCCGCGATCTGGAGCCCGCTTGTCCGGGGGCCTTCCCCAAAAAACTCCCCGGCGAGCGAACCCCGGTATTTCGCATTACGTAGTACCGCGCACTCGCGCGGTCCATCGGCGACGAAATACGGGTCGACGCGTATCATGTGAGGTTTGTCCCGGGCACCCTGCCTGGGGAGTGTCACGGGAGTACGGAAAAATGAGTATTCGGGTCCGCTGCGCGACGTGGATCGCGTGTGGTTTGGGAGTGAGTCTGGTGGCTGGCGGGGGTCCCGCCCTGATTGCGACCGCGATCGCTCAAGAAGCGCCTGCCGCCGGTGCGGAAGTGCAAGTTGCGCCGGAGGCGGAGGCCGTGCTTCAGCGGCTCGGCGCAACGCTCGGTAATGCCCGATCGTTGCAGGTGACGGTGGAGCAACGTCAGGTGGTCACGCAGGGGGGGCAGACGCAGGAACAATCCGTCACTTCGGACATCGCCGGCGAACAGCCCAACAAGTTCCGCTTCCAGCAGAAGATTCAAGGTCAGGAAGTCGGACAGATTTCCGATGGTCAGTTCGTTTACATGCAAGTGCAGCCTGGCTCTTACCTTCAAACACCGGCTCCGGCCACCATCGCTGAGATTGTTGCGGAATCGCCGCTGGGCGGTTCAGGCCCGATTCTGTTGTTGAGTGCGCCTACGGCTTTCAATCGGGAGGCATTGCTTGAGGGCGCTGAGCGGGTTGATTTCATCGGTTCAGAAAAAGTGGGTGATCAGGGGGCCGATCGAATCCGGATCGTCACGCCCCGCATGGATTGGGACGTATGGGTCGCCAGCGAATCGCCGAACCTGCCGCTGAAGATCTCGCTGGACATCAGCAAGCAATTGGCAGCCAATCCGCGCGCCGCCGGCGTCAAGGTGGAAAATGAGATCACCTTCAAGGATTGGCAAGTCGATCAGCCGATCCCAGCCGATCGCTTTACATTCACTCCTCCGGCGGATGCCAAGAAGTTTGAATCGTTCGAGAAGTATCGCAATTTCCTGGCTGGCGGAAATCAGGGTCCTCACCCCCTGTTGGGCAAAGAGGCACCTGAGTTCGATGCGAGCCTCGCGGACGGGGAGGTCATGAGCTTGGCTCGTCACCGCGGCAAGGACATTGTCGTCCTCGACTTCTGGGCGACTTGGTGTGGTCCTTGCGTGATGGCAATGCCTGTCATCTCGAAGGTGACCAATGAATACGCGGACAAGGGTGTGGTGCTGTACGCGGTCAACTGTGCAGAAGACCTGGAAACCGTCCAGACCTTTCTGAAGCAGCAAGAACTGAACTTGACCGTCGCCATGGATCCCGAAGGCGAAGTATCCGGCAAGTACCAGGCCAATGCGATCCCGCAAACGGTGATCATCGACAAAGCCGGCAAGGTTCAAGTCGTGCATGTCGGTTTCAGCGAGGACTTGGAGAAGACCTTGCGCGGAGAACTCGATGCTTTGCTGTCGGGCAAGGACTTGGCCGATGAGGCACTGAAAGAGTTTGCCGAATCAGGCGAGTAATTGACGGCTCGATCACTTCCTTCTTGTGCCGGTGGGTCTGTGGATCTGTCGCAGGCCCGCCGGTGAGGCGGTGAGCGAGGGCTTCCGCTCGCGCGGGGCTTCCCATCGCTTGGGTGGGCGCGCGGGTAAGTGCTCTGATGGGTGAGTGCTCTGAGCGGCCGAAGAACGCGAATGGCAGAGCAAAGTATCGCACCGAGTAAACCAGCAAAGCCGCGAGGCGAGGAAGCGTTTGAGCTACCCGCGCGCCAGGCACCCATGAACCTTCGTGCCCAAGCCGGCTTCACGCGGCGAATGGGGATGGGGCTCCGTGCCGGTTTGGGGATCGTCAAGCTCTGCGATCTGGAAAGCAAGCAAGGAAACGGCCGTCACCGTCGTGTGATGTCCGAAGTCCGGGATGCCGTGCAAAAGGGGCACACGCTGACGCATGCCCTGGCCGCGCAGGGCGGTTACTTTCCGCCGCTGCTGGTGCAGATGGTGCACGCAGGCGAACTGACGGGAAGGCTTGAGCGAATCCTGCTCTACTTGGCCGATCAGTACGACCACCGCATCCAGGTCCGACGCGGATTCCTGGTCTCAATTGCCTGGCCTGTCCTGCAGTTGGGAGCGGCGATCTTCGTCGTCGGTCTGGTGCTCTGGTTGCAGGAGTTGTTAGGTACGGGCAAAACTTTCAACGCCGCCGGCATCTCGATTTCATTCGCCAACTATTGCCTGTTGGTGCTGATCACCTTCGCGGGACTGACTGGCCTCGGATACGCTCTGGTGCGCGGATGGATTCCCTTACGCGGTTTGACACCGATTGTCTACAAGTTGCCCGTGCTCGGTCCTGCCCTCCAAACGATTGCCCTGGCACGGTTCAGCCGCGTGCTTTCGATGACATTGGATGCGGGGCTTGATCCAGCGCGGAGTATGAAGCTCGCGCTGCGGAGCACGAATAACGACTATTACTTTTCGATGACCGATGCCGCGGTCGGCGCGATTGGCAAAGGCCAATCGTTGACGCAAGCCCTTGAGGCGACAGGCGTATTTCCCAGCGAGTACCTGGCTGCTGTCGACGTCAGCGAAGAGTCGGGCACGGATGCCGAGTCGCTCGATCACCTGGCTCGAGACTATGAAGACAAGAGCCGCGCGGCGGTTCGGGCGATCGCTGGCGCGATCAGTATCCTGATCTGGCTGTTGATTATCGGTTTCCTCGCCTGGTACGTCCTGCGTCTGGGAATGAACCTGATGGGCGTCTACAACGATGCTCTCAAGGGGATCTAGCGGCCAAGACGCGACAAGTCTGGAAGCTTTTCGACGATTGGCTGCAAACCGCCTTACTGCTGCAGCTTCGCTTCGGCTTCGCGAAGCAGAATTTGGGCGATCAGCAGGTCAGGATGTTGGCGGCTGCCACTAGCGGTTTGCAAATTGACAACCAGTTGCGAGGCTTCCTGCAAGGCATCCGATGCCGCTTCGGAATGACCCAAGTCGTCGTGCGCCATGGCAAGGATACTCAGGTTCAAGGCGCGAATGAAGTCGTGAGGGTCGAACGTCGCGGACCGGGTGGCGTATTCCACCCCACGTTCGGGTTCACCCTTTCGATAGGCCAACAAGGCTCGGGCGGACCAAGCATATGGCAGTAGCCATTCGGGAGCTGTCCCCTCGTCCAACTCCCGAGCAAGCACTTCGGTCGGCAGCTTGGCCAAATCGGTGTAGCCTGGTTTCAGCAAGCTCGCCTTGATGGCACGGTCGGCCAGCATGCACGTCACGGCCGGCTGATCGCCAATCCACTCGCAGAATCTCCGGTAATCCGCCTCGTCCGAAGACTGAGCCATGATCGGAGCGACCGGGATCCAGAGCGACGAATCGTCTGGATTCTGCTGGAGCAGTTCGAATCCAAAGTCGGCGGCTTCGTTCCAGCGATCCGCCCTAGAGAAGACATCGAACGCCTGCCGCAGTTGGCCGGACCCGGCTTCCACGATCTGAGTCCAATCGGCGGCGGCCAACTCCCATTGTTCGGTGTCCATGTACACCGCAGCGCGCCGGATCCGCCACGCCGAATCCTTTGGTTCCAGACCGATCAACTGGCTGTAAGCGTCGATCGCCGTGGGCCAGTCCTTCGCGGCCATGGAGAGCTCTGCCAGTTGTTCCAATGGGGAGGGATCGTCTGGGGATTGTGCGTGCCGCTGCTGCAGGATCTCCACGATGCGTTCCCGATCGCGAAGCGATGCTTCTTTGTTTTCCAGATGCTCCAGGACGTTGCTTCGCAGCTGCAGATCGGCAAGCCGATCCGGATTCTCTGCCAGCCGCCGATTGAGAGCGTCAAGGATCCGCGGCGATCCGGTATTTTGGTAGCCAGCGTACGCGTTCCAAATGCGGATGTCGCCATCCACGCTTGCCGATGCAAGTCGCACGCCATCAGGACTCCACGCGACAGACCGAACATCGTCGCCATGTCCGGTCAGCGTCAACAGCAACGCTCCTTCATCGGGGTTCCAGATCCGAACGGATTTGTCCAGGCCGCAGGATGCAAGGCGCGTGCTGTCGAAATTCCAGGCAACGCATTCGACGCCCCCCGTGTGCCCAAGCAATGTTTGGCGGATCGCGCCAGTGTCTGCATCGAACACGACAATCATCTGGTTCTCACAGGCGACGGCGATGCGGTCGCCCGAGGGAGACCAGGCGATCGAATTCAAGAATTTTGTCGGTTGTTGCGGGTTCAAATCGCGGACGAAGGCCCCTGTCGTCCCGTCCACCACGATTCCATGCATATGCCCGCCGCACGCCAGGAACCGGCCATCGGGACTCCAACATAGGCTGGCGGACTGGAAGGAATTGACTTCGACGGTGGCCAGCGGTTTGCCCGTGGAGGTATCGTAGATTGTGATGTCAGACTCTAGCTGGGGAAACGTAGCGGCGAGTTTCGTGCCATCGGGACTCACTGCGATCGTCCCGAAATCGTCAGGCAACTGCCACGCAGATTGTTTCTCCAAGGACTGGTCATCGAGCCAAACGATGGTCTCTCCGTGCCAGACCGCTATGCGGCCGTTGTTCGAATCCCAGGCAACGGTCGGAGAGAACTGACACGAGTTTCCTGCATGCTCCGCGGTGGCAGAGGCCAGAACGATCCCGGATTCCGAGTCGAACAACTGCAGTCCACTTAAACCGCCTGCTGCCAGCACTTCGCCTTCGGCATCCCACAGCAGCGTCTGGACGCCGGTGGGATGTTCGAGTGGGGAAAACAGGCGGTTCGCTCCGTCATAATCCCAGACTTGGATCGTTTCGCCGTCGGCAGACAGCAGCTGGGTTCCATTGGGATTCCATTGAACGTCATCCACATCATTGCTGTGGCCACGCAGCGTTATCAATTCGCGCTTGGATTCAACATCCCAAACTCGGACCGTATCGTCTTTCGAGCAACTGGCGATCAGCTTGCCGTCGGGGCTCCAACGGATGGAAAGCACCTGACTGACGTGTCCGGTCAGTCGGCCCTTGATGACCGAGTCCGGTGTCGACCGGATCTCGATATCTTTGCCCGTCATGAAGGCGAACAGGTCGCCTTGCGGACTGAACTGGCTGGAGCCAGCCAGTTCAATCGGAACGACGGGTTGGGACAGAAGCTCCAGAGATTGCGCACCGTAGATGCGACCATTGATGACCAGCTTGGTTCCGTCGGGACTCCAGTCGCAGGATCCCTCCGTCACTGCTAAAGCGGCAGCGACCGACCTGATCCGCTTGCCGGTTTCGAGATCCCAGAGGCTGATTTCGCCAACCGGATTGCGCTCGTTCCAGCCTGTCACGGCTAACTGCCGTCCGTCGGGGCTCCAGCAAAGGCCACGCGTTTCGGCAAAGTCGACCTGCAGGCTCGTCAGCAGGGCACCGGTTGCCGGATCGAAAATCTCGACCTGATCGCCAAGCCCTCCCGCAGCAATTTTTGTTCCGTCGGGGCTGTAGCCGAGACACGCGGTGTAACGGCCGCTGGAGCCGAACTGCTTTTGCAGCGTGCCACTGCGTGCGTTCCAAATATGGATCGCTTGTCCCCCTGAGCTGGCGAAATGCTGTCCGTCAGGGCTCCAGTCAACTTTCAAGTCCCCTTGTTGCAGACTCAGTCGGGCCTGGTGGGACAGCGACCACAGGTAGTACCATTCCCAACCACGAAGGTCGGTCGCCGCGACTACCGGCTCCGAGGACGCCTGCGGTGAGGCAGAGGATTCTTCGCCAGCAGTCCTCGAGTCGATCGCAGGGGCCCAGCGACTGGTCAACTCCAGTACGCGGCGAATCCCTGAAGGCGCTTCGGCGGCCTGACCTGCCAAGTTCATTTCAGCGGCGTACAGCGTCGCGCGGAGGGTTTGTTCCCGGTCTTCTGCCAGCGACCGCAGATGTGCCTCGTTTTGTTGCGAGGTCTCCGCGATCCGTCGCTGTTCAGCCTCCGCCATCCGCGCTGCGACGGCTTCGTTTCGCTCCGTCTCGTAGTCTCGAGCGAGTATCTGGTTCCTTTCCGCCAGCGACCGTTGTGTCCGTTCAAGCACCCGAAAATGGCTGGCTGCATAGGTCGTCCCGACCAAGCCGATCAATAACAGAGCCGCAATCGCATAGAGCAATTTGCGACGGCGGCCCAGCTCTTCCGCCCGAGCTTGGGCGTCGACCTTCGCCAACTCGGTGGCTCGCAGTTTGCTTTCAACCGATTCAAGATATTCAGAAATGCGTTCGGCCAGGACGCTGGCATCGCGCGGGCGGTCTGCAGGCTCCAGTTCCAGGCAGTGCTTGGTAAGCGTGACCAAGTCTGCATCTGCCCCACAGCCATCCAATCTCGCGAAACAGTCGGCGAGTTTACCGCGGCTGGCCATCCGAAAGATCTCGGTACCATCGTTTGCGACATACGGTGGTTTGCCCGTCAAGATCTGGCAGAGGATTGCTCCCAGCCCGAACACATCGGCTCGTTCGTCCAGCAAATCAATTTCGCCAAGGGCTTGCTCGGGCGGCATATAGGCTGGAGTGCCCATCACGCTGCCGACCTGGGTCTCGGACCCCAGCGAGCCGATGGTACCGGGTATGTCACTGCCCGTGCCGCTCCGCAGAGTCTTGATGAAACTTTGTTCGGTGTGCGCGTTGCGAGCTTTCTTTTCGTCTGCCACTCCGCCTGCCGGGAGTACTTTCGCCAATCCCCAATCCATGACCTGCACTTCACCAAACGAGCCAACCATGATGTTGGCCGGTTTGAGGTCTCGATGAATCACGCCGCGTGAGTGAGCATAAGCCATCGTTTGGCAGATCTGTTCGAAAATGCCGATGTATCGGACCCGGTCTTCGGCCGGATCCTTCCGCTCGGACAGCAGCTTCGAGAGCGTCTCCCCTTTGACCAATTTCATACTGAAGAATGGTCGCTGATCTGCGAACTGCCCTAGCTCATAGATCGGCGCGATCCCCGGGTGCTGCAACTGCCCACCGATCTGGGCCTCTTCGATAAACCGCTGGACAACTTCAGGCTTCGATTTGTGCTCGTCCAACAGCACTTTGATCGCCAGTTCGCGTCCCAGATCGGTGTCTCGCCCTTTGAGAATTGCTCCCATCCCGCCGCGCGCGATTTCGCCTTGCACGTGATAGCGACTGTCGGAATCGCGCGGCGGCATCGCGGAAGAAAGGGGGCGGACAATCGGATCACCCCCTTCGGCCTTCGCTTCCCGTAACTCGATCGGCCGGAAATTTGCAACCGTCTTGCCTAGGGACTTGAGAACGCTGTGATTCCCGTCGCCCAGCACAACTGCCTGCTCGCCTGTAAAGGCGGCGGCAAATCCCGCCTCCAAAGCGTGTGCACGATGATTGCCCTCGACCGCATCGATCAGGGCGGCTCGTAGATCAGAGGTCAGGCTGTCCAGGAGGTCCCCCGCCTCCTCATGGGACTTCAAGAGTTTTTCGATTTGCCCACGCAGCTCCGCGTCCTCCCCGCAAGCCTCACCCACAAAGGCCACTCGCTCAGCCGGCGAGTCAATCGCCAGGGCGGCTGCAAACAACGAATCAAGCTTCGAGGATCGGTCAGCCATAGTTCACGCCACCCGCATGGAGTCCCGGGCATTGCCCACCAAGTCGCTGACCATAGTGCGAGATCCCCCAGGAAAACCCCTCAATCTTTTTTGGACGTCTTCCTGAGTTGAAGAAATCCACCCGATTCAGTCGTCGCTCATCAGTTCGGCATGCAGCCATGCCCGTGCAAACGTCCAATACCGTTCGCCCGTCGCACGCGATACGCCCATTGCCTGAGCCGCTTCAGGCACGGTCATCCCTGCAAAGTACCGCAGTTTGACCAGCTGGGCTTTTTCCGGCCATTGAGCTTCGAGGCGGTCCAACGCCTCATCCAAGGCCAGCCACAGCCCATCACGTTCTGCGGATTCCGGTTTGGCTGCATCCAGATCGACACGGTTCCGACCCTTCCCGCGACGCTCGGTCTGCTTGCGACGTGCGTTTTCAATGAGGATTCTCCGCATCGACTCTGCCGCTGCGGCAAAGAAATGACCTCGGCTATTCCACCGCCGTGCCTGCTCGACGTCGACAAGTCGGAGGTACGCTTCATGCACCAGCACCGTGGGCTGCATTGTCTGCCCCGGTTTCTCGTGAGTCATCTTCAATGCCGCGAGCTTCCGCAGCTCCTGATAGACAAGCGGTAAGAGTTCGGCGGCGGCAGTGGGATCGCCTTGCTCGATCGATTGGAGGATTCGTGTCACATCGGTCATGCAGGCCAGGATAACGTGATACAACCACGGCTGTCACCAAATGACATGTGGGGCGTTTCATCTCTGTCGCCCTGCATCCCTCATCAAGCAGTGTCCTCGGGTTGCTTTCGTCGCACAGGGATGCCCTTGATTTCCGATCAGCGTCCCGCGTTTTCCCTGACCCGGGCGACCATCGGGTGACCTGCCATCGACTTGAAAATCTGCCAGTTCGCGCCAGGTCTTCAATCCGAAGGAAGCGTCTGCCCGCGGCCGGCATCCTTCCCGCCCGGTGCAATGCTCTCCATGTGGGCTGAAAGTTTCCACGGCCGACTTTGTGCGGTTCGAGTCGAAGACGGCTCTGCGAGGAGGTACGCCTTCCGTCACCATCTGGAATCCATTGGTCGCAGAAACACGCGACCTCCAGGTGCAAATTTCGAACGAGTCTCCTGCCGCCGTCAGGTGCCCATGGCATTCTGCGGACGGCCAGATTCCACACCGACTGTTCGGTAGGGGATGGCGTGTCCCGGATGGGTCGCGTCGGTCGACCGACGCTGGAGCTGTCCGGTCCCTCTGTGGCACGCTAAGCTGAGGCGGAGTTGTTTCAAATTGAATGCCAAGATGCTCGCTCACCGCATCGCATTTCCCCGTGGCCTTAGACCAGAGATCGGTACAAAGTACGGTTGGGTTCGGGGTCAGTTCGCGCGTTGAAAAGCCTGCCGTGAGTGATGCCTGATCGTTGGCAATCGAGGACATTGGATCGCCCTGCGGACGCGCGAGCAAAACGGCTGAAGGACCGATTTGCTGTCACCACCGCTTCACGTTCACGGAAGGAGGATGAACATGGACGCGCGTTCCAGATGGTTTGAACTCGCCGCGATCGCAGGGTGCGCCGCGCTGCTGGCAGGGTGGATCGTCATGGCCGATGATCCGAAACCTGCTTTGGAACCTGCCTCGGGAGGTTCTGTGATTCTTCCGTCCAATCCAGAACCGGCTCCTCAATCGACGGGTTTGGAATTGCCCGCAGCGATCGCGGAGTCCGCTGGCTCCGAGCCTCCCGAGGTCTCGGAAGGCGATTACCGAGCCGCGATGGAACTGTTGGAAAAGCAAGGAAGCGTCCTGCAAGGTTCGGTGCTAGACCCTCAACTCGAAGCAGACATCATCGATCACGCGAGAGCGCCTGCGGTCGACCGGCGTCGAGCGGCCGTGGCCGAACTTCTCCTGCGGGCAGCACGCAAACTGGAAAAGCTGCCGATCGACAATCGGTCATTGCAGTTGGTCGAGCAGCTGCGAAGCGAGGCCCAACGGCAATTGAATCAGGATGCAACCCCATCGAAGCAACGGGAATCGTTGCGAATCCCATGAATCATTGGCATATCGAAACCTCGGTCGGCAGGACCGCGGAAACGAAGCGATCGGCGGACGAGGGAATCCTGTACCGCGCCTGGTACGATGTTTGGGTGAGAACGACTGGCGTGCCGCGGCAACGGAACGGATGCAGCGGATGGGCTGAACCCCGGAGAATGGTCATGCAAATCAATCACGAGAAATCATCCGACGGGTCGAGCCATCAAAAGTTTTGGGTGCGGGATTTTCTGTGCGGATTGATCTTCAGTCTGGGATGCCTCATGGATCCGTCATCGATCGTCAAGGCACAAGAGTTTGTCGCGAACTATGACGAGGCAAAGGTTCCCCGCTATACACTGCCGCCTTTGTTGGTCGACGTCGATGGTAAGCCCGTAACGACGATCTCCCAGTGGTTCGAACGGGCTCGACCGAATTGGTTGAGCTTCGTCCGCGACCATGTGTACGGGCAATGGGATTGCCCTGAATGCAACGTGACGACCAGGATCATCGAAGTGGCCAGTCCTGCCCTTGAAGGGCGTGCCGTTCGAACGCAGCTCCGCGTGACGATGCAATCTCCTGCAGGTCAGCGCGATATGGATGTGCTGGTCTATCTGCCACGGACAGCCACCACCAATCGCCCCGTCCCCCTGTTCCTTGGCTTGAACTTCGAGGGAAATCACGCGGTCTCAAATGATCCGCAGATCACGATCCCCACTTCGTGGATGCGTACGAGCGCCGGTGACGCGGCGGTCGTGGACCATCGAGCCACCGAGGCAGGACGGGGTGGCGAGTCAACGCGCTGGCCGATCGGGATGATCATCGACGCGGGATTCGGCGTAGCGACTGCTTACTACGGTGATCTGGCCCCCGATGATCCGGAACAGTATGCAACGGGCTTGCCGTCGCTTGCCCCGCAATGGAAGCACGGTCCGGCTGAACCGGGAACCGGAGGAGCCATCGCTGTCTGGGCATGGGGACTTTCGCGGTTGCTGGATGTCTTGAGCGAAGATTCGCGAATTGATGCGCAGCGGGTGGCGGTGATCGGCCATTCTCGATTGGGCAAGACAGCCCTCTGGGCGGGTGCCATGGATCCCCGCTTCGCGCTTGTCATTTCCAACGAGTCGGGTTGCGGGGGCGCGGCGCTCAGCCGACGTGCTCTCGGCGAAACGGTGGGCCGGATCAACGCGGTCTTTCCTCACTGGTTCTGCGCGAGATTCCGCGACTACAACGAACACGAAGATGCCTGCCCGGTCGATCAGCACACCCTGCTGGCCTTGATCGCGCCTAGGCCGCTGTATGTGGCCAGTGCGGCCGAAGACCGGTGGGCCGATCCCCGTGGGGAATTTCTGTCTCTGCAGGCCGCAGGGGACGTCTATCGATTGTTGGGCGCTTCTGCGTTACCCGATGGAGCGGAATTCCCCGAGCCAGGTGCTGTGATCACAGCCAGCGGGGCGCGAGACGAGGCTACTGGACTCGATCGATTCGCCACGATCGCCTATCACCTGCGGCCAGGGGAGCACGATCTGACGGCCTGGGATTGGGAGCGATACCTGGCTTTCGCCCGCCAGCATCTGATTGAGCCCAACCGCTAGTAGTCAGCCGAGCGGCCACCAAGCGGGTCCCCTGCGGTGCTGCAGTCCGCCCACGCAGGCGCGCCATCGCAGCGGCGCGCGATCAGAGGCTGCCTCCACTTTGCATGGCGGCTATTTTTCGCCCCGCGACCTCGGGCATCCGGTCACCTTCGAAAGGCCTACTGAGCGTCGGGCGCCTGAAATCCGTCGCCCTCGATATCCAGGTAAATCGGGTTGCTCGCGGCAACCGGAGGCGTTTTTCCAAACTCCGCGCCCATCACTCGGCCCAGTTCAAGTCCTTCACCAATGACGGCCACGACCAGATGGGCGTCGCTCGCGACGGTGATCGGGATTCGTTGGTCGAACCTCACGACCTGATCGCTGAACATCGATGGATGAGTCCGCCGAGTGAAGTTGTACTCAGGCACAAGCTTGCCATTGATCAGCAACTGAACCCGGTTGATGTCCAACCAGTTGGGGCATTGCACACGGACATGCACCTCGGCCTGACCCTGATCCGCTCGCAGGTCTTCGCCCGGACCGGCGTTAGCCGGTTGTCCGTCATGGAGCGCGTGCCCGGTGACCTCCAGAAACGGGCCCGTGCTGCACACAACATGGCCTCGCTCAAAATTGCGAATGATTTCCGAGAGTTCCATCGCGGCCGGAACATCGGTCGAGGATCGAACCCAACGGCGGAGCCAGCCGGAGCCATGGAGGTTGAAATGTG
>Ga0114939_10001856_pt1 | contig 16371 bp, 18 predicted proteins | sample AshMeaCrysSpring_FD_87196 | JGI IMG/M metagenome (GOLD analysis project Ga0114939, IMG submission 87196) | Groundwater microbial communities from Big Spring, Nevada to study Microbial Dark Matter (Phase II) - Ash Meadows Crystal Spring | ecosystem: Environmental > Aquatic > Deep subsurface >... | reverse complement strand
TACGCAATCTTGCGGTCTATCCCTAATAAGCTAGGAGGCGTCCTTGCTCTTCTAGCATCCATCCTTGTCCTCATGGTCGTACCAATTCTTCACACATCTAAACAACGAAGCCTAACTTTCCGCCCCTTCACACAATTCCTCTTCTGACTCTTAGTTGCTGATGTTGTAATCCTAACATGAATCGGGGGCATACCAGTAGAACACCCCTTCGTCATTATTGGGCAAGTAGCCTCCTTCCTTTACTTCTTCTTGTTCCTTGTTCTTTCCCCCGCCGCAGCTTGACTAGAAAACAAAGTCCTCGGATGATAATGCATTAGTAGCTCAGCGCTAGAGCGCCGGTCTTGTAAACCGGATGTCGAGGGTTAAAATCCCTCCTGTTGCTCAAAGAAAAGGGATTCTAACCCCGACCCCTAACTCCCAAAGCTAGGATTCTAAATTAAACTATTCTTTGCCGGACTTGGCCCCATAGTACATATATGTATTATCCCCATTAATATATATTAAACATCTTAAGTAGTGTAACCCTACATTAATGAAGATTCCACTATAATGTTTTTTAAACATAGAACTAATACATAATATGAGGACGTACATAAACCATTATTCCCTATTGGACAGATATTTATCTTAAAAAGACGAAATTGAATTGCCCTATCATAACTCTCATCAGTCTAGTTATACCAGGACTCAACACCCCTGCAAGTCAGATTCCGATGTAGTAAGAGACCACCATCAGTTGATTCCTTAATGTACACTGTCATTGAGGGTGTTGAGACAAAAATCGTGGGGGTCGCACTTATCACTCTATTACTGGCATTTGGTTCCTATTTCAGGTCCATTTACAGGTATCATCCCCCATTCTTTCCTTGAAGCTTGCATAAGTTAATGGTGGTAATACATACTCCTCATTACCCCCCATGCCGAGCGTTCTCTCTAATGGGCCACTGGTTCTTTTTTCTCTTTTCCTTTCAATTGGCATTTCAGAGTGCATACAGACATGTTGGATTAAGGTTGAACATTTCCTTGCCCGCGGAGGAAATGTAATGAATGATATTAAACTTTGATTTATGAATTGCATAAGTGATATCAAGAGCATAAAGGTGTAATATTTCCCCTAACTTTCTTATGAATCACCCCCTCGGTTTTTGCGGGTCAAACCCCCCTACCCCCCTATACTCGATAGATCCTTATAGCTCCTGCAAACCCCCCGGAAACAGGAAAGTCTCTACTAGTATTTTTGCCTCTTCAGAATGTGTGTATCTTATAATATTACAATATTGCAAGCGCTAGCGTAGCTTAAATAAAGCATAACACTGAAGATGTTAAGATGGACCCTGAAAAGTCCCGCGGGCACAAAGGCTTGGTCCTGACTTTTCTGTCAGCTTTAGCAATATTTACACATGCAAGTATCCGCACCCCCGCGAGAATGCCCCACAGTTTCCTCCCTAGGAAACAAGGAGCTGGTATCAGGCACGCCTTTGCAGCCCATAACACCTTGCTTAGCCGCACCCCCAAGGGAATTCAGCAGTGATAAACATTAAGCCATAAGTGAAAACTTGACTTAGTTAAAGCTAAGAGAGCCGGTCAAACTCGTGCCAGCCACCGCGGTTATACGAGAGGCTCAAGTTGACAGCCTTCGGCGTAAAGCGTGGTTAGGGAATCACAACAACTAAAGCCAAACCCTCTCACAGCTGTTATACGCACTCGAGAGCATGAAGCCCAACAACGAAAGTAGCTTTATTACCCCTGACCCCACGAAAGCTGTGAAACAAACTGGGATTAGATACCCCACTATGCACAGCCCTAAACTTCGATAATATCTTACAATTATTATCCGCCCGGGAACTACGAGCATTAGCTTAAAACCCAAAGGACTTGGCGGTGCTTTAGATCCCTCTAGAGGAGCCTGTTCTAGAACCGATAACCCCCGTTAAACCTCACCTTCTCTTGTTCTCCCCGCCTATATACCGCCGTCGTCAGCATACCCTGTGAAGGAACTATAGTAAGCAAAATTGGTAAAGCCCAAAACGCCAGGTCGAGGTGTAGCATATGAGAAGGGAAGAAATGGGCTACATTTCCTCGTGGAGGAAATACGGATTGTGCCATGCAACAGCACATGAAGGAGGATTTAGTAGTAAGTAGGAAGCAGAGTGTCCTGCTGAACCCGGCCCTGAAGCGCGCACACACCGCCCGTCACTCTCCCCAAGCCGACACCCTCATTTCTATAAAACCTTAGCCAGGCAAAGGGGAGGCAAGTCGTAACATGGTAAGTGTACCGGAAGGTGCACTTGGAAAAATCAGATCGTAGCTAAGATAGAAAAGCATCTCCCTTACACTGAGAAGTCGCCCGTGCAAGTCGGGTCGCTCTGAAGCCCAACAGCTAGCCTCTTAACCTAAACTCAAAAATTTTATATACATAAACCCCTATAAACTAACCCCACAAATCAAATCATTTTTCCACCTAAGTATGTGCGACAGAAAAGGAAAACATGAGCGCTATAGAAAAAGTACCGCAAGGGAATGCTGAAAGAGAAGTGAAAGAACTCAGTTAAGCATAAAAAAGCAGAGCCTAATACTCGTACCTTTTGCATCATGAATTAGCAAGTCCCCTCAAGCAAAAAGTTTTTTAGTTTGAAACCCCGAAACTTGACGAGCTACTCCAAGGCAGCCTAATAATAGGGCGAACCCGTCTCTGTGGCAAAAGAGTGGGAAGAACTTTGAGTAGAGGTGACAGACCTACCGAGTCAAGTTATAGCTGGTTGCCTGGGAAATAAATAGAAGTTTAGCCTTTTACCTTCTCCTATCAACTCTGGCCTGCCCTAAGCCCAGAAAGCGAGAATGCTAAAAGAGTTATTCGAAGGGGGTACAGCCCCTTTGAAAAAAGATACAACTTTAGCAGGTGGATTCCAAACAAATTTTTAAAGGTAAATATTTTGGTGGGCCTAAAAGCAGCCATCCTGAAAGAAAGCGTTAAAGCTCAAATATACAAATTACCCTTTATCCCGTTAGTATTTTGCATTCCCCTTACCTTACCAAGCCATCCTATCCCCAATAGGAAAGATCATGCTAATATGAGTAATAAGAGAATATGATTCTCTCCAAGCACATGTGTAAATCAGAACGGACCCACCCCCGAGAATTAACGGACCTAACCCAAGAAGGAACTAGAGTAAAAACTGATAACAAGAAGAGCCTCTACAACTTTACCGTTAACCCTACACTGGTGTGCCAACCAGGAAAGACTAAAAAGAGAAGAAGGAACTCGGCAAATTATGCTCAAGCCTCGCCTGTTTACCAAAAACATCGCCTCTCGACAACTACATATGAGAGGTCCCGCCTGCCCTGTGACTAATGTTTAACGGCCGCGGTATCTTGACCGTGCAAAGGTAGCGCAATCACTTGTCTTTTAAATGAAGACCTGTATGAATGGCTAAACGAGGGCTTAACTGTCTCCTTCTCTAGGTCAATGAAATTGATCTCCCCGTGCAGAAGCGGGGATACCGACATAAGACGAGAAGACCCTATGGAGCTTTAGACACAATGACAGATCATGTTAAGAACCCTCTGCCAAGAGATAAAACCCATTGAAACCTGCCCTGATGTCTTTGGTTGGGGCGACCGCGGGGAACCACACAACCCCCGAGTGGAGCAAGAGTACTACACTCTCAAACCCAAGAGCCACAGCTCTAAGCAACAGAATTTCTGACCTTACAGATCCGGCACAGCCGATTAACGGACAGAGTTACCCTAGGGATAACAGCGCAATCCCCTTTTAGAGCCCATATCGACAAGGGGGTTTACGACCTCGATGTTGGATCAGGACATCCTAATGGTGCAGCCGCTATTAAGGGTTCGTTTGTTCAACGATTAAAGTCCTACGTGATCTGAGTTCAGACCGGAGTAATCCAGGTCAGTTTCTATCTATGAAGCGTTCTTTTCTAGTACGAAAGGACCGAGAAGAAGAGGCCCCTGCCCCAAGCACGCCTCACCCTAACCTGATGCCACCAACTAAATCAGACAAAAGGGTGCCCTCCCCTGCTAAAGATAATAGCCTGTCAGGGTGGCAGAGCCCGGTTAATGCAAAAGACCTAAGCCCTTTAAACAGAGGTTCAAGTCCTCTCCCTGACTATGATTTCAACGCTCCTAAATGCCCTCGTCGGCCCCCTGGTCCTTGTACTCTTTGTTGTTTTAGCAGTCGCGCTTCTCACTCTCGTTGAACGTAAAGTTCTAGGATATATGCAACTACGAAAAGGCCCAAACGTGGTCGGGCCCTACGGCCTCCTCCAACCCTTTGCCGACGCCCTCAAACTTCTAACGAAAGAACCTGTCCGACCCTCCACCGCCTCCCCCCTCCTTTTTCTCGTTGCCCCCGTCATAGCCCTTATCCTTGCACTTACCCTTTGGACCCCTATGCCCCTCCCTTTCCCTGTCGCCGATCTCAATTTAGGGATCCTTTTTATTCTAGCCCTCTCAAGCCTGGCTGTCTACTCCATCCTGGGCTCAGGATGAGCATCGAACTCCAAGTATGCGCTTATTGGGGCACTCCGGGCCGTAGCTCAAACTATTTCCTACGAAGTGAGCCTAGGCCTTATCTTGCTCAACACCATTATTTTTACGGGGGGCTTTACACTCCAAACCTTTAGCGTCGCGCAGGAGAGCACTTGGTTAATTCTACCAGCCTGACCCCTAGCCGCCATGTGGTACGTCTCCACCCTAGCTGAAACAAATCGCGCCCCCTTTGATCTCACTGAAGGGGAGTCAGAGCTTGTGTCAGGCTTCAATGTTGAATATGCGGGGGGGCCTTTCGCCCTATTTTTCCTGGCCGAATACGCCAACATCCTTTTGATAAATACCCTCTCCGCTACTCTCTTTCTTGGCTCCTCTGTATTTCACACAGTCCCTGAACTAACCTCAATTACCTTGATAATCAAGGCAGTTCTTCTCTCTGTTTTATTCCTCTGGGTCCGTGCCTCCTATCCTCGCTTCCGGTACGACCAACTTATACATCTTATCTGAAAGAACTTTCTTCCCCTAACGCTAGCCCTTGTCGTCTGACATCTTTCCCTCCCGATTGCCCTGTCTGGGCTGCCCCCTCAGCTTTAGACCATGGAGTTGTGCCTGAATTAAAGGACCACTTTGATAGAGTGAATCATGAGGGTTAAAATCCCTCCGACTCCTTAGAAAGAAGGGGTTCGAACCCTACCTGAAGAGATCAAAACTCTTAGTGCTCCCACTACACTACTTCCTAGTAAAGTCAGCTAAACAAGCTTTTGGGCCCATACCCCAAACATGTTGGTTAGAATCCTTCCTTTGCTAATGAACCCTTATATGCTTGCCACCCTCCTGTTCGGATTAGGTCTTGGAACTACTATTACTTTTGCCAGCTCTCACTGGCTCTTTGCGTGAATGGGCTTGGAGATTAATACACTTGCAATTATTCCCCTAATAGCCCAATCCCACCACCCCCGCGCAGTTGAAGCCACCACCAAGTATTTCCTGGCACAAGCTACTGCAGCTGCTATACTACTCTTTGCGAGCATCTCTAATGCCTGACTTTCCGGCCAATGAGAGATTTACCAAATATCCCACCCCTTGCCAACAACCCTAATCACCCTCGCTCTAGCACTTAAAATTGGCCTTGCCCCCCTCCATACCTGAATGCCTGAGGTCCTTCAAGGACTAGACTTGACTACGGGCCTTATCCTATCCACCTGACAAAAGCTTGCTCCCTTCTGCCTACTCCTTCAAGTTCAGCCCACCAACGCAACTACTCTTCTTGTCCTTGGAATTGCCTCTACTCTGGTCGGGGGCTGAGGCGGCCTAAATCAGACCCAACTCCGAAAGATCTTGGCCTACTCCTCAATCGCACATCTGGGCTGAATAATCCTTGTACTCCAATTCTCCCCCTCCCTCACCTTCTTAGCCCTTATTATCTACTTCATCATGACTTTTTCCTTGTTTGTTTCGTTCAAAATTAATAATGCCACAAACATTAATACCCTCGCCACCTCTTGAGCTAAGGCCCCTGCCCTCACCTCAATTGTTCCTCTCATCCTTCTATCTCTAGGGGGCCTCCCACCTTTAACAGGCTTTCTCCCTAAGTGGTTAATCCTGCAAGAATTAACCAAGCAAGACCTTGTCCCACTTGCAACCATCGCTGCCCTCTCTGCCCTCCTGAGCCTTTTCTTCTACCTCCGACTTTCTTATGCAATGACCCTAACCATAACCCCTAATAACCTCACAGCCACGCTCCCCTGGCGTCTCCCCTCACTCCAGGCAACGCTTCCCCTGGCCATCGCCTCCTCCGCAACAATCTGGCTTCTCCCCCTTGCCCCTGCCACTGCTGCTCTTTTCACCTGGTAAGAGGCTTAGGATAGCACCAGTACCAAGGGCCTTCAAAGCCCTAAGCGGGAGTGAGAATCTCCCAGCCTCTGAATAAGACTTACGGGACACTAACCCACATCTTCTGCATGCAAAGCAGACACTTTAATTAAGCTAAAGCCTTTCTAGACAGGCAGGCCTCGATCCTACAAGTTCTTAGTTAACAGCTAAGCGCCCAAACCAGCGAGCATCTGTCTACCTTTCCCCCGCCTAGCCGGGCCAAATAGGCGGGGGAAAGCCCCGGCAAACGATTAGTCTGCTTTTTAAGATTTGCAATCTTACGTGATGACACCCCAGAGCTGTGGTAAGAAGAGGATTTGAACCTCTGTTCATGGGGCTACAATCCACCGCTTAGCACTCAGCCATCTTACCTGTGGCAATCACACGTTGATTCTTCTCAACTAATCACAAAGATATCGGCACCCTTTATTTAGTATTTGGTGCTTGAGCCGGTATAGTCGGAACTGCCCTCAGCTTACTTATTCGTGCTGAACTAAGCCAACCAGGCTCTCTCCTGGGCGACGACCAAATTTATAACGTAATCGTCACCGCTCATGCATTTGTAATAATCTTTTTTATGGTAATGCCTATTATGATTGGGGGCTTTGGCAACTGACTGATCCCCCTAATGATTGGGGCCCCCGATATGGCCTTCCCTCGGATAAACAACATAAGCTTCTGGCTCCTTCCCCCCTCTTTCCTCCTTCTATTGGCCTCCTCAGGCGTAGAGGCAGGAGCTGGGACAGGCTGAACAGTTTACCCCCCTCTTGCAGGCAATCTGGCCCATGCAGGGGCCTCCGTAGACTTAACAATTTTCTCCCTCCACCTAGCAGGAATTTCATCAATTCTTGGCGCCATTAACTTCATTACAACAATTGTTAATATGAAACCCCCTGCTATTTCACAGTATCAAACCCCCCTATTCGTCTGAGCCGTTCTTATTACTGCCGTTCTTCTCCTTCTCTCTCTTCCTGTTCTTGCTGCCGGCATCACCATGCTGCTCACAGATCGTAATTTAAACACAACATTCTTCGACCCTGCAGGAGGAGGGGACCCCATCCTCTACCAACACCTCTTCTGATTCTTTGGCCATCCCGAAGTATATATTCTTATTCTTCCCGGCTTTGGAATAATTTCCCACATTGTAGCTTATTACTCCGGCAAAAAAGAACCGTTCGGCTACATGGGAATGGTCTGAGCAATAATGGCCATCGGCCTCCTTGGCTTCATTGTATGGGCCCACCACATGTTTACAGTCGGAATGGATGTAGACACCCGGGCCTACTTCACTTCCGCTACAATAATTATTGCCATCCCTACCGGGGTGAAAGTTTTCAGTTGACTTGCCACACTCCACGGAGGGGCTATCAAATGAGAAACCCCCCTTCTCTGAGCTCTAGGGTTTATTTTCCTGTTTACAGTTGGAGGACTTACTGGTATCGTTTTAGCCAACTCGTCCCTAGATATCGTACTTCATGATACATACTACGTAGTCGCTCACTTCCACTATGTTCTATCCATGGGCGCTGTGTTTGCAATCCTTGCTGCCTTTGTTCATTGATTCCCACTTTTCTCAGGGTACACACTTCACAGCACATGAACCAAAATCCATTTCGGCGTTATATTTGTTGGCGTCAACCTTACCTTCTTCCCACAACATTTCCTCGGCCTAGCAGGCATGCCTCGTCGATACTCTGACTACCCTGATGCCTACACACTTTGAAACACAGTCTCTTCAGTTGGTTCACTAATTTCCCTAGTAGCCGTAATCATGTTCCTCTTTATTATCTGAGAAGCATTTGCTGCCAAACGAGAAGTATTATCAGTTGAGTTAACAGCCACTAACGTGGAATGACTGCACGGCTGCCCTCCTCCCTACCACACATTTGAAGAACCCGCATTCGTTCAAATTCAGCACACTCACTAAACGTTTAAACTACGAGAAAGGGAGGAATTGAACCCCCGTAAATTGGTTTCAAGCCAACCACATGGCCGCTCTGTCACTTTCTTCATAAGACACTAGTAAAGTACATTACACTGCCTTGTCAAGGCAGAATCGTGGGTTGAACCCCCGCGTGTCTTGATCAATGGCACATCCCTCCCAACTAGGCTTTCAAGATGCAGCTTCCCCTGTAATAGAAGAACTTCTCCACTTTCACGATCACACCCTAATAATTGTCTTTTTAATTAGCACCCTAGTCCTTTACATTATTGTGGCTATAGTTACCACAAAACTTACAAATAAGTTTATTCTGGACTCCCAAGAAATCGAAATTATCTGAACCCTTCTCCCAGCACTAATTCTAATTCTAATTGCCCTTCCATCCCTGCGCATCCTATACCTAATAGACGAAATTAATGACCCCCACCTAACAATCAAGGCCATAGGTCACCAATGGTACTGAAGCTATGAATACACGGACTACGAAGCCCTCGGATTTGACTCGTATATAATCCCCACACAAGACCTTACTCCTGGCCAATTCCGGCTTCTAGAAACAGACCACCGAATGGTAATCCCCGTAGAGTCCCCAGTTCGAGTCCTAGTCTCTGCCGACGACGTTCTCCACTCATGAGCCGTCCCAAGCTTAGGTATTAAAATAGACGCAGTCCCTGGCCGTCTAAACCAAACAGCCTTCATTACCTCACGCCCAGGAGTTTTCTACGGCCAATGCTCAGAAATCTGTGGTGCAAATCACAGCTTTATGCCTATCGTTGTTGAAGCCGTTCCTCTTGAACATTTCGAAAATTGATCCTCCCTAATACTTGAAGACGCCTCGCTAAGAAGCTAAACAGGGAACAGCGTTAGCCTTTTAAGCTAAAGAATGGTGACCCCCAACCACCCTTAGCGAAATGCCACAACTTAACCCCTCCCCTTGATTTCTGATTCTTGTATTCTCGTGAATTGTCTTTCTAACCATTCTTCCACCCAAAGTGCTTGCCCACACATTCCCTAACGAGCCTGTATCCCACTCCAAACAAAAACCCCAAGCAGAGCCCTGAAACTGACCATGACATTAAGCTTCTTCGATCAATTTATAAGCCCCACCCTGTTAGGTATCCCACTGATTGCTTTAGCACTTACACTACCCTGAGTCCTGTTCCCCCAACCATCAACACGATGAATAAATAACCGCCTCTTAACCCTCCAAAACTGGTTTGTTTCCCGCTTTACCCAACAGATCTTTCAACCAATCAATCCCCCCGGTCACAAGTGAGCCCTTATTCTAACCTCTTTAATGCTCTTCCTTATCTCCCTAAATATGCTAGGCCTCCTTCCATATACTTTTACACCTACCACCCAGCTATCCCTTAATATGGCCTTCGCCGTCCCCCTCTGACTTGCTACCGTTATTATTGGCATGCGCACCCAGCCAACGCATGCCCTAGGGCACCTCCTCCCAGAAGGCACCCCTACGCTGTTGATTCCCGTACTGATCATCATTGAAACCATTAGCCTATTTATCCGACCTCTAGCCCTTGGAGTCCGACTTACGGCCAATTTAACTGCAGGACACCTACTGATTCAACTCATTGCTACTGCTGCCTTCGTTCTTCTCCCGATTATGCCTACCACAGCCATTCTTACTTCCATCCTACTTCTCCTGCTTACCCTCCTGGAAGTTGCCGTAGCTATAATTCAAGCCTACGTGTTTGTCCTTCTCTTAAGCCTCTACCTACAAGAAAACGTCTAATGGCCCATCAAGCACACGCATACCATATAGTTGACCCCAGCCCCTGACCCCTAACAGGCGCAGTAGCTGCCCTTTTAATGACCTCAGGTCTTGCGATCTGAATACACTTCAACTCCGTTACTCTTATATCTTTAGGACTCGTCCTCCTCCTTTTAACCATGTACCAATGATGACGGGACATCGTCCGGGAGGGGACCTTCCAGGGCCATCATACCCCTCCCGTCCAAAAAGGCCTCCGTTACGGCATAATTCTATTTATTACATCGGAAGTTTTTTTCTTCCTCGGATTCTTCTGAGCCTTCTATCACTCAAGCCTCGCCCCAACTCCCGAACTAGGGGGCTGCTGACCCCCCGCCGGCATTACTACACTTGACCCCTTTGAAGTCCCTTTGTTAAATACAGCAGTCCTTCTCGCCTCTGGGGTAACAGTAACCTGAGCGCATCACAGCATCATAGAGGGCCACCGAAAGCAAACAATCCAATCTCTCACTTTAACCATCCTCCTTGGCTTCTACTTTACAGCCCTCCAAGCATTGGAATACTATGAAGCCCCCTTTACAATTGCAGACGGGGTTTATGGCTCCACCTTCTTTGTTGCCACAGGCTTCCATGGCCTACACGTAATTATCGGATCCACTTTCCTGGCCGTTTGCCTTCTTCGCCAAATCCAATATCACTTCACATCAGACCATCACTTTGGCTTTGAAGCCGCTGCCTGATACTGACATTTCGTTGACGTAGTGTGATTATTCTTGTACATCTCAATCTACTGATGAGGCTCATAATCTTTCTAGTATTAATGTTAGTACGAGTGACTTCCAATCACACAGTCTTGGTTAAAATCCAAGGAAAGATAATGAATTTGGTTATAATTATGGTTACCATCGCCTCAGCCCTTTCTATTATTCTAGCACTAATTGCCTTCTGGCTCCCGCTTATGAACCCTGATTACGAGAAGCTTTCACCCTACGAATGCGGCTTTGACCCCCTTGGCTCAGCACGGCTTCCATTCTCTCTCCGCTTTTTTTTAGTCGCCATCCTCTTCCTTCTCTTTGACCTAGAAATTGCACTTCTTCTCCCCCTCCCGTGAGGTGACCAGCTCTCATCCCCCCTTTTAACCTTTTCTTGGGCCTCTCTTGTCCTCACCCTCTTAACTCTCGGCCTAATTTATGAATGACTTCAAGGAGGTCTCGAGTGAGCAGAATAGGTATTTAGTTTAATAAAAACATTTGATTTCGGCTCAAAAACTTATGGTTAAAGCCCATATCTACCTAATGACTCCAGCACACTTCGCATTTTCATCCACCTTTATGTTGGGCTTAGCAGGCCTCGCCTTCCACCGAACACATCTCCTTTCCGCCCTCCTCTGTCTTGAAGGCATAATGCTCTCTCTATTTATTGCCTTGGCCCTATGAACTCTTCAACTCGACTCAACAAACTTTGCATCCTCCCCCATAATCCTCCTGGCCTTTTCGGCCTGTGAGGCGAGTGCAGGCCTTGCCCTTCTGGTAGCTACTGCACGTACACACGGCACTGACCGACTCCAAAGCCTTAACCTCCTACAATGCTAAAAATTCTTGCCCCAACAATTTTTTTATTTGTATCAACTTGACTCACACCTAAAAAGCACCTTTGATCTTCCACCCTTCTTTATAGCCTCATTATTGCGGTTGCCAGTTTGCTATGACTGGCCGCTCCCTCTGATACAGGCTGGTCCTTTCTTAGTCCATACATGGCTTCTGACCCTCTTTCTACCCCCCTTTTAGTCCTAACCTGCTGACTTCTTCCCCTCATGATCCTTGCAAGTCAAAACCATTTAAAAATGGAGCCCGCTAACCGCCAACGAACCTACATCTCCCTGCTAATCTCATTACAAATCTTCTTGGTTATAGCATTTAGTGCAACAGAGGTAATTATATTTTACGTAATGTTTGAAGCCACCCTTATTCCCACCCTCATCATCATTACCCGGTGGGGAAATCAGATAGAGCGCTTAAATGCTGGAACCTACTTCTTGTTTTATACACTTGCAGGCTCCCTCCCCCTCCTGGTGGCCCTGCTAGTTTACCAAAGCTCGGCAGGCACTCTATCATTCCTTACACTCCCCCACCTCCCCCACATTCAGCTTCACACATGAGCAGATAAGCTCTGGTGAGCAGCATGCTTACTAGCATTCCTTGTCAAAATACCGCTCTACGGAGCACACCTTTGACTCCCCAAAGCGCACGTAGAGGCCCCAATTGCCGGCTCCATGGTACTAGCTGCAGTTTTATTAAAGCTAGGAGGGTACGGCATAATACGGGTCCTTATTATTCTAGACCCCCTAACTAAAGAACTCAGCTATCCTTTTATTATTTTAGCTCTGTGAGGGGTAATTATGACAGGCTCTATTTGCCTTCGCCAAACAGATCTTAAATCCCTCATTGCCTACTCATCCGTCAGTCACATGGGCCTCGTAGCAGCGGGGATCCTTATTCAAACACCATGAGGCTTCACAGGAGCCCTTATCTTAATAATTGCCCACGGCCTGACTTCCTCGGCACTCTTTTGCCTGGCTAACACTAGCTACGAGCGGACGCACAGTCGCACGATACTCTTAGCCCGAGGCCTCCAAACAGTCCTTCCTCTAATAGCCACATGGTGATTTATTGCGAGCCTAGCTAATTTAGCACTTCCCCCCCTCCCAAATCTTATAGGAGAGCTGATGATTATTACATCATTGTTCAACTGGTCGATGTGAACACTGATTCTTACAGGCCTAGGGACGCTAATCACTGCCAGCTACTCCCTCTACATGTTTCTTCTTACACAACGAGGCCCTCTCCCTAGCCACCTTATCTCTTTAGATCCCTCCCACTCCCGAGAGCACCTCCTTCTCACCCTTCATCTCCTTCCCCTCCTTCTCCTCGTCCTTAAGCCTGAACTCGTGTGAGGTTGAACTGCCTGTAGATATAGTTTAGTTAAAATGCTAGATTGTGATTCTAGAGACAGGGGTTAAAATCCCCTTATCCACCGAGAGAGGCTCGCCAGCAACGATGACTGCTAATTTTCGCCACCTCGGTTGAACCCCGGGGCTCACTCGCACCCTCTAGCTTCTAAAGGATAATAGCTCATCCGTTGGTCTTAGGAACCAAAAACTCTTGGTGCAACTCCAAGTAGCAGCTATGCACGTTACCCCTATCATTTTAGCCTCATGCCTTTTAATCGTCTTCCTTATCCTCTTATATCCGGTTTTGACGACCCTCTCGCCCACTCCCCACACCCCTAACTGAGCCGTACTAGAAGTCAAAACAGCCGTCAAACTAGCATTTTTTACTAGCCTCTTGCCTCTTTTCCTCTTCCTTGACCAAGGCGCAGAAACAATCGCTACTGCCTGAACTTGAACCAACACCCTAACATTTGATATAAACATCAGCTTCAAATTCGATCTTTACTCATGCATCTTCGTGCCTATTGCCCTCTATGTAACCTGGTCTATTATAGAGTTCGCGTCCTGGTACATACATGCAGACATTAATATGAACCGGTTTTTCAAGTACCTCTTAATTTTCCTAATCGCCATGATTGTTCTTGTAACGGCCAACAATATATTTCAACTCTTCATTGGATGAGAAGGCGTAGGGATCATATCATTTCTTCTTATCGGCTGATGACACGGCCGAAGCGATGCCAACACAGCAGCCCTTCAGGCGGTCGTCTACAACCGCGTTGGTGATATCGGCCTAATTCTGACCATGGCCTGGATCGCAACAAACCTAAACTCTTGGGAAATGCAACAAATCTTTACTGTATCTAAGGAGTTTGACCTTACCTTACCACTCCTCGGGCTAATTTTAGCTGCCACTGGAAAATCTGCACAGTTTGGTCTTCATCCATGGCTTCCTTCCGCCATGGAAGGTCCTACACCGGTCTCTGCCCTACTACACTCGAGCACCATAGTTGTCGCGGGCATTTTCCTCCTCATTCGCCTTAGTCCTTTAATAGAAGATAACCAAACAGCACTGACCACTTGCCTATGTCTCGGAGCCCTAACAACCCTTTTTACCGCCACTTGTGCCCTTACCCAAAATGACATCAAGAAAATTGTAGCTTTCTCGACATCAAGCCAACTGGGCCTTATGATGGTTACCATCGGCCTCAACCAGCCCCAATTAGCCTTCCTCCATATTTGTACCCATGCCTTTTTTAAAGCGATACTCTTCCTATGTTCAGGCTCTATCATCCACAGCCTTAATGACGAACAAGACATCCGCAAAATGGGCGGCATACATCACCTAACCCCCTTCACATCCTCCTGCCTAACCATTGGCAGCCTTGCTTTAACAGGAACCCCTTTCCTAGCCGGCTTTTTCTCGAAAGACGCAATCATCGAAGCCCTTAACACATCTTACCTTAACGCCTGGGCCCTTATCCTCACCCTCCTTGCAACCTCATTTACAGCGGTCTATAGCCTTCGAGTGGTCTACTTTGTCTCTATGGGCCATCCTCGATTTAACCCCCTCTCCCCTATTAATGAAAATAACCCCTCTGTAATTAACCCTATTAAACGCTTAGCGTGAGGGAGCATTATTGCGGGCCTTCTAATTACCTCCAACATCGTACCACACAACACGCCAATTATAACTATGCACCCCCTTCTAAAGCTTGCAGCCCTCACAGTTACCATCTTAGGCCTCCTGACTGCCCTTGAACTTGCCTCCCTAACCTCCCGACAATTTAAAACCATGCCCCACGCCCCCACGCATCACTTCTCAAACATATTAGGGTTTTTCCCACATATTGTTCACCGCCTCCTTCCTAAACTGAATCTTCTTTTAGGACAAGCCATTGCTAGCCAAATAGTAGACCAAACCTGACTAGAAAAATCAGGACCTAAGGCAACTGCATCTCTTAACACACCCCTCATTACGTCGACAAGTAACCTCCAACGAGGCTTGGTAAAGACCTACCTCTCCCTGTTCTTTTTCACAGCCCTTCTAGCCGTTGCCATCGTCTCAATTTAAACTGCTCGCAACGCCCCCCGGCCCATCCCTCGTGTTAATTCTAGTACAACAAATAACGTCAATAGGAGCACTCACGCCCCTGTAATCAACAAGCCACCTCCTGACGAGTACATTATGGCCACCCCGCTGATATCGCCACGCGATATAGAAAATTCTGCAAACTCATCACACACTATTCAACTTTCCTGGTATCACCCTCCCACTACTATTCCCGCCGCCACACCAACTCCAACTAGGTACCCTCCCGCTAGCCCTAAAACAGGCCAGCTCCCCCACCCCTCCGGGTAAGGCTCAGCTGCCAATGCAGCCGAATATGCAAACACCACCAGCATCCCCCCAAGATAAATTAAGAACAAGACTAAGGATAAGAAAGAACCCCCGTGCCCCACTAACACCCCGCAGCCCATCCCTGCAACTAGCACCAACCCCAAGGCCGCAAAGTAAGGCGAAGGATTAGAAGCAACAGCCGCTAGACCTACTACAAGACCAAACAACAAACAGTATATCATATAGACCATGGTTCCTGCCAGGATTCTCACCAGGACTAATGGCTTGAAAAACCATCGTTGTATTCAACTACAAGAACCTTAATGGCCAACCTACGGAAAACTCACCCCCTCCTAAAAATTGCAAACAACGCACTGGTGGACCTCCCAGCACCAGTAAACATCTCCGCTTGATGAAACTTTGGCTCCCTTCTAGGGCTATGTCTAATTGCCCAAGTCTTAACGGGACTATTTTTGGCAATGCACTATACGTCAGACATTTCTACCGCTTTCTCATCCGTTGCTCACATTTGCCGCGACGTTAATTATGGCTGACTCATCCGAAACATGCATGCTAATGGAGCATCTTTCTTCTTTATCTGTATTTATCTGCATATCGGTCGAGGCCTTTATTATGGCTCCTACCTCTATAAAGAAACCTGAAATGTGGGAGTAGTCCTCCTCCTTCTTGTTATAATGACAGCCTTCGTTGGGTACGTTTTACCCTGAGGACAAATATCATTTTGAGGTGCCACGGTAATTACCAATCTCCTATCCGCTGTTCCTTACGTCGGGGATGCCCTCGTACAATGAATTTGAGGCGGATTTTCAGTTGACAACGCAACTTTAACCCGATTCTTTGCCTTCCACTTCCTCCTTCCGTTTGTAGTAGCTGCCGCTACTATAGTACACCTAGTTTTTCTCCACGAAACTGGGTCTAACAACCCAACAGGGCTCAATTCGGACGCTGATAAAATCTCCTTCCACCCCTATTTCTCATATAAAGACCTGTTAGGGTTCGCCCTT
>Ga0114939_10001855_pt1 | contig 16378 bp, 10 predicted proteins | sample AshMeaCrysSpring_FD_87196 | JGI IMG/M metagenome (GOLD analysis project Ga0114939, IMG submission 87196) | Groundwater microbial communities from Big Spring, Nevada to study Microbial Dark Matter (Phase II) - Ash Meadows Crystal Spring | ecosystem: Environmental > Aquatic > Deep subsurface >... | reverse complement strand
TTGCAGGCGGTATGTACCCAAGGATTAAATCTCTTTCGCCTAATCATGATTTACTTAAAACCAGTGCTACCGCGTACGGCAATCCGCGCCGAACAATTTCTGCGCGATTCTTTTTCTTGGGAGGCGCGTAAAACGCCGTTATTAAATTGCGCTATCGCTCCGTTTTCACCACTGCTCACGCGAATTGACCCGAAACAAATTAATGCGATGGTTGAAGCCGCCCAAGAAAATTTATCTCCAACAGAATCATTACCACAAATAACTAATAGCGAGCCATTGATGCCAGAGATTTCCTACGAGCATTTTGCCGCAATAGATTTGCGTGTTGCACGAATTATATCTGCCGAAGAGGTCAGCGGTGCGGATAAATTACTGCGCCTGACCTTAGATTTAGGTGAAAACACCCGCACTGTATTTGCCGGTATTAAATCTGCATATCAACCAGCTAATTTAATTGGACGTCTCACCGTGGTAGTTGCAAATCTTGCCCCGCGCACTTTGCGGTTTGGCATTTCCGAGGGAATGGTACTCGCCGCCGGACCCGGCGGAAAAGAAATATTTTTACTTGCACCCGACCAGGGTGCCCGTCCGGGAATGAAAATTAAATAATCCTTCGATTAATTTGATAAAGGTTCGGAATGACTCTCCCTATTAAGAAAATTTTAATTGCGAATCGCGGCGAAATTGCAGTACGGATTGCCCGTGCCTGTAATGAAATGGGCATCCAATCCGTAGCGATTTATTCCGATGCCGACCGCCATGCGTTACATGTCAAAAAGGCCGATGAGGCATATAATATTGGTAATGATCCGGTCGCCGGTTATCTTAATGCCCATACTATTGTCAATCTTGCGGTAGCCGCCGGCTGTGACGCATTACATCCTGGATATGGATTTCTTTCGGAGAATCCCTTAATTGCGCGGATTTGTCATCGCCGGGGGATTCGTTTTATTGGTCCTTCGCCCGAAGTAATTCGCCGGATGGGCGATAAAACCGCGGCGCGCCGGGCAATGGCAAATGCGGGAATACCAATTATCCCTGGCACTCAAGACAATCTGCGCAATTTAGAAGAGGCAATTGCCAAGGCCGAGGAATTTGGCTATCCGGTAATGCTCAAAGCGACAACTGGCGGTGGTGGGCGCGGAATTCGTCGTTGCGATTCCGAGGCGGATTTGGTCCGTAATTATCAACGAGTTTCTTCTGAAGCGACTAAAGCATTTGGGAGCGCAAATGTATTTATGGAAAAGTGCATTGTGCGCCCGCGTCATATCGAAGTACAAATTCTCGCGGATCACTACGGAAATACTATTCATCTTTTTGAGCGCGATTGTTCGATTCAACGCCGTCATCAGAAATTAATTGAGATCGCGCCATCGCCACAATTAACAACAACCCAGCGTCATTATCTAGGCGAATTGGGCGTCCGCGCCGCCCGAGCCGTCGGATATACTAATGCCGGGACTGTCGAGTTTCTCATGGACGATGACGACCAATTTTATTTTATGGAGATGAATACTCGACTCCAAGTGGAACATACTATTACCGAGACGATTACCGGAATTGATATTGTCCAGGAACAAATTCGGATTGCTGCCGGGCGTCCATTGCGTTATCGTCAAGACGAGGTGACGATGCGTGGTTACGCAATGCAATTTAGAATTAATGCCGAAGACCCCGCAAATGATTTTCTCCCGAGTTTTGGGCGAATTACCCGTTATTTTGCCCCGGGCGGTCCCGGAGTTCGCACCGATGCGGCGATTTATACCGGATATGAAATTCCGCCCTATTATGATTCGCTCGCAGTAAAATTGACTGTATGGGCGCTATCCTGGACGGATATTCTCGCCCGCGGGCGGCGCGCTTTAGTTGATATGGGCGTCGATGGTGTAAAAACAACGCTACCGTATTATCACGAGATTTTGCAGAATGAAGAATTTCAGAGCGGAAATTTTGATACCAGTTTTGTCGAGAGCCATCCCGAATTAGTTCGCTACACCGCGCGGCGTAACCCTGCGAATGCCGCAACGGCAATTGCCGCCGCAATTGTCGCCCATTTAGGCCTATAATAATTTTAGGGAAAGACTATGCCCCGAGTATTAATTACTGACACGACACTCCGCGATGCGCATCAATCGAAAATCGCCACGCGGATGCGCACCGAGGATATGCTCCCGATTTGTCCAAAGCTTGACCAAGTTGGATTTTGGTCTTTAGAAGTTTGGGGCGGTGCAACTTTTGATTCTTGCTTGCGTTTTCTCAAAGAAGACCCCTGGGAACGCCTGCGCAAATTACGCAAGGCATTGCCGAATACTCGGTTGCAAATGCTGTTGCGCGGCCAAAATTTGCTCGGTTATCGTCATTATTCGGATGACGTAATTCGGATTTTCATTCGCCGCGCCGCTGATAATGGAATGGATATATTTCGGATTTTTGATGCACTGAATGATACGCGCAATTTGCGTATATCAATTGAAGCAGTAAAATCCGCCGGGCGCCACGCACAAGGTGCAATTTCCTATACTACTAGCCCAGTTCATACTGTGGAGGGATTTGTCCGAACCGCTAAGGAACTCGAGGAAATGGGCTGCGATTCTATTGCAATTAAAGATATGGCGGGATTATTGACGCCGGCGGCGACTCGTGAATTAATTCCGGCATTAACTGCAGCAGTGCGAATTCCGCTGGCGCTCCATTCACATGCGACCTCGGGACTATCGGCGATTTGTCAATTTGTTGCGGCGCAACGCGGTTGTTATCACGTTGATACCGCAATTTCCGCATTTGGTGATGGCGCATCTCATCCCGCAACGGAGAGTATTGTCGCGGCATTTAGCAAAACTCCCTGGGATACCGGTCTGAATTTACCGTTAATTCAAGAGATCGGGTTTTATTTTTACGCAGTGCGCAAAAAATATCGTCAATTTGAAAGCGAATTTACCGGCCTCGATACTCGCGTCCAAGTAACGCAAGTCCCAGGCGGGATGATTTCTAATCTCTCGAATCAATTACGCGAACAGGGTGCACTCGAGCGCATGAATGATGTCTTGGCCGAAATTCCCCGGGTGCGTGAAGATTTAGGATTTCCGCCATTGGTTACCCCGACATCGCAAATTGTCGGGACGCAAGCGTTGCTAAATGTTTTAACTGGGGAGCGCTATAAAAATATTACCAACGAGGTGAAACTTTATCTTCAAGGTAAATACGGACGCGCGCCCGGGACAGTTAATGATACCGTTCGGCAAAAGGCGATTGGAAATGAACCGGTAATTGAATGTCGTCCGGCGGATTTATTGCGTTCGGAGATGAATGACCTGCGTATCCAAATAGAAGGAATTGCCCAAAGCGAAGAGGATGTTTTGTCATATGCGATGTTCCCGGAAATTGGGCGAAAATTCCTGGAGGAGCGCAATGCCGGAACCTTAAAACCCGAAGCGCTGGAAACACCGCCGGATGCAAATTTATGTCCGGCGATTTCCGAGGCACCAGTAGAATTTAAGATTAGCTTTCACGGCGAGACTTATCATATTAAAGTTACCGGCACCGGCCATAAAACTAAAGCGCAACGGCCATTTTATGTCGTTTTAGATGGAATGCCGGAAGAGGTGTTAGTCGAATCAATCGAAGAGATTATCCCTAATGCAAATGCCGCGCGAGTTGCAACTCCGAAAGGAAGTGGCCGCCCGAAAGCGACTAAACCAGGACATGTCACGACCGCAATGCCCGGGACAATTATCGATGTGGTTGTGCATATTGACCAGGAAGTAATGCCGGGCGATCCGGTATTAGTCATTGAGGCAATGAAAATGGAGACCGAAATTCAAGCGCCAATTGCCGGTAAAGTTATTGCAATTCACGTCGTAAAGGGTGATACCGTAGTTCCTGACGATGCGCTTTTAGAGATCGGTTGAAATAGATTTGATTGCGCGCAAGGGAAGGGCGCAATATCTATAATTCATAAAGATGGGAAGAAATGGCGCAATATTTATCGATTCACCCGCAGAATCCCCAGGCACGGTTAATTAACCAAAGCGTGGAAATTATTCGCGCCGGGGGGATAATTGCCTATCCGACCGATTCATCTTATGCGCTGGGATGTCAAATTGGAAATAAGGCGGCGCAGGATCAGATTCGCCAAATACGTCGGGTAAATGATAGCCATCATTTTACTTTGGTGTGCCGGGATTTATCCGAATTGTCTTTATATGCTCGGGTCGAAAATCCGCTATTTCGTTTATTGCGCACCCTTACCCCGGGGCCATATACTTTTATTCTCAAAGCAACTCACGAAGTTCCGCGGCGCCTGCAAAATATTAAGCGTAAAACGATTGGATTGCGCGTCCCGGATAATCGAATTGCCCAGGCGCTATTAGCGGTACTCGGTGAACCATTAATGAGTTCTACATTAATTTTGCCCGGGGCGGCGGATCCGTTATCTGACCCAGAAGAGATTCGCGAATCACTAGATCAGCTAATTGATCTAATTATCGACGGGGGAAACTGCGGATTTGAGCCAACCAGTGTGATCGACCTAGTCTCCGAAACTCCGGTAGTCATCCGCCACGGAAAAGGCGATACGAGCTTATTTGCGTAATTGCCGCTTCAATTGTTCAATTCGATGACCAAATTGCCACCACCAATTATTTTCTGCGGTGGTGGCAAATTTGTTTTTAATTCTCAATTACGATACGAATGTACATTGTGACGCCGGAGTACGGGTATCCATATTGCGCCCACGATTGATATGATCATCAATTTCACCAGCGCAACCTACCATGCGCCCATATAAAAATGCGGTAAAGGCAGCGGTTTCCATTGCATCGGCGGGAAATACGCCGGTGGAATAACGCGGCCAAAGCAATTTCAGTAATAAGGCCGCAATTACGCCATCAATATTTACGCAAAAGACATTCGCCGTTACGCCATTGTCATAGAGCGATTGCACGAGGGAGCTGTAAAAATCATGGAAGACATTTACGTCGCCGCGTTCTTTGAATAATCCCGCTAAATAAACTTCCCGCGGGTCTTTATTTACTAATTGGCCTTTGAATACCGGATGATTGACGCCGGGAATATTGCGTACGCCTTCCCCGACGCCTTTTTTGGCTTTCTTTTCCGCAGCGAAACTCAAGGCGAATTTCTTTGCCATGGCGGATAAATCTAATCCGTGATTGGGATTACCCGCATCCGTAAGCCCGGTATTGCTGAATTGCTCCACCAAAAATTGAATGCCCTCATAGCCATTTCCGCCATGCGCAAACCCGGTATGAGTCAAAAATCCGATCATGGATTTATTAATTTGGACACGCTCGGGAGTTTCCGGTCCATCCGCTGATACTGCGCCTTTTGCCCCTTGAGCGGAAATTGTCCCGACGCCGTTGGAAATAATTAAACCGAGCAATACTTGAAACGGGAAAAGTTTTTCCGGCGTTGGACGCTCGCCTAATAACGCTAAATAGGCAATCTCGGTCGCTGACCAGGAGTTTATTAATTCCCGATTATCCACACCACAAAAACTATTTGCCTGATGATGCGTTGCATTTACCGAAGCGCCGATCATGGTTGAAAATAATTGCGCATACCACGGCAAATTGCGTGCGGTCGTACGCGTAATTTTCTTCCGAATTAACGCATTCCAACCAATCGTGGTCGTAATTGCGGCAATCACCGCCGCCGCGGTTAGATGGCCATCGATGGATTGCAGATAATTGATAAATACCGACTGAGCGCCGCGCATTTTAATTCCCGCTAACATCGTCTCGGCTCTAGGATCGGGAGCATTTCCCACCAATTGCTGCTTTTGGGATGGATTAATCTTAATTGCGGAAAAATCAAAATTAATTTGATTGCCGCTTTGTAATCCACTTTGCCCAAATAAATCAATTAACACATCCGCCGCAATTCGCGCCGCATCAATTTGATTTGGTCCAATTGCCGCACATGCCGCCGCCAGAACCGTATTAGGCGAATTCCCCGCCGTGCGGGCAATATCCGCCGCGATGATTGCCGGCGCACCCGCTAAATTTACCGTTCCCGCGACTAGCGTATTAAATAGGGCATTATCATTCGCATCATTGTGTTCGTGCAATAATGCCAAACAATAATTGGACTCTAATGGATAACGCGCGGTCTCTAAAATTGACACGCCACTAACCTTAGTGACTTGCGTTTGCGCATCCATAAATGAGCTACCGGAGCGATCCTTCATTGCCTCACGCGGGAAAACCGCGCCAACTTGTTTGCTCAATTCGGCAATTTGATCCCGATAAGGTTGAATTGGATCAACTAACGGAATATCTAATTCCGCCGGCAAGGGAAATCCTTGATTATCACCAAACCACGGTTTCAAAGTTAAATCGCCCATTGAGGCGAAATCCGGTTCCACACCATTTAATTTCATTACGGCAGTCAGGGCCGCAGGAATATAGGCGATATTCGTTACGACCGCGCCGCGTTGCGAAATAATCGGCGTCTCCGGGGTGAAAATCCCATCGACTTGCAAAATATCTTGAAACCATTTCTCCTTTGCAGCGGCATTATCACCACTACCCGCCATTGCCCCGGCGTGACCAATTGCCCGAGTCAATTTGGCCTTCCAACGTCCCACGACGCAGGCAATTAACGGCTTTTCAATTTTGAGATTATGCTCGTAATAACCACCCGGCTCGATGTACATTACCGCCGCCTTTGTGCGCGGGTCATTATCCAACGCATAGACAAACTCCTCCGGGCCATAATGAATATACAGGTCTTTGCCGGAAGAAATTGACACGGTCGTTCCCCAACCACCCGACATTAAATAGCTCGCTATGGTGGTCGTAAAATTCCCGGAATTAGAATATATTGCGACTGAGCCCTTCTTCAGCGTTTCTGCGGGATTATCGCCGCCAAGAGCGCCGCCAATGCGAATATGATTCCAAGCGTCGGCAATTCCTAGACAATTCGCGCCGAAGATATCGACTTTACGCTGTTGCGCCAGGGAGCGAATTTCGCGGGCATCATGTACCGGGACTTTTTCCGTGAGGATAAAGATCTTTTTCACCTCGGGATTAATTCGCATCAATTCAAATACACCATCGCGCACCGCCGCCGGTGGTAAATAGACAACCCCAACATTAAATCGATGTCCGGCATCTAATCCTTCGCGGACATTATTATAAACGGGAATATTTCCGCTTTTAGTTTCTAATACCTCGCCGCGCCGCCCGGGAGATGTACCAAAAACAATATTGCCGCCCGAATAAGAATGACTCACTGGGGTGACGGTACGCGATTCATTTCCCAGGATATTCAATACGCACACGCGATCTTCAGGGGTTGCAAGCTCCGCCAGGGAATTGATCCCGACATAAAAATTAAATTGGTTTGATTGGTTCATTAGATTCACCTTTAGGGAGAAACGCCTAATTTTTTCGCCAGCATTTCGCGCCCGCCGGATTTCATCCATTTATCCGCGGCTTGGGCATAGCGCACAACATCGGTCATCGCCGAATCGAAACCGAAAATCCGATAAGGGAGACCTAATGCGTCGAGGACATCCTTAAAAGTCAATAATCCACGAGATAAGTTCGGCCCGCCGCGCCCAATGACAACGTAAATTGGAACCGGGCCATTGGCGTTAAAATATTCACGGAGCGCATCCGACATTGCGCGGAAAGTGACAAAGATATCGGTATTATTTGCCTTGCCGCCGATGACAAATAGGACATTGGTTTGTTTCAGCCAATACTTCAAGCAGATGCGCATTACCTCGCGCATTTTTTCGTATGGGGGATTACCGCCGAAATCGGAGGAAATAATTGCATCATCGCCTAAAAATTCGGTGACTAAAGAATTGGCACCGCCGCCAAAAGTCGGCGCTAAAATCGTCCCGTGGGGATTAATTACGGAGACATCGGACTGTCCCTGATAAGTGCGTAATTGATTGATCTCCTGCTCAAAATTGGAATAATCCACGGCAAAAAGATCATTCGGGAGATTAAGGCGCTTCACGCGCGGGTCGTCACGGTCAAATCCGCACTTAAAATCGCAAGCCACCGGCGTTAATGCCCCGGGGCGAATTTTGGGGCTCATGCGAATCGGATTTAATTCCAAGGTCATCATGCCGTAATGGTGAAATAAATCCCAGAGCTTGGGTAAATTTTGGGCGAGCGGGGGAATAATTTCGCGCGGCGCATTTAGATATGATAAGGCATTAGTAATTACATACGACTTGAGACCGGTTAGCGGGTCAAATGAAAAATGCGCAACCTTATCTTTGGGTAATTCTTCGATATCCATGCCACCTAAATGGGTCAGCGTAATTGCCGGTGCACGAAAGCGCGTCGAATCGCTAATCGAAAAATAGACCTCGTGTTCTGCCGGAACTGCACCTTCAAAAGTCACGCCATTTGATTTATAGAGACTACCGCCGACGCGATGTTCGACAAAATAGAGGCGTTCCTTTTCTTTAATTGCATTACTTAAATCTGCGGCGCGGCCAATTAATCCGGCCTTGCCTTTTTTACCAATACCGCCAGAAAAATTCGGTTTGACGAATACAGAGCCCCACCGTGCAATTAATTCTTTGATATCGCTATTTCGCGCCTCCGGGCCGAGAATCTCCGCATGGGGAAATTCGACGATATCAAGGAGTTTTGCGCCATATAACAATCCACTGAGATTCATAAATCAGCTCCGCTATTATTTAGCTATTTATCACTTACCGGCGAGATTTAATTTCCGCCGCGGGAATTTAATACCACTAACCAATTGTCAATCGTTTGGTACCGCGCAACCAAGGATTCTATCGAGTAAATTACTGGACTATTCTGTCCCACCACCTCCGCATCCCATAAATATCAGACAACTTTTGGGGACAGAAATCAATACACTGATTGTATAGGAAATCAGAAGATTTGATAGGACTATTCCCTTTGGGAAGGGAGACAAATACTTGATTTTTATCAGAAAAATGTATTTTTCGACTAAAGAAGTCAATTAATGTGCGATGAAAAAATTTTTACGCGACAACCCAAAAAAATAATCATAGAATAATCATGCTGCTAAGAATCCGTGTGGATTGCCTATAATGCTAGTTTATAGGTAAGCTAATATAATACTTTTATTGAATTGCGCGATGTCATCCCAGTTCAATATTAGGAATAGGTATTTGATTTTGGAGAAAAATTACAGTGAAACCGATGAATTTGACGGAAAAAGTCTTCGCTGCGCACTTGGTTGGCGGCGGGGAATTACCCAAGGCCGGCACGGTCGTGACCATTCGCGTGGACGAGGCCTTTACCCAAGACGCTACGGGTACCATGGCGATGCTCCAATTGGAGGCGATGGGTGTTAAACGGGTCAAACCGCTCTCGGTCAATTTTGTTGACCACAGCATGATGCAATCGGGATTTGAAAATCCCGATGACCACGAATATCTGCGGACGGTATCGCAGAAACTCGGGATTATTTTTTCACCCCCAGGAACCGGCATTTGTCATTTCCTAAATATCGAGAATTTTGTCAAACCGGGAATGACGGGCGTCGGCGCCGATAGCCATACGGTAAATGCTGGCGGAATGGGCGCATTATATTTTGGCGCGGGCGGTTATGATGTTGCGCTGGCAATGGCAAGCGGCGAATATCAAATCCCGATGCCAAAAGTCGTGAAAGTGAATCTCACCGGTAGCCTCCCCGATGGGGTAATGGCAATGGACGTGATTCTGAAAATGTTATCGATTTGTGGCGTCAACGGCGGTAAAGGAAAAGTATTTGAATATACCGGACCGGGTGTCGCGAGCCTGAGTCTTGCCGAACGCGCCACAATTAGCAATATGGGTGCGGAAATGGGCGCGTCGACTTCGATATTTCCCAGCGACGAACGCACCCGGGAATATCTGGAAAGTCGCGGGCGCGGCGGTGATTATCAACCGCTATCAGCCGATGACGGTGCGCAATATGCGGACCAAATTGAGATCAATTTGTCAGATTTGGAACCGCTAATTGCTATTTATCCATCGCCGGGTAATGTCGAATCGGTAGCAAAACATCTCGACACACCGGTACAACAAGTATGCGTGGGTAGTTGTACGAATAGCTCGTTTGAAAATATCGCGAGCTTCGCGGAATTACTCAAAGGCAAACGCGTCGCAGTTGATACTTTGTTATATCCGGGCTCGCGGGCGGTCGCAATTCAATTGACCAATGCCGGATATATGACTTCGCTATGGCGTTCGGGCGTACGGGTAATGGAAAATGGCTGCGGGGCGTGTATTGGACAGGGAGGCTCGCCGCCAAGCAAGGGAATTAGCCTGCGGACTTTCAATCGCAATTTCCCTAAGCGCTCGGGGACGCCAGATGCGCAGGTACATTTAGTGAGTCCGTTAATTGCGGCGGCGAGTGCCTTGACGGGAAAAATTAGTTTGCCGGAGCGCAAGGTCGAAATTATTTTCTCGCCGCAAGTGGACGATACTAATTCGTTTTTGATGCCGCCACCTATTGAGGAAGCCGAGAAAATTCAAATCCTGCGCGGGCCAAATATTATGGCGTTGCCGGATTTTGAGCCGCTCCCGGCGCAACTCGCGGGCGAGGTATTACTTAAACTCGGTGATAATATCAGCACCGACGATATTCAACCTGCGGGTAAATATCTGCCGCTGCGCTCGAATGTAAAGGCCTATGCAATGCAGGCGACGTTTAATCAAATTGACCCGACATTTTCTAAACGCGCCGTGGCGCATCGTGATGCTGGCGGTCACGGAATTCTGGTCGGTCGCGAAAATTATGGTCAAGGTAGCTCGCGCGAACACGCGGCATTATGTCCGCGCTGGTTGGGAATTCGGGCAGTTGTGGTCGCGCAATTTGCCCGGATTCATGTCGCGAATTTGGTCAATTTCGGAATTGTCCCGCTGACTTTCCGCAATATGGCCGATTACGAAAAGATTAAACAGGGAGATCGAGTGACGATCGATGTTTCTGATTTAGCCGGGGAGATTTCCATGGAAGTGAATGGCGAGAGAATTATGCTTGCCGCGGCTTTTGAGCCTAAGGATATCCCGATGCTCAAATTAGGCGGCGCGATGGCACAATTCAAAGCCGATCACGCCAATTCGTAACTTTTTCCATCCCCCCTCACGGGGGGATTCCGAAAATCACCGCTAATTACCGACTTTGAAATCGTCCCCGCACAACTCCCACATCTCCTGACGATAGTCGACTTATCAATCAGATTAAAAATCACCCAACTCCGCTTGCTAACCAAAATCAGCCACTTGACGCCAGCCGCACGACCGTACCAAAGAATCTCCGGCTAGTTTGGGTGAATAAACCGCGTCGCTTGCCTTCTTGACTCCCGGCAATAGTGCTAAAATCTCCGCGTCGAATTATCCCGAGATAACAATGGCGCACGTTTTTCCATCCAAACCCTGGGCGGGGCGTTTTACCACCCCGATTAATCAATTGGTCGAGACATTTACTGCCTCGATTAATTTTGATTACCGTTTGGCAATTCACGATATTCGCGGGTCGCTGGCGCACGCCCGAATGTTACACCGGATCGGCGTACTCACGGCTACTGAATTGACGCTAATTGAAAATGGCTTAAATACAATTCAAACTGAAATCGAGCGCGGGGAATTTCCCTGGGAAATACATTTGGAAGATGTGCATATGAATATTGAGGCGCGTCTTACCGAGCGAATTGGAATTGCCGGAAAAAAACTCCACACCGGGCGGTCGCGTAATGACCAAGTCGCAACTGATATTCGTCTGTGGCTCCGCGATGAAATTGACAATATTTTAATTGACTTGGCCGGCGTGCAAGAGATATTAATTAATCTTGCCGAGCGGGAGGCCGAGACAATTATGCCGGGTTTGACCCATTTGCAAATTGCACAGCCAATTACACTTGGACATCACTTATTAGCCTGGCTGGAGATGTTACAGCGCGACCGAGAACGACTTCGGGATTGTCGGCGGCGGGTCAATGTTATGCCACTGGGTGCGGCGGCGCTGGCGGGCGCGAGTTATCCTTTAGACCGCGCTTATACCGCTGAACTTTTAGGCTTCGATGCGGTCGCGGAAAATTCCCTCGACGCAGTTTCGGACCGGGATTTCGCGATTGAATTTACCGCATGTGCATCTTTAATTATGGTTCATCTCTCACGCTTTTCCGAAGAATTGGTCTTGTGGTCAACGCCCGCATTTGATTTTGTTGAACTAGCGGATTCTTTTTGTACCGGCTCTTCAATTATGCCGCAAAAGAAAAATCCCGATGTCCCCGAATTAGTGCGGGGGAAGAGTGGCCGGGTTGTGGGTAATTTAATTGCGCTCCTGACGTTAATGAAGGCGCAACCACTGGCGTATAATAAAGATAATCAGGAAGACAAGGAGCCGCTATTTGATACTGTGGACACCGTGCGCGGGGCATTACAAATTTATGCGGCGATGTTACCGGAATTACATTTTAAGAACGAGAAAATGCGCGCTATGGCGCAACGCGGATTCGCGACGGCGACTGATTTAGCGGATTATTTAGTGCGTCGGGGACTTCCATTTCGCGACGCCCACGAGGCAGTAGGACGGGCAGTGCGTTTAGGTATTGAAACCGGGCGGGACCTTGCCGAGCTTTCCTTGGAAGAATTGCGAAGTTTCGCATCGGTAATTGCGCCGGATGTCTATACAATTTTGACTGTCGAGGGTTCAATTGCTAGCCGTAATCATTTTGGTGCCACCGCGCCATTACAAATTCGTCAGGCGATCCTTCGGGCGCGGGAGCGTTTAGTCTAAACTGGGAGAAAATTTGATGCGTTATCTATTCAGCATTATTTTATTTTTAGGTCTGACCTTTGGTTTATGGCCGTATTACCATCTTTATCGCTTAGATCGTGCTTTGGTCCAAAATGACCAATCTGCTTTACAGGTGTTGGTCGACTTAGAGGCAATTCGTGCAGCGCGCAAGCTCCATCCGAAACCTATTAAAGACCTGCGCGGCTCTGTAACGCAAACTCTGAATCACGTCACAAATGTCTTGACCGGCACCGATGGGGATAACTCTATTAATTTAGAGTGGGTACGCGAAACTCTCCGCCCGGTACCGGCGCGCCCCGACGAGAGTTACCCTTCAATCCTCCATTATACGACCTGCGCGTTCTTTGAGAATTTTCGTCAATTCGTAGCGCGCATTCGCGATTTAGGTGATAATCCGATCCATGTGCGCTGGACATTACGCGATTGGCTGTGGCAAGTTAGCGCTATTTACGATTACTAATTTTCCTTATTTTCCAAAAGCAGAGCTTATGGCACTCGAACTATTTAATAACGGCAAACATAAATGTGTTGTCTTTACTGATTTAGTCCAGGGAGAAGGAGTCCAAGCAAATCAGTTTCTCATCGTCGATGAAGGCGTTGGGATGTTACTTGATCCGGGGGGAAATTTGACTTATAAAAATTTATTAGCGGAAATGGCAAATCATTTTCTTCCGGCAAAGACCCAATATATTTTTGCTTCACATCAAGACCCCGATATTATCGCCTCGGCAAATGGATGGTTATTAATTACCAATGCCAAAATTCTCATTGCCCAGGAATGGGCGCGTTTTTTACCTCACTTCTGTAGTAAAGGCGTAACTACTGGAAGAATTGTTATAATTCCACCTCACGGAATGAATGTCATTTTGGGAAATTCTAACCTAAAAATTATTCCGGCGCATTTTCTCCATACGGTAGGATTCTTCCAAATTTATGATCCAATTAGCAAGATCCTCTTTTCCGGTGATGTGGGTGCCTCATTAGTCGAAGATGCAAGTCTGACAGTACAAGATTTTGATCAACATTTAATTAATGGCCATATGGAGAATTTTCACCGCCGTTACATGTGTAATAATAAAGCCTGTCGTCTATGGGTTCAGATGGTGCGTCAATTAGATATCGAATGGATTGTCCCGCAGCACGGTATGTCTTTTAAGGGAAAATTGATGATTCAACGTTTTTTAGAATGGCTCGAAAATTTAGTATGCGGCACTGACCTATTGAGTGCCGCTGATTATCAAATCCCGGAATAATTAATCGAGAAAAATAAATTTTATGAAACGAATGCTATTTAACGCAACGCAACCCGAGGAATTACGCGTTGCGCTGGTCGATGGACAACGTCTTTATGATTTGGATGTAGAGAATTATTCGCGTGAAACAAAAAAATCGAATATCTACAAAGGACGGATTACCCGCATTGAACCGAGTTTAGAGGCGGCATTTGTAGATTATGGTGCCGAGCGCCACGGATTTTTGCCGCTAAAAGAAATCGCCCGTAGTTATTTTAGGCATGATGCCGCGGGGCGTGGGATTCGCGATTTAATTGATGAAGGCCAAGCACTATTGGTTCAAGTAGATAAAGAGGAACGCGGATCCAAAGGCGCGGCGCTGACGACTTTTATTAGTCTTGCCGGGCGCTATTTGGTGTTGATGCCGAATAATCCGCGCGCCGGCGGTGTTTCACGTCGAATTGAGGGCGTCGAACGCAATGAACTCCGCGACGCCATGAGCGAACTCGATATACCCGACGGGATGGGACTAATTGTGCGCACCGCCGGCGTGGGGAAAAATGTTGCCGAGTTGCAGTGGGATTTGGATTATCTTTTGCAATTATGGCGTTCGGTCGAAGATGCCGCGAAACAACGTCCAGCGCCATTTCTGGTCTATCAAGAAAGTAATATCGTTGTGCGCGCCATCCGTGATTACCTGCGCAATGACATCGCAGAAATTTTAATTGACAATCGCGGGGTCTATGAACAGGCCCGCGAATTCATCGAGCAGGTGACCCCCGCGAGCCTCAATAAAGTCAAGTTCTATCAGGATTCGGTGCCGTTATTTTCGCGTTTTCAGATCGAAAGCCAAATCGAGACCGCATTTCAACGCGAGGTGCGCCTCCCGTCGGGCGGGGTAATTGTGGTCGATCACACCGAGGCGATGGTCGCAATTGATATTAATTCCGGGCGTGCTACCAAGGGCGTGGATATTGAGGAAACGGCGCTGAATACCAATCTCGAGGCCGCCGAAGAGATCGCCCGGCAATTGCGGCTTCGGGATATTGGCGGTTTAATCGTAATTGATTTTATTGATATGACGCCAATCCGCAATCAGCGCGAAGTGGAGAATTGCTTCAAAGAGGCGTTGAAATTAGACCGCGCTCGAGTCCAACTCGGGCGGATTTCGCGGTTTGGATTGATGGAGATGTCGCGGCAACGGCTACGCCCGGTGCTCGGTGAAACCAGCCAGGTGATTTGCCCGCGCTGTAACGGCCAAGGGACCATCCGGGGAATTGAATCGATGACATCGTCGATTCTGCGGTTCGTCGAGGAAGAGGCGTTCAAAGACAAGACCGGGCGGGTAATTATTCAGGCGCCGGTGAGCGTTGCGACCTATCTGCTCAACGAAAAACGCGCCACGATCGCCGCTATTGAATCTCGCCATGAAATCCAAGTCTTGGTAATCCCGAATCCGGCGCTTGAAACCCCGAGTTATCTTATTGATCGAGTACGAATTTCGGAGATCGCCGAGGATTCACGACCAAGTTATCAAATGGTTGCGACCTTGACCCCAGCGCTCGAAGAGGTCCCCGCGACGCTCCCGACCCCGCGTATTACTACCGAAGAGCCGGCGGTTGAGCTCACAGCACGGAGTGCCCCCCCGCCGCCAAAAACCGAGGCATCACCCCCGCCCCCATCTCCAGCCGGAGAATTATCCGCCCCGCCGCTACCAACGGAAAATCGTCCGAGCCTGATCCGCCGACTATGGTCCGTCCTGCGCGCTACACCCAATGAGGCGGAAGTAACGCCTAATTCGGCCCCGAAAAACCCCAATCCTCCACGTCGTTCCAATCGTCCGCCGGAACAACGCCCCACAGAATCTCCCCTCCGCTCGGATAACCCCTATCTCCTTAATCCTCCGCCCCTGGGAGAAAACCACGCTAAGATTGAGGAGAATCGCCTCGAAGAACACGATGATATCGCCGACGATCAGGAGATCGTCACCGATGAATCGGGAAGTCAGTCCCGCTCCCGGCGGGGACGACGGGGTGGGCGCCGGCGCCGGCGTCCTTATCCCGATGTTAGCCGTACAACCCATGAAGAAGATAGCCATACCGAAGATTAATCGCTAGGATTTCAATCCCTTCCAACGGAAGGGGTTTTTAACAGTCAATTGGAAAACTCTCCATAACCACTCTATACTAACCATTATGGAGAGATTAACAGCAATAAGTGAAGCCGCCCAAATACTGGGCGTATCAATAACAACACTACGTAGGTGGGAAGCGGAAGGAAAACTAATCCCAGCACACACCGCAGGCAAGCATCGTCGCTATAACCTTGCTAAATTAAAACCAGAGTTATTTCATACTGTT
>Ga0114939_10001854_pt1 | contig 16396 bp, 29 predicted proteins | sample AshMeaCrysSpring_FD_87196 | JGI IMG/M metagenome (GOLD analysis project Ga0114939, IMG submission 87196) | Groundwater microbial communities from Big Spring, Nevada to study Microbial Dark Matter (Phase II) - Ash Meadows Crystal Spring | ecosystem: Environmental > Aquatic > Deep subsurface >... | reverse complement strand
GACAACATCAAGATGACGGTGACGCTGATTGCGCCGATCGCGATGGAGGACGGGCTTCGCTTCGCCATCCGCGAGGGTGGCCGCACCGTCGGCGCCGGCGTCGTCTCCAAGATCCTGGAGTAGAGACGTGGCCCAGACCCTCGGAAAACAGAAGATCCGCATCCGCCTCAAGGCGTTCGACTACAAGCTGATCGACCAGTCGGCCCTGGAGATCGTGGAGACGGCCAAGCGCACCGGCGCCGTGGTGAAGGGCCCGGTGCCGATGCCCACGCGCATCGAGCGCTTCGACATCCTGCGCTCGCCGCACAAGAACAAGACGTCGCGCGACCAGTTCGAGATCCGCACGCACCTGCGCCTCATGGACATCATCGATCCCACCGACAAGACGGTCGATGCGCTCATGAAGCTGGACCTGCCGGCGGGCGTGGACGTCGAGATCAAGCTGTAGGCGGCACGGCATGACCGCCCGGGCATCCGCCCGGACGGAAGGTGAAGGGCCGGCCGATCGCAGCCGGCACCCGGGGAAGATCCCGCGGGCGAACAAGAGAAAGGATAGAAGATGAGTCTCGGACTCGTCGGCCGGAAGGTCGGCATGATGCGCATCTTCAACGAGGACGGAACAAGCGTCCCCGTTACGGTGCTCGACTGTGCGGGCAACCGCATCACCCAGATCAAGACCGCCGATGGCGACGGCTACTGCGCCATCCAGGTCGCCTACGGAAAGCGGCGCGCCTCGCGCGTCACCAAGGCCATGGCGGGCCACTTCGCCAAGGCCGGCACCGGGGCCGGAAGCGTCCTGAAGGAGTTCCGCGTCGCCCCCGAGGCGATCGCCGAGCTCGCGGTGGGAACGGAGCTCAAGGTGGACATGTTCCAGGCCGGCCAGAAGGTCGACGTGACCGGGACGTCCATCGGCAAGGGCTACGCCGGCGTCATCAAGCGCTACCACTTTTCCTCGAACCGGGCTTCGCACGGCAACTCGGTCTCGCACAACAGCCCCGGCTCCATCGGCATGGCGCAGGATCCCGGCCGCGTATTCCCGGGCAAGCGCATGTCGGGCCACCTCGGCAACGTCCAGCGCACGGTGCAGCTGCTGGAGGTCGCCCGCGTCGATGCCGAGCGCGGCCTGGTGATGATCAAGGGTTCCGTGCCCGGCGCCAAGAACGGCAGCGTGGTCCTTCACCCGAGCGTGAAGGCCAAGGCGCCGAAGGGAGGCAAGTGATGGAGCTCAAGGTCATCAACGAGAAGGGCGAGTCGCTCGCCCCGGTGGCCGCCTCCGAGGCGCTGTTCGGGCGCTCGTTCAACGAGGCGCTCGTCCACCAGATCGTGGTCGCGTACCACGCCAACGGCCGTGCCGGCACGCGCGCGCAGAAGGATCGCGGTGACGTCAAGCACACCACGAAGAAGCCCTGGCGGCAGAAGGGCACCGGCCGCGCCCGCGCGGGCATGTCGTCGAGCCCGCTCTGGCGGGGGGGCGGGAAGATCTTCCCGTCGTCGCCCGACGAGAACTTCAGCCAGAAGGTCAACCGCAAGATGTACCGGGCCGGCATGGCGGCGATCCTGTCGCAGCTCGTGCGGGAAGAGCGCCTGGCCGTGATCGAGGAGCTCACCGTCGAACGGCCGAAGACCCGTCTGCTCAGCGACAAGCTCAAGGCGATGGGTTTGTCGGAGGTGCTGATCATCACCGACAAGCCCGACGAGAACCTCTACCTCTCGTCGCGCAACCTGCCGCACGTGCTGGTCCTCGAGGCGCGCCATGCCGATCCCGTGAGCCTGGTGCGCTTCCCGAAGGTCCTGCTCACCAAGGGCGCGGTCAAGCATCTCGAGGAGGCCCTCGCATGAATACCGAACGTCTGATGAAGGTCATCCGCGCGCCGATCATTTCCGAGAAGGCGACGATGGTGGGCGAGAAGAACCGCCAGGTCGTCTTCGAGGTGCTCGGCGACGCGACGAAGGCCGAGATCAAGGCCGCCGTCGAACTGCTCTTCAAGGAGCAGAAGGTCGAGGTCGCCGCGGTGAACGTGGTGAACGTCAAGGGCAAGCAGAAGCGCCACGGGCGCTTCGAGGGTCGCCGCCGCGACGTCAAGAAGGCCTACGTGAGCCTCAAGGGCGACGGCGACATCAACTTCGTGGAAGGAGTGGCATAACATGGCCCTCGTCAAGACCAAGCCCACCTCGGCCGGCCGCCGGTCGATGGTGAAGGTGGTGAACCCCGACCTGCACAAGGGCAAGCCCCACGCGGCGCTGGTGGAAAAGCAGTCCCGCCGCGCCGGCAGGAACTCCTTCGGCAACATCACCACGCGCCACCAGGGGGGGGGGCACAAGCAGCACTACCGCCTGATCGACTTCCGCCGCAACAAGGACGGCGTCCCGGCCAAGGTGGAGCGCCTGGAATACGATCCGAACCGCAGCGCCAACATCGCGTTGCTGTGCTACGCGGACGGCGAGCGCCGCTACATGATCGCGCCCAAGGGACTCACCGTGGGGCAAAGGATCGAGAGCGGCGCCGAGGCGCCGATCAAGGTCGGCAACGCCCTGCCGCTTCGCAACATCCCTGTCGGAACCACCGTCCACTGCGTGGAAATGCAGCCGGGCAAGGGGGCCCAGATCGCGCGCGCGGCCGGCGCCGGTGTCCAGTTGCTCGCCCGCGAGGGCGAGTACGCCCAGCTTCGCATGCGTTCGGGCGAGATCCGCCGCGTGCACGTGAACTGCCGCGCCACGATCGGCGAGGTGGGCAACGAGGAGCACAACCTGCGCCAGATCGGCAAGGCCGGCGCGAACCGCTGGCGCGGCATCCGCCCGACGGTGCGCGGGGAAACCATGAATCCCGTCGATCACCCGCTGGGCGGCCGCACGCGCGGCAACCGCCACCCGGTGTCCCCGTGGGGGCAGCCGGCGAAGGGCAAGAAGACGCGTTCCAACAAGCGCACCCAGACGATGATCGTGCGCAGCCGTCACAAGAAGGCGTAAGGGGCATACGACATGGCACGTTCAATCAAGAAGGGCCCGTTCGTCGACGGGCATCTCATGAAGAAGGTGGATGCCGCCATCGCGGCCAAAGACAAGCGCCCGATCAAGACCTGGTCGCGCCGGTCCACCATCCTGCCGGATTTCGTCGGCCTCACCATCGCGGTGCACAACGGCAAGCAGCACATCCCCGTCTACGTGACCGAGAACATGGTCGGCCACAAGCTGGGCGAGTTCGCGCTCACGCGCACGTTCAAGGGGCACTCGGCCGACAAGAAGTCTGCGTCGCCCTCCGCCCCGGCGAAGAAGTGAGGAGACCGTGATGCAAGTCAACGCGAAACTTTACGGCGCGAAGCTCTCGGCCCAGAAGGGCCGATTGGTCGCCGACCTGGTCCGCGGACAGAAGGTGGACCGCGCCCTCAACATCCTCGCCTTCACGCCGAAGAAGGGCGCCCAGATCATCAAGAAGGTGCTCGAGAGCGCGATCGCCAACGCCGAGCACAACAACGGCGCGGACATCGACGAGCTCAAGATCACGCGCATCGTCGTCGAGAAGGGGCCCGTGCTCAAGCGCTTCCACGCGCGCGCCAAGGGCCGCGGCAACCGGGTGCTCAAGCACACCTGCCACGTGTTCGTGACCGTCGGCGACGGCCGGAACTGAAAGGGACGACGATGGGACAGAAGATCAATCCGACGGGGTTCCGGCTTTCGGTCAACCGGAACTGGACCTCCAAGTGGTATGCCAACTCGAAGAACTTCCCCGGAATGCTCGCCGAGGACATCCGGGTCCGCGAGTACCTTCGCAAGAAGCTCTCGCACGCCGCCGTGGGCAAGGTGGTCATCGAGCGCCCGGCGAAGAACGCGCGAATCACCATCTTCTCGGCGCGCCCCGGCGTGGTGATCGGCAAGAAGGGCGAGGACATCGAGGGCCTGCGGCACGTCCTGCAGAAACTGATGGGCGTGCCCGTCCACGTCAACATCGAGGAGATCCGCAAGCCGGAGCTGGATGCCCAGCTCATTGCGGACTCCATCACGGGCCAGCTCGAGAAGCGCGTCATGTTCCGCCGCGCCATGAAGCGCGCGATGCAGAACGCCATGCGCCTGGGTGCGCAGGGCATCAAGATCACGAGCGCCGGCCGGCTCAACGGCGCGGAGATCGCGCGCACCGAGTGGTACCGCGAGGGCCGGGTGCCGCTGCACACGCTGCGCGCCGACATCGAGTACGGATTCTCGGAAGCCCGCACGACTTACGGCACCATCGGCGTGCAGGTCCTCGTGTTCAAGGGCGAGGTTCTCGGCAAGGGCGAGCAGCCCGCCGCCGCCCCCGAGGCCGAGCGCAAGACCAGGAAACCGGGAGTGAAACATGCTGCAGCCAGCTAGAAGGAAGTACCGCAAGGAGCAGAAGGGCCGCAACAAGGGCGTCGCCACGAGCGGCGCCAAGGTGTCCTTCGGGGAATACGGCCTCAAGGCGATCGGCCGCGGCAGGCTCACCGCGCGGCAGATCGAGGCGGCCCGGCGCGCCATGACCCGCCACATCAAGCGGGGCGGGCGGATCTGGATCCGCATCTTCCCGGACAAGCCCATCTCCAAGAAGCCCGCCGAGGTCCGCATGGGCAACGGCAAGGGCGCCCCGGAGTACTTCGTGGCCGAGATCGTGCCGGGCAAGGTGCTCTACGAGATGGACGGCGTCGAGGAAGCGCTGGCGCGCGAGGCCTTCGCCCTCGCGGCGGCGAAGCTCCCGATCCGCACGGCCTTCGTGCAACGGCTCATCGGTTGAGGAACTGACATGAAATCGAGCGAACTCCGTTCCAAGAGCGTCGAGGACCTGCAGAAGGAACTCCTGGAGCTGCGCAAGGCGCAGTTCGGCCTGCGCATGCAGCTGGCCACGCAGAGCCTCACCAAGAACAGCGAGATCCAGCGCGTGAAGCGCGAGATCGCGCGCGTGCACACCGTGCTCACCGAGAAGGCGAAAGCGAGCCAGAAATGAGCGAGACCGCGAAGAACCAACGTAGCCTCACGGGCAAGGTCGTGAGCGACAAGATGGAGAAGACCGTCACGGTCCTCGTCGAGCGCCAGGTGATGCATCCCGTGATCGGCAAGGTCGTGCGCCGGACCCGGAAGTACCACGCCCACAACGAGGGCAACGACGCAAAGCTGGGCGACACGGTGGTGATCGAGGAATGCCGCCCCCTCTCGAAGACGAAGGCCTGGAAAGTCGCCCGCCTCGTCGAGCGCGCTCGCATCGAGTAGCGCCGGGGGCTTGCGTTGCGCGCCCGGGGCTGCTAAACTTTTCGTCTTTTCCGCTTCCGGCCGTGGCTTCGTCGGCCGGAAGTCTGCTGTAACCCCGGGCCTGTCCCGGGGGCATCCCGGGCGTCGGCCGAAGCCGACGCACCCAAGCGCCCGGGCCCAGATTCATTTCACGCCAGCCGGAAGCAGCCCCGCAGGGGATGCCGACGGCGGAAGACGGATCCAAGACTGGCCGGACGGGCGCCGCCCGACGGGTCAAGTTGGAGAGAAAACAATGATTCAGATGCAGTCGATTCTCGACGTCGCCGACAATACCGGCGCGCGTGCGGTGATGTGTATCAAGGTGCTGGGTGGCTCGAAGCGCCGCTATGCCGGCATCGGGGACATCATCAAGGTGAGCATCAAATCGGCCGCCCCGCGCGGGCGCGTGAAGAAGGGCGAGGTCTACAGCGCGGTGGTGGTGCGCACCGCGAAGGGTGTCCGCCGCCCGGACGGCTCGGTGATCAAGTTCGACTCGAACGCTGCCGTGCTCCTCAACCCGAAGCTCGAGCCCATCGGCACCCGCATCTTCGGGCCGGTGACGCGGGAGCTGCGGACGGAGCGCTTCATGAAGATCGTGTCTCTCGCGCCGGAAGTGCTGTAGGGGCCTCATATGCAAAAGATCCGCAAGGGCGACCAGGTGGTCGTCACCACCGGCAAGGACAAGGGCAAGCGCGGCACCGTGCTGCGCGTGCTCGAAACCGGCAGGGTGCTCGTCGAGGGCATCAACCGCGTCAAGCGCCACACGCGGCCCAATCCCATCAAGGGGCAGACGGGCGGCATCGTGGACAAGGAAATGCCCATCAACGCCTCCAACGTGGCGCTCCTCAACCCGGCGACGGGCAAGGGGGACCGCGTGGGCTTCCGCGTGCTTGACGACGGCCGCAAGGTCCGCTTCTTCAAGTCCAACGGCGAAGTCGCCGACGCCTGACAGACCCGGAGAACCATCACATGGCTAAGGCCAAAGAGCAGAAACCTGCCAAGCCCGAGGGCCCGGTCCAGCCGCCGCGGCTCCAGATGCTCTATCGCGAGACGGTCGTTCCCGCCCTCATGAAGCAGTTCGGCTACAAGACCGTGATGCAGGTGCCGCGCATCGAGAAGATCACGCTCAACATGGGCGTCGGCGAGGCGGTCGCGGACAAGAAGATCCTCGAGAACGCGTCCGGAGACCTCGTGAAGATCGGCGGGCAGAAGCCCGTGATCACCAAGTCGCGCAAGTCGATCGCCAGCTTCAAGATCCGCGCCGGCTACCCGGTCGGCTGCATGGTGACGCTGCGGTCGCGCCGCATGTACGAGTTCCTGGACCGCCTGGTCACCATCGCGCTTCCGCGCGTGCGCGACTTCCGCGGCGTCGGCGGCCGCGCATTCGACGGGCGCGGCAACTACAGCATGGGCATCAAGGAACAGATCATCTTCCCCGAGATCGAGTACGACAAGGTCGACGCGCTCCGCGGGATGAACATCTGCATCACCACGACCGCGAAGACGGACGCGGAGGCCAAGGCCCTCCTCGCCGCCTTCCGCTTCCCGTTCAGAACTGAGAGGGCGTAATGGCCAAGCTCGCACTCATCAACCGCGAGGCGAAGCGCCGCGCAGCCGTGAAGAAGTACGCGGAAAAGCGCAAGGCGCTCATCGCCATCTTCACCGACCCCAAGGCGACCGACGAGGCCCGCGACGAGGCGCGCGCGAAGTTCCAGGCGCTGCCGCGGAACGCCTCGCCCGTGCGGCTGCGCAACCGCTGCGCCATCACCGGCCGTCCCCGCGGCACGTTCCGCAAGTTCGGTCTCGCGCGCAGCAAGATCCGCGAGATCGCGATGCGCGGCGAGATTCCCGGCATGATCAAGGCGAGCTGGTAGGAGACCCACGATGAGCATGAGTGATCCCATCGCGGACATGCTGACCCGGATCCGCAACGCGCAGGCCACCGACAAGGTGACCGTGGCGATGCCCTGCTCCAAGGTCAAGCTCGCGATCGCAAAGGTGCTGAAAGACGAGGGCTACGTCGAGGACTTCGCCCGGCGCGAGATCGACGGCAAGAGCGTCCTCGAGATCGGCCTCAAGTATTACGCCGGCAAGCCGGTGATCGAGAAGCTCGAGCGCGTCTCGCGCCCGGGGCTGCGCATCTACAAGGGGCGCGACGACATCCCGCGCGTGATGAACGGGCTGGGCGTGGCGATCGTTTCCACCTCCCGCGGCGTGATGACGGACCGGCGCGCCCGCGAGACGGGCGTGGGCGGCGAAGTCCTCTGCATCGTGGTGTAAGGAGAGTCGCATGTCCCGCATCGCAAAGAATCCCGTAGTCATCCCCGACAAGGTCCAGGTCGAGGTCGGCCAGGACGGCGTGATCGTCAAGGGGCCGCTGGGCACGCTGAGGCAGGCCGTTTCCAAGGACGTCCTCGTGACGGTCGAGGGCTCGCAGGTGTCCTTCGCCGCGGCCGGCGACTCGATCCAGGCGAACGCCATGTCCGGCACGATGCGCGCGATCGTCGCGAACATGGTGCGGGGCGTCGCGCAGGGCTTCGAGAAGAAGCTCACCCTCGTCGGCGTCGGCTACAAGGCGCAGGCCCAGGGCGCCAAGCTCAACCTAGCGCTCGGTTTCTCGCATCCCATCGTCCACACCCTTCCGGAGGGCGTGAAGGCCGAGACGCCGACCCAGACCGAGATCCTGATCAAGGGGATCGACCGCCAGAAGGTCGGGCAGGTCGCCGCCGAGATTCGCGCGTACAAGTCGCCGGAGCCCTACAAGGGCAAGGGCGTGCGCTACGCCGACGAAAAGGTGGTGATCAAGGAAACGAAGAAGAAGTAGAGCGGACCCGCGACGGCACGGAGAATCTGATCATGAGCGACAAGAAAGCATCGAGACTGCGCCGCGCCGCGAAGACGCGCGTGCGCATCCAGCGCCAGGAGGCCGTCCGCCTCACCGTCCACCGTACCAACCTGCACATCTACGCGCAGGTGATCGCGGCGGACGGCGCGAAGGTTCTCGCCTCGGCCTCGACGGCCGAGAAGGACGTGCGGGCGCAGCACCCCAACGGCGGGAACAAGGGGGCCGCTGCGGCGGTCGGCGCCCGCATCGCGGAGAAGGCGAAGGCCGCAGGCGTCACCGAGGTGGCGTTCGACCGCGCGGGCTTCAGCTACCACGGCCGGGTGAAGGCGCTGGCGGAGGCGGCCCGCGAGGCCGGCCTCAAGTTCTAGTCCTGCCGCGGCAGACCACAGGAATATCGACATGGCGAAGATCGAACAGAACGACGAGCGCAGCGACGGCCTCCGGGAGAAGATGATCTCGGTGAACCGGGTGACGAAGGTCGTCAAAGGCGGCCGGATCCTCGGCTTCGCCGCGCTCACGGTGGTGGGCGACGGCGACGGCTCCATCGGCATGGGCAAGGGCAAGTCCCGCGAGGTGCCGGTGGCGGTGCAGAAGGCCATGGAGCAGGCGCGGCGGAACCTGGTCAAGGTGCACCTGAAGGGCGGCACGATCCATCACGAGGTGCTCGGCCGCCATGGCGCGACGCGCGTGTTCATGCAACCGGCCCCCGAGGGCAACGGCATCAAGGCGGGCGGCGCCATGCGCGCGGTGTTCGAGGTGATGGGCGTGACCAACATCTCCGCCAAGTGCCACGGCTCCACCAACCCCTACAACGTCGTGCGCGCCACGCTGGACGGGCTGCAGCAGCAGCGCCGCCCGTCGGAAATCGCTGCCAAGCGCGGCAAGAAGGTCGAAGAGATCGTCGGCTGAGCAAGGATCCCGATATGACGTCCCCCAAGAAGATCAAGGTTACGCAGGTGAAGGGCCTTCGCGGCGCGTTGAGCGAGCACAAGGCCTCGGTGCGCGGGCTCGGCCTTCGCCGCATCCGGCATACCGTGGAGCTGGAGGACACCCCCTCGATCCGCGGCATGATCAACCAGGTGAGCTACCTCGTGAAAGTCGAGTCGTAAAGCCATGGAACTCAACACGCTCAAGCCCGCACCGGGCTCCAAGAAGGCGAAGCGCCGCGTCGGGCGCGGCATCGGCTCGGGCCTCGGCAAGACGGCGGGTCGCGGCCACAAGGGCCAGAAGTCGCGCGCCGGCGGCTTCCACAAGGTCGGCTTCGAGGGCGGCCAGATGCCGCTGCAGCGCCGCATGCCGAAGCGCGGCTTCCTCGCCGTGACGATCGACCCCGCGGCGGAAGTCCGCCTCGGCGACCTCGACAGGGTCGAGGGGGACACCGTCGATCTCGCGTCCCTGAAGGCCGCCGGCCTCGTTGCCGGCAGCGCGAAGCGGGCCAAGATCATCCTCACCGGCAAGGCCACGAAGGCCTTGAAGGTGGTCGGTGTCGGTGCCACCAAGGGCGCGAAGGCTGCCATCGAGGCGGCCGGCGGCTCGGTGGCCTGACAGGGAAGGATTCCGCGTTGTCCGCCAACCCCCTCGCAGCCCTCGGAAAGCTCGGCGACCTCAAGCGTCGCCTGTGGTTCCTCGTGGGCGCCCTCGTCGTCTACCGGGTCGGGACCTTCATCCCGGTGCCGGGCATCGACCCTGCGGAGCTCGCCAAGCTCTTCCAGCAGACGAAGGGCGGGATCCTGGACATGTTCAACATGTTCTCGGGCGGGGCGCTGTCGCGCTTCTCGATCTTCGCGCTGGGCATCATGCCGTACATCTCGGCGTCGATCATCATGCAGCTGCTCACGGTGGTCTCCCCGCAGCTCGAGGCGCTGAAGAAGGAGGGCGAGGCGGGGCGCCGCAAGATCACGCAGTACACGCGCTACGGCACCGTGGTGCTCGCCGCCTTCCAGGCCCTGGGGATCTCCGTGGCGCTCGAGGCGCAGGCGGGCCTGGTGATCGAGCCGGGGCTTGCGTTCCGGTTCGTCACCGTCGTGACACTGATGACCGGCACCCTGTTCCTGATGTGGCTGGGCGAGCAGATCACCGAGCGTGGGCTGGGCAACGGGATTTCCATGATCATCTTCGCCGGCATCGTCGCGGGGCTGCCCTCGGCCATCGGCGGCACGCTGGAGCTCGTCCGCACGGGCGCGATGTCGATCCTCATCGCGCTGATCATCTTCGCGCTGGTGGTCGGCGTGACCTACGCGGTGGTGTTCGTCGAGAAGGGCCAGCGCCGCATCCTGGTCAACTACGCCAAGCGCCAGGTGGGCAACCGCCTGTACGGCGGCCAGAGCTCCTTCCTGCCGCTCAAGCTCAACATGTCGGGCGTCATCCCGCCGATCTTCGCCTCCTCGATCATCCTGTTCCCGGCGACCATGGCGAGCTGGTTCGGCGCCAACGAGAACATGACCTGGCTGAAGGACCTGTCGGCGGCCCTCTCGCCCGGCCAGGCCCTGTACGTGGTGCTCTACGCGGCGGCGATCGTCTTCTTCTGCTTCTTCTACACGGCGCTGGTCTTCAATTCCAAGGAAACGGCCGACAACCTGAAGAAGAGCGGTGCCTTCGTCCCCGGCATCCGCCCGGGCGACCAGACGGCGCGCTACATCGACAAGATCACGACCCGGCTCACGCTGATCGGGGCCATCTACATCACCCTCGTCTGCCTGCTGCCGGAGTTCCTGAACACGCAGTACAACGTCCCCTTCTACTTCGGGGGCACCTCGCTCCTGATCGTGGTGGTGGTGACGATGGATTTCATGGCGCAGCTGCAGGCCTATCTCATGTCCCACCAGTACGAAAGCCTGCTCAAGAAGGCGAACTTCAAGGGCTCGGGCTTCCCGGTGCGGTAGGGGACGCGAGGATGGCGAAGGAAGAAACGATCCAGATGCAGGGGGAGGTCGTCGAGACCCTCCCGAACGCGATGTTCCGGGTGAAGCTCGAGAACGGCCACGTGGTGCTGGGCCACATCTCCGGAAAGATGCGGATGCACTACATCCGCATCCTGCCGGGCGACAAGGTGACCGTCGAGCTGACACCCTACGACTTGACGAAGGCGCGGATCACGTTCCGCGCCAAGTAAGGAGAAAGACGATGCGAGTGCAAGCTTCGGTGAAGAAGATCTGCCGCAAGTGCAAGATCGTGCGGCGCAAGGGGGTGGTGCGCGTCATCTGCGCGGATCCCCGCCACAAGCAGCGCCAGGGCTGAAGCGCCAGCGCCCCCACGGACGACAGCAAGGTAAGGAAAAGCCATGGCCCGTATTGCCGGCATCAACATCCCGAACCACCAGCACGCCGCGATCGCCCTGACCGCGATCTACGGCATCGGCCGCGCGCGCGCGCAGAAGATCTGCGAGGCGGCCGGCGTGAAGCAGTCCGCCAAGATCAAGGACCTCACCGACACCGAGATGGACAAGCTGCGCGAGCAGGTCGGCCGCTTCTCCGTCGAGGGCGACCTTCGGCGCGAGACGTCGATGAACATCAAGCGGCTCATGGACCTGGGCTGCTACCGGGGCGTGCGCCACAAGAAGGGCCTGCCCGTCCGCGGCCAGCGCACCCGCACCAACGCGCGCACCCGCAAGGGTCCGCGCAAGGCCGTCCGACTGAGCAAGTCGGCCTGACCACCCACGAGTCCGAGGAATCCACAGCATGGCCAAACCCGCCGCCACGCGCGTCCGCAAGAAGGTCAAGAAGAACGTGTCCGAGGGCATCGCGCACGTTCACGCCTCCTTCAACAACACCATCATCACGATCACCGACCGCCAGGGCAACGCCCTCTCGTGGGCGACCTCGGGCGGCGCCGGCTTCAAGGGCTCGCGCAAGTCGACGCCGTTCGCCGCGCAGGTCGCCGCGGAGGCGGCCGGACGCGCCGCCCAGGAGTGCGGGGTCAAGAACCTCGAGGTTCGCATCAAGGGCCCCGGCCCGGGGCGCGAATCCGCCGTCCGCGCGCTCAACGCGCTCGGCCTGAAGATCGTCTCCATCGCCGACGTGACGCCGGTGCCGCACAACGGCTGCCGTCCGCCGAAGCGCCGCCGGATGTAACCGGCGGGCGCGAACGAACAGACCAAGGGAAGACACCATGGCACGCTACACCGGCCCCAAGTGCAAGCTCGCCCGCCGCGAGGGCACCGACCTTTTCCTGAAGAGCGCCCGCCGCGGCCTCGACACCAAGTGCAAGCTCGACGTGCGTCCCGGCCAGCACGGCGCGAAGATGACGCGCGTGTCGGAGTACGGGCACCAGCTGCGCGAGAAGCAGAAGATCCGCCGCATCTACGGCGTCCTCGAGCGCCAGTTCCGCAACTACTTCGAGAAGGCCGCCCAGAAGAAGGGGGCGACCGGCGAGACGCTGCTGCAGCTCCTCGAGAGCCGCCTCGACAACGTCGTCTACCGCATGGGATTCGCCTCCACGCGCGCCGAGGCCCGCCAGCTCGTCTCGCACAGGGCAATCGAGGTCAACGGCAAGCCCGTCAACATCCCGTCGTACCTCCTGCGCGCGTCCGACACCGTCACGATCCGCGAGAAGTCCCGGGCGCAGCTTCGCATCAAGAGCTCCCTGGACCTGGCCGAGGCCAACGGCTTCCCAAGCTGGGTCGAGGTGGATTCCAAGAACTTCAAGGGCGTGTTCAAGAGCGTGCCCGATCGCTCGGAGATTGCCTCCGACGTGAACGAACAGCTGGTGGTCGAGCTCTACTCCAAGTAAGCGCCGTCCCCGTGACGGCGGCAGCAAGCTCGCTCCCTCAACCGATACTGGCAGAGGCCCCACGCATGCAAAGCAACGCCACGAATTTCCTGAAGCCCCGCATCATCGACGTGCAGAACCTCTCCCCCACCCACGCCAAGGTGGTGATGGAGCCGTTCGAGCGCGGCTACGGGCACACGCTCGGCAACGCGCTTCGCCGCATCCTGCTGTCGTCCATGCCCGGCTACGCCGCGACCGAGGTCAAGATCGCGGGCGTCCTGCACGAGTACTCCACGATCGAGGGGGTGCAGGAGGACGTCGTCGACGTGCTCCTCAACCTCAAGGGCATCGTGATGAAGCTCCACGGGCGCGGCGAGGTGACCCTCAAGCTCAAGAAGGAGAAGGCAGGCCCCGTCACGGCGGCCGACATCGAGCAGACGCACGACGTCGAGATCATCAATCCGGACCACCTCATCGCGCACATCACGCAGGGTGGCAAGCTGGACATGACGGTCAAGGTCGAAAGGGGCCGCGGCTACGTTCCCGCCACCTCCCGCCGCACCGAGGACTCGCGCGCCATCGGGGCGATCCTGCTGGACGCCTCCTTCAGCCCGATCCGCCGCGTGAGCTACCAGGTGGAGGCGGCCCGGGTCGAGCAGCGCACCGACCTCGACCGCCTGGTCATCGACATCGAGACCAATGGCGTCATCGAGCCCGAGGAGGCCGTGCGCACGGCTGCCACGGTGCTGCGCGACCAGCTCTCGGTCTTCGCGGACCTCCAGTCGACCAGCGAGGAGCGCATCGAGAACGCGCAGCCCCAGGTCGACCCGATCCTGCTGCAGCCGGTCGACGACCTCGAGCTCACCGTACGTTCGGCGAACTGCCTGAAGGCGGAAAACATCTACTACATCGGCGACCTCATCCAGCGCACCGAGAACGAGCTGCTGAAGACCCCCAACCTGGGCCGCAAGTCCCTCAACGAGATCAAGGAAGTGCTCGCCTCGAAGGGCCTCACGCTCGGCATGAAGCTGGAGAACTGGCCGGTCGCCGGCCTGACGAAGTAACAGGGCGGTCCGGCCGCCGCCGGCCCGAGCCCAGCCCACAATACCTACAAGGCCGCATAGGCCAAGAGAGTCGAAAGGAAAGCCCCATGCGACACCGTCACGGACTTCGCAAGCTCAACCGCACCAGCAGCCACCGCCTGGCGATGCTGCGCAACATGACCGTCTCGCTGCTCAAGCACGAGGCCATCCGCACGACCCTCCCGAAGGCGAAGGAACTGCGCCGCGTCGCCGAGCCGATCATCACCCTCGGCAAGACCCCGACCCTGGCCAACCGTCGCCTCGCCTTCGACCGCCTGCGCGACCGCGACACGGTGGTGAAGCTCTTCAACGAGCTGGGGCCGCGCTACCAGAACCGCAATGGCGGCTACCTCCGCATCCTCAAGTGGGGCTTTCGGCAGGGCGACAACGCCCCCATGGCCCTCGTCGAGCTGATGGACCGGCCCGAGCCCGCCGAAAAGGCGCCGAAGGAAGAGAAGGCGGGCTGACGCCGCGGCTCCCGCCACTTCCCACGCAAACGCCGGGCGCCGACCCGGCGTTTTGCATGGGACGGCGCCGGCGTTTGCGTGGGGTCAGGCCGCCGCCTCCCGTCGCTTCGCGGCGGGCACCAGGACGGGCGCGAGAAACCGCCCGGTGAAGCTGCCCGCCGTCGCCGCGATCTCCTCCGGCGTGCCCACGGCGATGACCCGGCCGCCGCCGTCGCCTCCCTCGGGCCCCATGTCGATCACCCAGTCCGCCGTCTTGATCACGTCGAGGTTGTGCTCGATCACCACGACCGTGTTTCCATGGTCGCGAAGCCGCCGCAACACGCGCAGCAGCAGGTCGATGTCGTGGAAGTGCAGGCCGGTGGTCGGCTCGTCGAGGATGAACAGCGTGCGCCCGGTATCGCGCTTGGACAGCTCGAGCGCCAGCTTGACGCGCTGCGCCTCCCCGCCGGAGAGGGTCGTCGCGCTCTGGCCGAGACGCACGTAGCCCAGGCCCACCTCCATCAGGGTCTGCAGCTTGCGCGCGATGGCCGGCACCGGGGCGAACAGTTCGAGAGCCGCCTCGACCGTGAGGTCGAGCACCTCGCAAACGTTGCGGCCCCGGTAGCGGATGTCCAGCGTCTCGCGGTTGTAGCGGCGGCCGTGGCAGGCGTCGCAGGTCACGTAGACGTCGGGCAGGAAGTGCATCTCGACCTTCGTCACCCCGTCGCCCTGGCACGCCTCGCAGCGACCGCCCTTCACGTTGAACGAGAACCGGCCCGGCCCGTAGCCGCGCGCGCGCGACTCCGGCGTGCCGGCGAAGAGGTCGCGGATCGGCGTGAAGAGCCCGGTGTACGTCGCCGGGTTCGAGCGCGGCGTGCGGCCGATGGGGCTCTGGTCGACGTTGATCACCTTGTCGAAGAAGTCGAGGCCCTCGACGGCATCGTGCGCCGCCGGTTCCGCGGAGGCGCCGTGCAGGTGCCGCGCGACGGCGGCGTAGAGCGTGTCGTTGATGAGGGTCGACTTGCCCGAGCCGGAGACGCCGGTCACGCACACCAGGAGGCCGACCGGGATTTCGGCGGTGACGTCCCTCAGGTTGTTGCCGCGCGCGCCCGTCACGCGCACGCTGCGCGCCGGGTCGCGCCGGACGCGGCGGGCGGGCAGCGGGATCGAGCGCCGGCGGGAAAGGTACTGGCCGGTAAGCGAGGCCGGGTTGCGCGCGATCTCCGTGGGCGTGCCCTGCGCAACGATCTCGCCGCCGTGCAGCCCGGCGCCGGGTCCCATGTCGACGACGTGGTCCGCGGCGTGGATCGCCTCCTCGTCGTGCTCGACGACGATCACGGAGTTGCCGAGGTCCCGCAGCCGCTTCAGCGTGTCGATCAGCCGCGCGTTGTCCCGCTGGTGCAACCCGATGGATGGCTCGTCGAGGACGTACATGACGCCGGTGAGCCCCGAGCCGATCTGGCTGGCGAGCCGGATGCGCTGCGCCTCGCCCCCGGAAAGCGTGTCCGCCGAGCGGGAGAGGGACAGGTATTCGAGCCCCACGTCGTTGAGGAAACGGACGCGGTTGGCGATCTCGCGCAGGATTTTTTCGGCGATGGCCTGCCGGCTGCCGGCCAGCTGCAGCGACTCGAAGAAGGGCTGCGCCTCCTTCAGCGGCATCGCCGATACCTCGTGAAGGTTCATTCCGGCGACGCGGACATGGCGGGCCTCGGCGCGTAGGCGCGTTCCGCCGCAGTCGGGGCAGGCGCGGTCGTTCAGGTACTTGGCGAGCTCCTCCTTGACCGCCGCCGAGTCCGTCTCGCGGAAGCGGCGCGCCAGGCTGGGCAGGATGCCCTCGAAGGCGTGCTCGCGCACCGACGGCTTGCCGCGCTTGCCGGGGTAGCGGAACGCGATCTTCTCCTCGCCCGAGCCGTCGAGGACGACGGACCGGGCCTTCGAGGGCAGGCTGCCGAAGGGCGCGTCGACGTCGAAGCCGTAATGCTGCGCCAGCGAGGAGAGCATCGAGAAGTAGAACTGGTTGCGCCGGTCCCACCCGCGGATGGCGCCGCCCGCGAGCGAGAGGTGGGGGAAGGCGACGACGCGTT
>Ga0114939_10001853_pt1 | contig 16399 bp, 17 predicted proteins | sample AshMeaCrysSpring_FD_87196 | JGI IMG/M metagenome (GOLD analysis project Ga0114939, IMG submission 87196) | Groundwater microbial communities from Big Spring, Nevada to study Microbial Dark Matter (Phase II) - Ash Meadows Crystal Spring | ecosystem: Environmental > Aquatic > Deep subsurface >... | reverse complement strand
CTGCGCCACCGCCGCCTTGCGGCTGCGTTGCAGCAGTGTCAACTCGCCTCGCTCCGATTCACTCAAGTTCATCGATTCCATGCACCTTCGACCAGGTGCGATTTCATTGGTTCAATGGACTAGTGTGCGACAGGCGGCGGCGCATTGACGAAGGGCAACCCCGTATGCCGGGTGGGCCGCGGCGAGCATCGACGGCTTGCACCTCCGGCGCGAGCGGGTCGTCGCGCGTACGTGAACGCGCTGCGTCGGCAACCCGGCCTGCGCAGGAGGACGCCCGGCGCTGCCGAGAGCTCGCCTCGAGCGGGGAGAACCGCGCCCGCGGAACGGAACCTGCGCCAGCGGGTGAGCACGACGTCGCCTCGGCGGCGCCGGCAGTCGAGGCGGAATCCGGCATCCTACGGCGAGGGCGCGTTGCGCTGCCGGACGACGACGATCCGCCACGACTCGGGGAGGGGACGTCCGCGGTGCTACCATCGGCGCATTTCGTGCGTCGGCAGGCGGGCGCCGTGTCCGGCGATGCTTCGACAACGCGCTATCGGGAGGGGATGCCATGCAACAGAAGGACCTGGTCGCCGCGCTGCGCAGTCATCCGTTCGACAAGAACTTCACCGACGAACAGATCGGCAAGCTCGCCTCGCTCGCGAGGGAGGTCCACTTCGAGCAGGACCAGGTGATCTTCCGCGAAGGCGGTGAGAGCCACGACTTCCACCTGATCATCAGCGGCCGCGTCGCCCTCGAGATCGAGGTGCCGAACCACCCCAACGTCCGCGTGCAGACGCTCTCGGGCGGCGACGAGTTCGGCTGGTCGGCGGTGCTGTCGGGGCAGGGCAAGTACTTCCAGGCGCGCGCGCTCGAGCCGGTGACCGCGCTGGCCTTCGAAGACAAGGCGCTGCTCGCGGCGTGCAAGGCCGACCCGACATTCGGCTTCGCGTTCATCTACCGCGTGCTCGAGATCGTCTCCGAGCGGCTGCAGGCGACGCGCCTGCAGGTGCTCGACCACTACTCGCCGATCGCCAAACGGGCCGGGGCGTAGCGCGAACGCGCAGCGGCAACCCGGCACGGGCTGCCGGGACGCGGCCTCGCGCCGCGTGCGTCAGAACTTCCCGAGCACCCAGCCGGGGAACACCACCAGCAGCGCCACCGGCACGAGGCACAGCAGCGTCGCGCCCAGCGCGAGCCGGCGCGGGCGCTCGTCCTCGACGCCGGCCCCCTGCGGGCTCATGAACATGTACTGGATGATCCGCAGGTAGAAGTAGATGCCGAGGTAGCTGCCGACGAGGCCCAGCACCGCGTACCAGGTGTAGCCCGCGGCCATCACGTTGCGGAACACGAGGAACTTGGCGACGAAGCCGGGCAGCGGCGGGATGCCGGCGAGCGAGAGCATCGCGAGCGCGATGACGATCGCCGCGAACGGCTTGCGCCGGTAGAGGCCCCTCAAGTTGTCGATGCGGTCGCGCGCGGCGTCGTCGCCGCCGGTCGGCAGCGCCGAGAACGCGAGCAGGTTCATCACGCCGTAGGCGAGCACGTAGAACGCGACCGCCTGGAAGCGGCCGCCCGCGGTGCCGAGCAAGGCGAAGAACAGGTAGCCGGCGTGGGCGATCGACGAGTAGGCGATCATCCGGCGGAAGCTCGACTGCCGGATCGCGGCGACGTTGCCCCAGACGATCGATGCGAGCGGCAGCAGCGCGACGAGGCCCGCGAGCTGCGGTGTGACCTCGGCCGTGCCGAACAGGCGCACGACCGCGAGCACGACGGCGGCCTTGATGATCGTTGCCATGTAAGCGGTGACCGGCACGCTCGCGCCCTCGTAGGCGTCGGGCGCCCAGGTGTGGAAGGGGAACACCGCGGCCTTGAGGAAGAACGCGCAGAGGATCATCGCCACCGCGGCGCGGGGCATCAGCGCGGGCGAGGCGAGGGCCTCGGGGAACGCGGCGAGCGACAGTGTGCCGCTCGCGCCGAAGAGCAGCGACACGCCCATCAGGAACGTCGCGGTGGCGGCGCCACCGAGGATCAGGTACTTGAGCCCGGCCTCGGCGCTCTCCGGGCGCTGCAGGGCGAGCAGCACGAGCACGTACACCGGCAGCGACATGAGTTCGAGGCCGAGGAACAGCGTGAGGAAGCTGTCGGACGACACGAGCAGGCAGGCGCCGTAGAGCGAGGAGAGCAGCAGCAGCGGGAAGCGCGTGTCGCGGAAGTCGTCGCGCGAGATCAAGAGCACCGGCAACGCGAGCGCCAGGATCACCGCCTTCGCGATCGCGGCCTGCGGCCTGATCGAGAAGTGCCCCGCGAACGGCGCCGCCGCGTAGCCGCCGAACCACAGCGCCAGCGCGGCCGCCGCGGCCGCGGCGACCGCCGCCACGGCGACCGCGAGCCCGGTGCGCCCCTTGCCGCCGGCGACCTCGATCAGGATCAGCGCGCAGAGCCCGGCGAGCAGCGCGTGCTCCGGCAGCATCGCGAGGATCACGGACATGGCGTTCATCGCACGCTCGCGAAGGCGCCGCCGCCGGCCTGCTGCACCAGCTGCTGGTACTGGCGGGCGGCCAGCTCGGTCTTCTTCATCTGCTCATCCGGGAAGAGGCCCAGCGCGAACATCGCGACGACGATCGCGCCGAGGATGGCGACCTCGCGGACGGAGAGGTCGGCGATCGGCAGGTGCGGCGCCTTGAGCTTGCCGAACAGGAAGCGCTGCGCGAACCAGAGCATGTAGAGCGCGCCAAGCACGACGCCGATGACCGCGAGGCCGACCAGCCACAGCGCCCAGGACGCGCCCGCCTCGTACGCGCTCCACGCCGCGCGAAAAGCGCCGAGCAGCGACAGGAACTCGCCGGTGAATCCCGAGGTCGTCGGCAGGCCGATCGCCCCCAGTGTCAGCAGGAGGAAGAACACCGAGTACAGCGGCAGGAGCTTGGCGAGGCCGCCGTAGGCCGCGAGGTCGCGGCTGTGGCAGCGCTCGTAGATCATGCCGATCATCATGAACAGGCCCGCGGCCGTGAGCCCGTGGCTCACCATCTGGATGACCGCGCCCTGGATGCCGATCAGGTCGACGCTCGCGAGCCCCAGCATCACGTAGCCCAGGTGGCTGATCGACGAGTAGGCGATGATCTTCTTGATGTCGGTCTGCACCAGAGCGAGGCACGCGCCGTAGACGATGCTGATCACCGCGAGCGACATGACGAGCGGCGTCGCGAGCTTCGCGGCCTCCGGGAACAGCGGGAAGCCGAGCTTCATGAAGCCGTACGTGCCCATCTTGAGCAGCACCCCCGCGAGGATCGCCGAGCCGGCGGTAGGCGCCTCGACGTGGGCGTCCGGCAGCCAGGTGTGCAGCGGCACGATGGGGACCTTGATCGCGAAGGACAGAGCGAACGCGGCGAAGAGCCACGTTTGCGCGTCGACCGGAAGCCGCACGCCGTAGAGGTCGGCGAACGCGAACGAGTTCACGCCGGTGGTGGCCTTCAGCGTCCACACGAGGTAGATCATCGCGGCGAGCATCAGGATGCTGCCGAACGCCGTGTAGAGCACGAACTTGAGCGTCGCGTAGATGCGCCGCTCGCCGCCCCAGATGCCGATGATCAGGAACATCGGGACGAGCATCAGCTCCCAGAACAGGTAGAACAGGAACAGGTCCTGCGCGACGAACGTCCCCAGCATCGCGAACTGGATCAGGAACAGCATCGCGTGGAAGAGCTTCACGTCCTTCGTGATCGCGGTGAACGACCCGGCGACGACCAGGGGCCCCAGGAACGCGGTCAGCAGCACCAGCAGCACGTTGAAGCCGTCCAGCCCGATCAGGTAGTAGACGCCCCAGTCGGGAATCCACGGCAGCCGGGTCGCGAACTGCAGGCCCGGCTCTGCCGCGTCGAAGCGCGCGTAGAGCCAGACGGTGAGCGCGAACTGCGCCACCATCACCCAGAACGTCGACCAGCGCACCCTGTCCGGCCGCTCCTCCGGCAGCGTTGAGACGATCGCCATGCCGGCGACCGGCAGCCAGAGCACGAGGTTCAGGATCGCGGCGTCAGACATGGCGCCAGCCCCAGAACAGGACGGCGAGGGTGCCGACGAGCGCGAGCAGCACGTAGAGGTGCAGGTGCCCGGTCTGCAGCCTGCCCATCGCTCCCGAGGTACGCTGCGCGAGCGCAGCAAGGCCGTTCAGGGCACCGTCGATCAGGGCGCGGTCCGAGAGCCTGAGGAAGACGCGCTCGGAGACCCAGAGCAGCGGCCGGTTGATCGCGCGGTCGTAGAACTCGTCGACGAAGTACTTGCCCGACAGCAGCCGATGCAGGCCCGCGAAACGGGCCTTGACCGCCTCGGCGCGCTCGCCCTTGCCCGCGAAGAACCAGGCGGCGCCGGCGAGGCCGGCGAGCCCCAGCGCGACCGACATCGCGACGATCGGCACGTGTGCGCCGGCGCGCGCGGGCTGGATGCCCGGCAGCGGCAGCATCGGCTCGAGGAAGTGGGGAATCGAGACGAAGCCGCCGATCGCCGAGAGCACGGCGAGGATCGCCAGCACGCCGGTCATCGACAGCGGCGACTCGTGCACGTGCGCCGCGGCGTGCGCGTCCATGCGCGGCGCGCCGAAGAACACGAGCCAGAGCAGGCGAAACATGTAGAAGGCGGTCATCAGCGCGGTCAGCGCCGCGAGCGCGAAGACCCCTGCCGAGCCGCCCTGGTCGGAGGCGAAGGCGAACCAGAGGATCTCGTCCTTGGAGAAGAAACCGGACAGCGGCGGCAGTCCGGCGATCGCGGCGGTGGCGATGGCGAACGTCCAGAACGTCACCGGGATCTTGCCCCTGAGGCCGCCCATCTTGCGGATGTCCTGCTCGCCCGAGAGTGCGTGGATCACGCTGCCGGCGCCGAGGAACAGGCAGGCCTTGAAGAACGCGTGCGTGTAGAGGTGGAACACCGCGACGCCGTAGGCGCCGACGCCGATCGCGACGAACATGAAGCCGAGCTGCGACACCGTCGAATAGGCGAGCACCTTCTTGATGTCGGTCTGCACGAGCGCGATGGTGGCGGCGACGAAGGCGGTCAGCACGCCGATCCACGCGATCAGCTCCGACGCCCCGGCCGCGTTGGCGAAGATGCCCCACAGGCGGGCGCACATGTAGACGCCGGCAGTCACCATCGTCGCGGCATGGATCAGCGCCGACACCGGCGTGGGGCCGGCCATCGCGTCGGGCAGCCAGACGTACAGCGGGATCTGCGCCGACTTGCCGGTGGCGCCGATGAAGAGCAGCACGCCGACCAGCGTCGCCGGGACCGCGGGCGCGGGCGTGGCGAGGAACGCGGCGTTGATCCGGTCCATGTCGAGCGTGCCCACCACCGTGTAGAGCAGGAACATGCCGAGCAGGAAGCCGGCGTCGCCGATGCGGTTGACGATGAAGGCCTTCTTGCCGGCCGCAGCCTTCTCGGGGTCCTCGAACCAGAAGCCGATCAGCAGGTAGGAGGCGAGCCCCACGCCTTCCCAGCCGACGAAGAGCACGAGCAGGCTGCGGCCCAGCACCAGCATCAGCATGAAGAACAGGAACAGGTTGAGGTACGCGAAGTAGCGCGCGTAGCTCTCGTCGTCGTGCATGTAGCCGGTCGAGTAGACGTGGATCAGCGATCCCACGCCCGTGACGATCAGCGCCATCACGGCGGTCAGCCGGTCGAAGTGGAACGCGATCTCGAACGGCTCGCCTCCGATCGCCGCCCAGGTGAACAGCACTTCCTGCAGCGGCACGTAGCCGCCGACCCGGAGCTCCACCAGCGCGCGGATCGCGAGCACGAAGGCCGCGATCGGCAGGCCGCAGCCGACGACCGTCACGAAGCGCTTGCCGTAGGGGTTTCCCGACAGGCGCGTGGCGAACAGGCCGTTCAGCAGGAAGCCGGCCAGCGGCAGCAGCGCGATCAGCGTGAGCGTGCCCACGGTCTAGCCTTTCAGGTCCGCGTAGGCGTCGGCGTCGAGCGTGCGCCGGCGCCGCACCAGCAGCAGCACGATCGGGATGGCGATCGCTATCTCCGCAGTCGCGACGACGAAGATCAGGAACACGAGCACGGCGCCGACCGCGGCGCCGGCCTCCTGCGCGAACGTGACGAGCGACAGGTTGACGCCGTTCAGCATCAGCTCCATGCACATCAGCATCACGAGCAGGTTGCGACGCACGATCACGCCGAGCAGCCCGAGCGAGAACAGCGCGAGCGCGAGCGCGATCAGGAGCTGGGTCTTATCCATGGTCGGCCTTGCTCGCCTTGATCACCGCCACCGCGGCGACGACGGCGGCGAGCAGCAGCACCGAGGTGAGTTCGAAGTGCAGCCAGTACTCGTTGAGGAAGGCGACGGCGAACTCGGTCAGGCCGAAGGACCCGCCCGCCTTCGCGGCCGGCGCCGCCTCGGGCAGCCCGCCCGCGACGCCGTAGACGAGCGCGCCGAGGAACAGCACGAAAGCGATCGCGCCGGGCACGACCAGCGGCGAGAAGCGGCGGCTCTGCGCCGGGTCGCGCGTGTCGAGCAGCATGATCACGTAGACCATGAACACCATCACCGCGCCGACGTAGATCAGCACCTGGAACGCGGCGATGAAGTGCACGCCCAGCAGGCCGTAGATGCCGCCGAGGAACACCATCGTCGAGATCAGCGCCATCGCGACCCGCATCGGCTGGCGCAGCACGATAACGAGCACCCCGCCGACCAGCGCCGAGACGCCGAAGACGACGAGCAGGATCGTGTCGAGGTGGGCGAGGAGCGATTCGAGCATGCGATCTCCGGTCAGCGCGCCGCCCCGCCGGCGGGCGGGTACGGCTTGGCGACGTCGCACTGCGGCTGCCAGGTGAGGAGCTCCTCCTTGCCGAGCCACATGTTCATCCGGTCGGGAGAGGGGAAGTCGGGCACTTCCTTCGCCATGCGGATCGCGTCCTCCGGGCAGGCCTCGACGCATAGCCCGCAGAACACGCAGCGCGAATAGTCGATCTCGAAGCGCGACGGGTACTTGGGGTGGGTCGGGTCGCCGGGGTCGAACGCGGCTTCGATCTCGATCACCTTCGCCGGGCAGACGGTCGCGCACATGTTGCAGGCGACGCACTGCGGGCGCCCGTCGGGCCGCTGCGTCAGCACGTGCTTGCCGCGGTTGGCGGCGGCGTAGTCGGGGCGCGTCTCCTCGGGGTAGTAGCTGGTGAGCGCGCCCTTGCGGCCGGTCACCCACTTGCCCATGTTGCGCAGGAACACGCCGCCGGTAATCGCGAGGCCACGCAGGATCTCGAACAGGTAGGCGCGCTCCCACCAGCCCATCGTGGGCTCGTTCCAGTAGCGCCGGCGGACGTAGACGTATTTCTTCATGTCAGTCCCGCCGGGCCGTCCCAAGGGACTGACCCGCCCCCTCGGGGGGGCAGCGAGCGAAGCAAGCGCGGGGGTCGTTTCATGTCAGCCGTGGCGCGCCCACATCCAGACGACGGTGGCGACGAGGTTGACGAGCGCGAGCGGGAGCATGAACTTCCACGCGAACTTGAGCACCTGGTCGTAGCGGAAGCGCGGCAGCGACCAGCGGATCAGGATCTGGAAACTGCACAGGAGCGCCACCTTGCCGAGGAACACGAGCACCTGCGTCGCGACGACCGCGCCGTGGCTCATGGGGATCTCGTACCCGCCCGGGAAGGCGAAGCCGGCGTCGCCCATGTAGGGCAGGTTCGGGCCGCCGAGGAAGAGCGTGGTGAACAGCGCGGCGATGATCGCGATCTCGATGAACTCGGCGAACATGAAGAGGCCCATCTTCATCGCGCTGTACTCGGTGAAGTAGCCGGAGATGAGCTCCGACTCGGCCTCGGGCAGGTCGAACGGGATGCGCTTGTTCTCGGCGATCGCGGCGGCCATGAACAGGGTCGCCGCGAACGGCTGGAAGACGATGCCCCAGGCGGGGAGCCCGCCGACGCGGCCGGATTGCTGGCTCACGATGTCGAACAGGTCGACGGTGCCGTAGATCAGGACCAGCCCGAGCACGGTGAGGCCCATCACCAGCTCGTACGAGATCATCTGCGAGCCGGCCCGCAGCGCGCCGAGCAGCGCGAACTTGTTCGACGACGACCAGCCGGCGAGCATCGCGCCGATGATCGTCATGCCGCCGAAAGCGAACACGATGAGCAGCCCGGCGTCGAGGCGGGCGATCTGCATCGGGTAGGTGCGGCCGCCGAACCAGTCGGTGAGCGCCGGCACCAGGCGGCCGGGATCGAGCGTGCCGCCGAAGGGGATCACCGCGAACACGAGCAGCACGGGCGTGAACACCACCCAGGGCGCCACCATGTACGCGTACCAGTCGTAGGGCCGCGGCTTGAAGTCCTCCTTGAGCAGCATCTTCACGCCGTCGGCGATGCCGTGGAACAGGCCCCACCACACGAGCTTGACCTGGGTGAACGGAATGCGCAGGTAGGCGCGGTTGGCGCCGATGCGATCCGACATGACGGCTGCCTGCTTGCGCTCGACCCAGGTGAGCAGCAGCCCGAAGGTCATCAGCACGCCGATTGCGTAGCCGATGAAGACCGCGTAGACGACGAGATCCTGGATCATGCGGCCGCTCCGGAGCGCACGGCCGCCGGCGTGCCGAGGCGCGCGAACAGGGTCTCGGCGTCGACCACTGACGCGGGCTTCGCGAAGCAGGGCGAGAACGCGCTCACCTTGCCCTCGAAGTTCGTGTAGTGGCCGGCGCGCTCGGTCTGCGCGGAGATCGGGAAGAACGCGTCGGCGTGGCCATTCTCGGGCGCGACGAACGGGGACAGCAGGATCGTTCGCGCGTGGCGGGGCAGCTTCGCGAAGTCGAAGCCCTCGCCCCAGACCAGCACGAGGTCGGTGCTTTGGTCGAACGCCACGGGCGCGTCGCCGAACAGCGCCACCGCGGCACGGGTGTTCGGGTTCTTGTCGGCGCGGATCAGGAGGTCGTCCTCGATCGGCTCGCCGGGCGCCGCCGCGCGGTCGGACTTGACGAACACGCGGAAGCGGCCCGCGAGCGACGCCCTGAAGGCCTCGAGCTCCTCGTTGCTGCCCCATGACGACGCCAGCGCGACCGGGTGCCTCGCGGCGTCGATCAGCGCGCGCGCCTGTGCGACGGCGGCCGCGAGGTCGACCTCGCGGCCCTTCAGCATCGGTTGATGCGCACGCGGGCGCTCGACGAACTTCGCGAGGTCGCGGCCGGTGTTGCAGATCCACGGCCCGTTGACCTCGGCGTTCTCGCGCGGCGTGACCCGCTCGATGCAGGCGTTGTGCCGCGGGTCGAGCGCGTGGAGCTTCCACTCGCGCTTGCGGTGCCACAGGTTCACGTTGCAGCCGCGCGAGCACCCCGGGCACACCGACGGCGTCGCGTCGAGGTACCAGACCCGCGACTTGTACAGGAACGCGCGCGACAGGAGCGCCCCGACCGGGCAGATGTCGACCACGTTGTCGGAGTAGGGGTCGTCGTCGAGCGAGCGCTTCTCGTCGCAGCGAACGAGCGAGTGGTCGCCGCGGTCGACGATGCCGAGCGCGTGCGACTTCGACACCTCGCGCGTGAAGCGCACGCAGCGCGAGCACAGCACGCAGCGCTCGTTGTCGAGCAGGATGCGCTTCGACAGCTCGTGGAACTTGGTGGCGCGCACCTTGGGCACCGTCGACACAGACGGTGCGCCGTTGTACGCGTAGTGGTGGTCCTGCAGCATGCACTCGCCTGCCTTGTCGCAGACGCCGCAGTCGACCGGGTGGTTCTTCAGCACCAGTTCCAGCATCGTCTTGCGCCGCGCCTTGACCTTGTCGGAGTCGGTCAGCACGCGCAGGCCCCTGGTCGCGGGCATGTTGCAAGCGATGTCCATCCATCCGCCGCTCTCCGCCTCGACCTCGACCATGCAGAGCCGGCAGTTGCCGGCGATCGACAGGTTCGGGTGCCAGCAGAAGTACGGGACGTAGAAGCCGTGCTCGAGCGCGGTCTCGAGGACTGTGGCGCCGTCGCGAGCCTCGACCGCTACGCCGTTGATGAACATCTCAGGCATGGTGCGAAACCTCGAGCCGGCCGTCGAAGCGGGAGCGCTTATGCTCGACGAAGTACTCGAACTCGTCGCGGTACTTGGCGAGGATGCCGACGGTCGCGTAGCCGGCGGCGTCGCCCATGCCGCAGATCGTCGTGCCGTCGTTGGCCTCGGAGATCTCGAGCAGGCGGTCGATGTCGCCGGGGCGGCCGTCGCCGGCGACGATGCGGTCGATGATCTGGTGCATCCAGCCCATGCCCTCGCGGCACGGTGTGCACTGGCCGCAGGACTCGTGGTGGTAGAAGCGCAGCATCACCTGCAGCAGGCGCACCATGCAGGTGCCCTCGGCGATGACGATCATGCCGCCCGAGCCCAGGCCCGAGCCGGCCTTCTGGAACGAGGCGTGTTCGTAGGTGACCGGCTCGATCTCGGCGGCGGTGAGCACCTTGGTCGAGATGCCGCCGGGGACGATGCACTTCAGATTGCGGCCGCCCAGCACGCCGCCGCAGTCCTCGTAGATGAACTTCGCCACCGGGTAGCCGAACTCGAGCTCGTACACGCCGGGGCGGTTCACGTGGCCCGAGATCGAGACGAGCTGGGTGCCGGGGCTCTTCGCGGTGCCGACCTTCCTGAACGCCTCGGCACCCATCGCGATGATTCCGGCGAGGTTCGACAGCGTCTCGACGTTGTTCACCACCGTCGGCCGCTGATAGAGGCCTCGCACCGTGAGGCGCGGCGGGCGGTTGCGGGGGTAGCCCTTCTTTCCTTCGAGCGACGTGAGCAGGCCCGAGGCTTCGCCGCAGACGTAGGAGCCGGCGCCGCGGTGGGCGACGAGGTCGAGCGCGAAGCCGCTGCCGAGCACGTTCGTGCCGAGGAACCCGGCGTCGTAAGCCTCCTCGATCGCCGCGGCGAGGCGCCGGTAGGGCAGGTCGAACTCGCCGCGGATGTAGACGAACGCGTTCCTCACCTGCAGTGCGTAGGCGGCGATGGTCATCGACTCGACGAGGAGGTGCGGGGCGTTCTCGAGGATCCAGCGGTCCTTGAACGTGCCCGGCTCGCCCTCGTCGGCGTTGGCGCACAGGTAGTGCGGCTGGCCGTCGTCGAGGTGCACGACCTGCCACTTGCGGCCGGCGGGGAACGCGGCGCCCCCGTGCCCGAGGATGCCCGACGCTGTGACCTCCTTGGTCACCTGCTCGGGCTTCATCGTGGCGAGCACCTTCGAGAGCGTGCCGTAGCCGCCGCGCGCCCGGTAGTCGGCGAGCGTGTGCGAGGTCGCCGTCACCGGGAACGTCATCAGGAGCTGGCGGCCGGGCATCAGCGGAGGCCCTCCAGCAGTCGGTCGAGCTTCTCGGCGCTCATGTCCTCGTGGTAGGTCTCGTTGACCACCACCACCGGCGCGGTGCCGCACGAGCCCAGGCACTCGACCGTCGACAGCGTGAAGCGGCCGTCCGCGGTGGTCTCGCCCGGCTTCACGCCGAGGCGCCGCGACAGGTGGTCGATCATCCGCTCGGCGCCGCGCATCGAGCACGACACGTTGCGGCAGGCCTGCACGTGCCAGCGGCCGATCGGCTTGCGGCGGAACTGCGTGTAGTAGGAGAGCACCTCCTCGACCTGGATGCGCGGCACGCCGAGCCAGGCGACGAGGTCGTCGACGTCGCTGTCGGCGACGAAGCCGCGGTCCTCCTGGATGCGGCGCAGGCAGGGCAGCACGAGCGAGGACTCGCACCCTGCGGGGTAGCGCGCCTTGATGCGCTCGAACTCGGGGATCAGGTGCTTCATGCCGGCGGTCGCTCAGCGGTCGCTCATCGGTCACACTCGCCGCCGATCATGTTGACCGACCCGAACGTGGGCACGATGTCGGCGAGCTGGTAGCCCTCGAGCATGCGATGGACGCCGCCCATGTGCACGAACGACGGCGCGCGCACGTGGACCTTCCACGGCACGCCCTCGCCGGTCGACACGAGGTAGAAGCCGAGCTCGCCGTTCGGCGATTCGTGGGCGGAGTAGACCTCGCCGGCCGGCACGCGCGGGCCGTCGATCACCAGCTTGAAGTGGTTGATCAGCGACTCGATCTCGCCATACACGAGGCGCTTCTCGGGGAACGTGCAGCGGCGGTCGTCGACGTTGATCGGGCCGCCGGGAAGCATCCCGACCAGCTGGCGGATCATGTGCACCGACTCGTCCATCTCGCACATCCGCACGTAGTAGCGGTCGTAGTTGTCGCCCTTGATGCCCACCGGCACCTCGAAGTCGAGCTCGGCGTAGGCGAGGTAGGGCGTGTCCTTGCGCAGGTCGCGCGGCACGCCCGTGGAGCGCAGGATCGGGCCGGTGTAGCCCCAGTCGATCGCCTCGGCGGTGGTGAGCACGCCGACGTCGCGCATGCGGTCGATGAAGATGCGGTTGCGGTCGACCAGGCCGTGCACGCGGCCGACGAACTCGTCGTAGCGGGCCAGGATCTCGTCGAGGCGGGCGAGCCAGCCCTCGGGCAGGTCGCAGGCGAGCCCGCCGATGCGCCCGTACGAGTAGGTGACGCGCGCGCCGGTGAGGGTCGCGAGGTGCTCGTAGATCCAGTCGCGGAACATCACGAGGTAGAGGAACGCCGTCATCGCGCCCAGCTCCATCAGCGAGGCGGCGATGCACGTCAGGTGGTCGGCGAGGCGCGAGTACTCGGACAGCAGCGTGCGCAGGTACTTGCAGCGCGGCGTGATCTCGATCCCCATCAGCTTCTCGACCGCTTCGCAGTAGGCGAAGTCGTTGATCAGCGCCGAGCAGTAGTTGAGCCGGTCGACGTAGGGGATGAGGTTGTGCCAGGTGTGGCTCTCGCACTCCTTCTCGAAACCGCGGTGCAGGTAGCCGCAGTGGACGTCGGCGCGGATGACCTTTTCGCCGTCGAGCTCCGCGATGATCTGGATCGTGCCGTGGGTCGCCGGGTGCGACGGGCCGATGTTGACGATCATCCGCCCTTCGGCCGCGGTGTCGAAGGCCGGGCGGACCGGGTTGGGCAGCGGGGCGTCGTGGGGGGCGTTCACGCGGGCCTCGACGGGTCGCGCATCGGGATCAGCGGCTGCTCGCCGTCCTTCGGGTAGTCGCGGCGCAAGGGGTGGCCGACGAACCCCTCGTAGAGGAGGAGCGCGCGCAGGTCGTCGTTGCCGCGGAAGCGGATGCCGTACATGTCGTGGCACTCGCGCTCGGGATAGCGGGCGGCGTTGTACAGCGGCGCCAGCGTGTCGACCGCGGCGTCGGCCTCGTCGACGCGGGTCTTTACCCGCACCCGCGCCTTGTGGGTCGTCGAGTAGAGGTGCCAGACGACCTCGAAGCGCGGCGTCTGCGGCAGCCAGTCGACGGCGGTGACGTCGAGCAGCATGTCGAAGGCGAAGTCGTCCTTCAGCGCGCGCATCGTCGCCACGACGTCGTCGCGGCCGAGCGTCAGCACCAGCACGCCGTGCGCGACGCCCGCGCCGGCGGCGGCCGGCAGGCGCGCGCGGAGGTCGGCGAAGACCGCGGGCTCCACGGTCAGAAGTCCCTCGTCACGATCGGGTGCGGCTGGCGCGCGATGCGGTCCTGCAGCTGCATGATCGCGTCGATGACCGTCTCGGGCCGCGGCGGGCAGCCGGGCACGTAGACGTCGACGGGGACGATGCGATCGATGCCCGCCACCGCCGCGTAGTTCTGGTAGAAGCCGCCGGATGTCGCGCAGGCGCCGAAGGCCATTACCCACTTCGGCTCGCACATCTGCTCGTAGACCTTGCGCAGGATCGGCGCCTGCTTGTGCGTCACAGTGCCGACGACCATCAGCAGGTCCGACTGCCGCGGCGAGAAGCGCGGCAGCGCGGCGCCGAAGCGGTCGGTGTCGTAGGGGGTCGAGGAGACCGCCATGAACTCCATTGCGCAGCAGGCGGTGACGAAGGGGTAGGGGAACAGCGAGAACTTGCGCGCCCAGCCGACGAACTCGTCCTTCTTGGTCGTCATGTACTCGAGCGCCGGGTTGTGCGTCGAGGACGCGGCGATCGGGATCGTGCGGTTGCGGGCGTGCATGCGGCTACTCGGTGACCGCCTCGAGCAGGCGGGCGCGATACACGTAGAGCAGGATCAGCAGCAGCAGCACCATGAAGATGCCGAACGTCGCCAGCATGAACGTCGTGACCGGCTGCGCCCCGAGCGCCCAGATGAACAGGAACACCGTCTCGAGGTCGAACAGGATGAACACGATCGCCACTGCGTAGTACTTGATCGGCACCGCCTTCACGTTCAGGCGGTCGACGGGCGTCGCGCCGCACTCGAAGGGCTCGAGCTTGGTCTCGGTGTAGGTCGGCTTCGGCCCGAGCAGCCTGTTCAACAGCAGCGTCGTGGCGACGAAGCCCAGGATCGCCAGCATGTACAGCAGGAAGACGACGTACGGGCTCATTGAACTACCCTCCGCGCGGGCGCGCTACGGGCGGATTCGCACCCGGGGCGGCCCGTCGTGCTCATCGCGGGGATCGGGCTGACGTCAGCGAACGAACGCCCGGCGCGGGGGGGAGAGCCTCGTGGCGGCAGGGAAGCCCCGTCCCGGCGGGTGCGCATCGTGCCATACTCCTCGTGGGGTGGCCGCGTGCCGATCGCGTGCTCGTTTTGCGTACTCGCTCCCCGTGGTAACCGGGGCGCGGTTTCGGGAAAGACTAGAGCGGCGCTTGTCCAGGCGTCTTGCCGTGGATCAATTCCCGCGGGATTCGCAAGGGGAATGTTGTGGCGATACGCAGGCGCCCTCCGCCGGTGAATGCGGGACGGACGTCGCTCGCACGCGTCGCGACGGACCGCTCGCCGCGTGGCACGCGAAAACGAAAAGGCCGGGCGGGGCCCGGCCGTCGGTTCAGGCGAGGGTTGCGTCGAAGCGCGTCAGACGGCCTGGATGTTGGTCGCCTGCTTGCCCTTCGGGCCGCTCGTGACCTCGAAGGAGACCTTCTGGCCTTCCTTCAGCGTGCGGAAACCCTGGCCCTTGATCGCCGTGAAGTGCGCAAAGAGATCCTCGCCGCCGTCGTCGGGCTTGATGAAGCCGAAGCCCTTCGCATCGTTGAACCACTTGACCGTGCCGGTAGCCATGACTCCTGTCCTCGAGACTGATTGAGAGAGTTGTGATGCATCGTCGGGCGGGCGCCCGGCGCGTGTTACAACCTCAAGGTCGGCGGTACAGCGCCGGGCGGCGGAGGCGGAAGATGAGCCGGCCCGGTACGTGTGCTTCGTCGCTTGAAACTGCAAATAACGGCCGGGGAGTATAGCAAAAAGCCGCGCGGGGCTTGACAACGGGGCCGGGGCGTGCATATTGCGACGGACTCAGCCGCCGCCGACCTCGGCGCGCACCATCGCGGCGCCGGCGGCGAGCGCGCGCAGCTTGCCGCGAACCACCTCGCGGCCGAGCGGCACCATGCCGCAGTTGGTGCAGGCCTGGATCCGCTCGGCCTTCGCGAATCGAAGCGCCTGGCGCAGCGTCGCGGCCACGTCCTCCGGCGTCTCGACGCGATCGGTCGCGACATCGATCGCCCCGACCAGCACGTCCTTGCCTTCGAGGATCGCGATCAGGTCGATCGGCACCCGCGAGTTCGCGCACTCGAGGGAGACCTGGTCGATGCGCGACCGAGCGAGAAGCGGGAAGGTCTCCTCGTACTGGCGCCATTCGGAGCCCAGGGTCTTCTTCCACTCGACGTTGGCCTTGATCCCGTACCCGTAGCAGATGTGCACCGCGGTCCTGCAGGCGAGACCCTGGGCGGCGCGCTCGAGCGTGCGCACGCCCCAGTCGCGCACCTCGTCGAAGTAGACGTTGAACGCCGGCTCGTCGAACTGCACGACGTCGACGCCCGTCGCCTCGATTGCCCGCGCCTCCTCGTTCAGGATCTCCGCGAACGCCCACGCGAGCTTCTCGCGGCTGCCGTAGTGCGCGTCGTAGAGGGTGTCGACCATCGTCATCGGACCGGGAAGCGTGTACTTGACGCGCCGGTCGGTCTCGCTGCGCAGGAACGCGGCATCGTCGACGTAGATCGGGTGCCTGCGCGCGACCGGACCGACGACGACCGGCACGTCCGCGTCGTAGCGGTTGCGGATGCGCACCGTCTTCCGGTGCTCGAAGTCGACGCCGTCGAGGCCCTCGATGAAGGTGGTGACGAAGTGACGGCGGGTCTGCTCGCCGTCGGTGACGATGTCGATGCCCGCGTGCTCCTGTTCGAACAGCGCGAGGCGAACGGCATCGCGCTTCCCCTGCGCGAGCGCCTCGCCGTCGAGCTTCCAGGGAGCCCACAGCGTGGCCGGTTCGGCGAGCCAGGCAGGCTTGGGCAGGCTGCCGGCGATGGTGGTGGGAATCAGCATGGCAGGAGTCAGGAGTCAGGAGTCAGGAGTCAGAAGTCAGAAGTCAGAAGTCAGAAGTCAGAAGTCAGAAGTAAGGGGAAGGGGGACGGGCGACGGGGGACAGGTT
>Ga0114939_10001852_pt1 | contig 16401 bp, 16 predicted proteins | sample AshMeaCrysSpring_FD_87196 | JGI IMG/M metagenome (GOLD analysis project Ga0114939, IMG submission 87196) | Groundwater microbial communities from Big Spring, Nevada to study Microbial Dark Matter (Phase II) - Ash Meadows Crystal Spring | ecosystem: Environmental > Aquatic > Deep subsurface >... | reverse complement strand
TCCCGACCCGTACCGGCGGACCCGATCCTGTTCGAGCCCGCACGTTCCGCCGCGGATTGCAACGCTGGGGTGTCGCGCGGAGGATTGTCGGGTACATTCTCTCTTGGCTGTCGGGGCAGCGGCGCTGGGCGCTGGTGCGGGGGCCGCCGCCGGTGCCGGCGCCGCTCCGGCCTTGGCTTCGGCCGCGGCCTGGGCCTGGGTGCCGGTCTTGCTCTGCAGTTCGAGCGCCTTCTGCAGTTGCTGGTTGGTGCGCTCGAGTTCCGCCACGCGGTCGAGCAGTTCCTTCAGCTGGCGGTCGCGGGCCACTGCTTCATCACCGGCCTTGGCCGCCGCCGTGCTCTGCGCGATCTTCAACTGGTCGCCGGCGGGCGCGGCGGCGCTCTTGTCTTCGGCACGCGGCGTGATCCTGCCCTGCCCGGCCGCAGCCGCGGTCGCCGGGGCTGTGCCGCTGGCCGCCTGCGCGAGACGGCTGCGATAGCGGGCGAAGTCGGCCATCTGCGAGGCCACTTCCTTGCGCGCGGTGCCGGCGTCGGTCGAGACGACCTGCTGCTCCTCCGGAACTTTCAGCACGGTGCCGGCGCGCAGGTTGTTCATGTTGTTGGCGATGAACGCCTCGGGGTTGGCGCGGAACAGCGCCACCAGCATCTGGTCGAGCGTGGCCGCCGGCGGACGCGTCTTCTGGGCAATGCTTCCCAGCGTGTCGCCACGCTGGACCTCGTAGGTCGACCCGGCCGCCTGCGGCCGCACCGGTGCGGTCCTCGCCGCGGCGGGAGCGGACGGCGCGGCGGCTGCTGGCGCTGCTGCCGCCGGAGCCGGAGCAGGCGCCCGCGCGGTGGCTGGTGCGGCGATCTCCTGCGGCGCGCGCAGCGCCGGCGGATCGAGCAGCACCGTGTACTCGCGCAGCACACGGCCGGTCGACGAGGTCAGTTCGATCAGCAGGTCCAGGTAGGGCTCGCTGATCGGCCTTGGCGATGTGATGCGCACCACGTAGCCGTTGTCGCCCCGCTTGGTCAGGCTCAGCCGCACGCCGGTGAGCGCCGGATTGAATTCGAGGTTCGCCTGCCGGAACGCCGCCTGCGGCGCCAGCCGGACGGCCAGCGACGCGCCTTCCTCGCGCGTCACGGAGGTGACCTCGATTTCCGCCCGCAGCGGCTGCCCCAGCGCCGACTGGACTGAAATCCGGCCCAGCGAAGCGCTGTACGCGGCCGGCGCCGCGAACGCGAGGGTCATTGCCAGCGCCAGCGCACGGCGGATCGGTGCGCGCGAGTCTCTTTTCATTGCCACGGTTGCCCCTCGGCAGACGTTAACTTCAAAATTGAACTTAGCATCAGCTACTTAGGGCTGCAAGCTGACAAACCGCCGTAACTGATCGTCCGTGCGGCTGAAGACGTTCCACGCGCCGCCGGCGGCCCGCCGTCCGAACGATCTAGGCCCAAGGTGCCGGGTCAGTCGAGGCGGTTCAGCAGGATCCGCAGCATACGGCGCAGCGGCTCGGCAGCGCCCCAAAGCAACTGGTCGCCGATGGTGAACGCGGACAGGTACTCGCCGCCCATCGCCAGCTTGCGCAGGCGGCCAATCGGGATCTCCATCGTGCCGCTGACCCGGGCCGGCGACAGTTCGCGAATGCTGTCCTCACGCCGGTTCGGAATCACGCGCACCCAGCGGTTGGCCGAGGCCAGCAGCGACTCGATCTCGCCCAGCGGCAGGTCCCTCTTCAGCTTGAGGGTCAGCGCCTGGCTGTGGCAGCGCATGGCGCCAACGCGCACGCACAGGCCCTCGACGATCAGCGAGCCGGGCTGGCCCATCGGCGGGCGACCGAGGATCTTGTTGGCCTCGGCCCCGCCCTTCCACTCCTCGCGGCTGACGCCGTTGCCCAGATCCTTGTCGATCCACGTGATCAGGCTGCCGGCCAGCGGCACGCCGAAGTGCTCCTTCGGCAGCTGATCGGACAGCAGCGCGCTGCCTACGCGCCGGTCGATCTCGAGGATCGCCGACGACGGGTCGGCCAGCAGATCCGTGACCGCGGCGTGCGCGTGGCCCATCTGCGCCAGCAGTTCGCGCATGTTCTGCGCGCCAGCGCCGGAGGCCGACTGGTAGGTCATCGCTGTGACCCACTCGACGAGGTCCGCCTTCAGCAGCCCGTCGATCGCCAGCATCATCAGGCTCACCGTGCAGTTGCCGCCGATGTAGTCCCTGATGCCGCGCTTCAATGCCGCCTGGATCACCGGCAGGTTGACCGGGTCGAGGATGATCACCGCGTCGTCCTTCATGCGCAGGCTCGACGCCGCGTCGATCCAGTAGCCGTTCCAGCCGGCGGCGCGCAGCTTCGGATGCATTTCGCCGGTGTAGTCGCCGCCCTGGCAGGTGACGATCGTGTCACAGGCCTTCAGCGCCGCGAGGTCGCCGGCATCCTTCAGCACCGGCTCGGCGCGCGCCGCCTTCGGCGCCGCGCCGCCGGCGCTCGAGGTGCTGAAGAACACCGAGTCGAAGAGGTCGAAGTCACGCTCGGCCGCCATCCGGTCCATCAGCACCGAACCGACCATGCCGCGCCATCCCACGAATCCGACTTTCATCGTCCCACCCCTCGCAAATACATCCGTGCTCAACGCCTCAGACCAGCGCCGCGACGACTGCGTCGCCCATTTCCTTCGTGCCGACCGACCACCCCCCGGCCGCGATGTCCGCCGTGCGCAGCCCCTGCGCCAGCACCTTCTTCACCGCCGCCTCGATCCGCCCGGCCTGCTCGGCCCGACCGAGCGAGTAGCGCAGCATCATCGCCGCCGACAGGATGGTGGCCAGCGGATTGGCCACGCCGCGGCCGGCGATGTCCGGCGCGCTGCCGTGGCTGGGCTCGTAAAGGCCCTGGCCGCGCTCGTTCAATGAGGCCGACGGCAGCATGCCGATCGAGCCGGTCAGCATCGCCGCCTCGTCGGACAGGATGTCGCCGAACATGTTGCCGGTAACGATCACGTCGAAGCCCTTCGGCGCGCGCACCAGTTGCATCGCCGCGTTGTCGACGTACATGTGCTCGAGCTGCACGTCCTTGTACTCCGCGTGCACCTCGGTCACCACGTCCTTCCAGAACTGGAAGGTCTCGAGCACGTTGGCCTTGTCGACGCTGGTCACCTTGCGCTTGCGCTTGCGGGCCGCCTCGAAGGCGACGCGGGCGATGCGCTCGATCTCGGGGCGCGCATAGCGCATCGTGTCGAACGCCTCGGGCGCGCCGGCGAAGGCGCCGTCGGGTGCCGCGCGCCGTCCGCGCGGGGTGCCGAAGTAGATGTCGCCGGTCAGCTCGCGCACGATCAGGATGTCCAGGCCGGCGACGATTTCCGGCTTCAGCGTCGACGCCGCAGCCAGTTCCGGATAGAGGATCGCCGGGCGCAGATTGGCGAACAGGCCGAGCGCCTTGCGCAGGCCCAGGATCGCCTGCTCCGGGCGCAGGGCACGGTCGAGCTGGTCGTACTTCCAGTCGCCGACGGCGCCGAACAGCACGGCGTCGGCTTCCTTCGCCAGCTTCAGCGTCGCCTCCGGCAGCGGGTGCCCGTGCCGGTCGTAAGCGGCGCCGCCGACGTCGGCGAACTCCAGCTCGAAGCGTTCGTCGAGCCGCCGCAGCACGCGCACCGCCTCGACGATGATCTCCGGCCCGATGCCGTCGCCCGGCAGCACTGCGATCTTCATCCCGCTTCCTCCGCGGGGCGATGCCCGGCCTGCCTCCGCCCGCCCCGGAACAAAGTGCCCTCGATCAGCGGCCGGTCTTCTTCTCCAGCCACGGAAACTGCGCCAGCCGCTGCGCCTCGAACTGGCGGATCTTGTCGGCATGGCGCAGCGTCAGCCCGATGTCGTCGAAGCCGTTGAGCAGGCAGTACTTGCGAAACGGGGCGATGTCGAACGCGTGCTCGGCGCCATCGGCCTCGATCACCTTCTGCTGCGGGAGGTCGATCGTCAACCGGTAGCCGTTGAACCCCGCCACCTCGTGGAACAGCCGGTCGATCGACAGTTCCGGCAGCGCGATCACCAGCAGGCCGTTCTTCAGGCTGTTGTTGTAGAAGATGTCGGCGAAGCTCGGCGCCAGGATCGCGCGGAAGCCGTGCTGCACCAGCGCCCACGGCGCGTGCTCGCGCGACGAGCCGCAGCCGAAGTTCTTGCGCGCGAGCAGGATCGAAGCGCCCCGATAGCGCGGCTGGTTCAGCACGAAATCCGGATTCAGCGGCCGCTGCGCCGGGTCCATGCCCGGCTCGCCGTGGTCCAGGTAGCGCCACTCGTCGAAGAGGTTCGGGCCGAAGCCGGTCCGCCTGATCGACTTCAGGAACTGCTTGGGGATGATGGCGTCGGTATCGACGTTGGCGCGATCCAGCGGCGCTACCAGCCCGGTATGGACGGTAAAGGCGTCCAAGGACGTCCTACATCTTCTTCTTGGTATCGGTGGCGGCCTTGTCGACCGCGCTGCCGGCTGCCGAGATGTCCTTGCCCATGCCCGAGATCGTGTTGCAGCCGGTCAAGGCGATGACGGCGGCGAGGAGCATGGCGAGCTTCTTCATTGGAGCCTCCTGACGTCGGCGAAGTGACCTTCGATGGCCGCGGCGGCGGCCATCGCCGGGGAAACGAGATGGGTGCGGCCGCCGGCGCCCTGCCGGCCCTCGAAATTGCGGTTGCTGGTCGACGCGCAGCGCTCACCCGGCTCCAGCCGGTCGGCATTCATCGCCAGGCACATCGAGCAGCCCGGCTCGCGCCACTCGAAGCCGGCAGCGCGGAACACTGCATCCAGTCCCTCGCGCTCGGCCTGCGCCTTCACCAGCCCCGAGCCCGGCACGACCATCGCCAGCTTGACGTTCGGCGCCACCCGCTTGCCCAGACGCCTGACCACCCAGGCCGCCTCGCGCAGGTCCTCGATGCGCGAGTTGGTGCACGAGCCGATGAACACCTTGTCGACGCGAATCTCCGCCATCGGCGTCTTCGGCGCCAGCCCCATGTACTTTAGCGCCCGCTCGATGCCTTCGCGCCTGACCGGGTCCTTTTCCGCCTCCGGGTCGGGCACGCGGTCGTCGATCGTCGCCACCATCTCCGGCGACGTGCCCCAGGTCACCTGCGGTTTCAGCGACTCGGCGCGGACCTGAACCTCTGCGTCGAAGCGCGCGTCGGCATCCGAGCGCAGCGTGCGCCAGTGGGCCACCGCCTGCTCCCACTGCGCGCCCTCGGGCGCGAACGGCCGGCCCCTGACGTAGTCGATGGTCTTCTCGTCCACGGCGACCATGCCGGCACGTGCGCCCGCCTCGATCGCCATGTTGCACACCGTCATCCGCCCTTCCATCGACAGCGCCTCGATGGCGGCTCCGGCGAACTCGACCGCGTAGCCGGTGCCGCCGGCGGTGCCGATCGTGCCGATCACCGCCAGCACGATGTCCTTGGCGGTGCAGCCGAAGGGCAGCCGGCCCTCGACCTTCACCCGCATGTTCTTCGCCTTCTTCATCAGCAGCGTCTGCGTGGCCAGCACGTGCTCGACCTCGCTGGTGCCGATGCCGAAGGCCAGCGCGCCGAACGCCCCGTGCGTGCTGGTGTGCGAGTCGCCGCAGACGACGGTCATGCCCGGCAGCGTGGCGCCCTGCTCCGGCCCCATGACGTGGACGATGCCCTGCCGCCTGTCGAGGAACGGGAAGTACGCCGCGGCGCCGAACTCCCGAATGTTGGCGTCGAGCGTGACCACCTGCTCCTTGCTGACCGGATCGGTGATGCCGTCGTAGCCCAGGTCCCAGTGCTGGGTCGGCGTGTTGTGGTCGGCAGTGGCCACCACCGATCCGATCCGCCACGGCCTGCGGCCGGCCAGCCGCAGCCCCTCGTAGGCCTGCGGGCTGGTCACCTCATGCACCAGGTGCCGGTCGATGTACAGCACCGTGGTGCCGTCGTCCTCGACGTGCACCACGTGCGCATTCCACAACTTGTCGTACAACGTCAGCGGCATGGCGGGACGGCGCCCTGCGAAATCCGAGCACGCATTATGCCGCGTCGCCGCATTGCCCTTCGTGCGGAACCCGGCGCCGAGGGCTGCGTCGAACGGACGGCCCCCTCGACCAGGATCTGCCCGATGACCGATCGCCCGAACAACCTGCGCACGCTGCGGCGCCGGCACGCGCTGCTGGCCCTTGGTGCGCTCGGCGCCGCGCCGGTGGCCCGCGCGCAGGCGCGTGGCCGCGCCACGCCGAGCCAGTCGCTCGGCCCGTTCTATCCGCGCTCGCGCGGCGAGCGGCCGGCCGAGATCGATGCCGACCTCGTCGCCTTCGACGGCGATCGCCTGCTGACGCGCGGCGTGCCGCTGTACCTGACCGGGCGCGTCATCGACCGCCGCGGACAGCCGGTGGCGCAGGCCGAGGTCGAACTCTGGCAGTGCGACGCCAACGCCGTGTACCACCATCCGGCCGGCGGCGCGGTGGCCGAGCGCGATCCTCATTTCCAGGGCTACGGCCGGACGCTGACCGCCGACGATGGCGCGTTCCACTTCCGCACGATCCGTCCGGTGCCGTATCCAGGCCGCACGCCGCACCTGCACCTGCGCATCGCGCCGCCCGGCGGCGCGGCGCTGGCGACCCAGCTCTACCTGCCCGACGAGGCCGGCAACGCGGGCGACTTCCTGTTCCGCTCGCTGTCGCGCGACGAGCAGGCCGCGCTGACGCTGCGGCTGCGCGCCACCAACTCGCCGCACCCGCTTGCCCGCGGCACGCGGATCACCGCCAGCGCCGAACTGACGCTCGCCTGAACCGAACGACGGCTGACGCCGCGGCGTCAGGCCGCAGCCTCGCGCCCGTGCCGCGCGTCGTGCTCGCGGGCGCGGCGCACCGCCAGCCAGCCGAGCAGCGCCGCCACGCTGCTCGACAGGAACGCCGACGCAGGGCCGACGCGGGTCCACAACCACGCCGCCAGCAGGCTGCCGCCGGTGCCGCCGAGTCCGTAGCCGATGCTCACGTACAGCGCCTGCCCGCGCGCCGTGGCCTTGCCGTGGAACCAGCGCTGGATGGTGAGGATCGAGGCGCTGTGGTGCACGGCGAAGGTCGCCGCGTGCAGCATCTGCGCGACCACCAGCAGCGCCACCACGTGCGCCCACTCGGCGATCAGCGCGAAACGCAGCGCCGCCAGCGCGAAACTCGCCGCCAGCAGCCGGAACGCGTCGAAGCGCGCGAACACGCGCCCCTGCACGAAGAAGAAGCCGACCTCGATCATCACGCCGACCACCCAGAACAGGCCGATCGCGGTCTTGCTGTAGCCGAGCGCCGCCAGGTGCAGCGAGAAGTAGGTGTACAGCGCGCCGTGGGCGAAGATCATCAGCAGCACCGAGGCGAAGAACCAGCGCACGCGCGGCTGCGCGAACAGCGCGCGCACCGAGACCTTCGAGGCCGCATGCGGCGCGTGCGGCGCATCGCGCACCAGCCGGCCGGCGACCGCGGTGGTGGCCAGCAGCGACAGCACCAGCCACGGCTGCAGCGCCACGCCGGCCCAGTCGAGCAGCAGACCGGCAGCCAGCACGGTGACCACGAAGGCAATCGAGCCCCACGCCCGCAGCCGCCCGTAGGCCTCGGCCGCGCGCGGGTCGTCGCGCAGCCGGGTCGCCGCCATCGCCTCGGCGATCGGCACCTGCCCGGTCATGAAGAAGTGCACGGCGAACATCGTCACCAGCACGAAGCCGAAGCCGCCGGGAAACAGCACCGGCACGAAGCAGACCGCCGCCGCCACCGTGGTGAACTGCAGGATGCGCACGCGCTCGGTGGTGTGGTCGGCGAGCCAGCCCCACACCGTCGGGCCCAGGATGCGCATGCCCTGCGCCACCGCCATCACGATGCCGATCTGCGCCGCCGTCAGCCCACGGTGCTCCAGGTACAGGGGAAAGTACGGCGCCAGCACGCCGACGGCGGCGAAGTAGGCGGAGAAGAACAATCCGATCCGCCACGGCTGCCAGGCCGGCGCGGCGGCCGTGTTCACGGGCGGGCGTGGGCGGCGATCGGCGGCACGTCGAGGCGGACGTCGCCACAGTGGGCGCGATGGATCAGCGCGTGATCGATCAGCACCAGCGCCAGCATCGCCTCGGCGATCGGCGTGGCGCGGATGCCGACGCAGGGATCGTGGCGGCCGTGCGTGGCCACGGTGACCGCCTGGTTGCGTGCATCGATCGAGCGACGCGGCAGGCGGATGCTCGAGGTCGGCTTGACCGCGATCGACACCTCGAGGTCCTGCCCGGTGGAAATGCCGCCGAGCACGCCGCCGGCGTGGTTGGAGGCGAAGCCCTCGGGCAGCAGTTCATCGCCGTGCTCCGAGCCGAGTTGCGTCACCGCGCCGAAGCCGGCGCCGATCTCCACGCCCTTGACGGCGTTGATGCCCATCATCGCGTAGGCGATGTCGGCGTCGAGCTTGTCGTAAAGCGGGCTGCCGAGCCCGACCGGCACGCCGCTCGCCACCACGCGGATGCGCGCGCCGCAGGAGTCACCGCGCTTGCGCAGCGCGTCCATGTGCGCCTCGAGCGCGGCGACGATGCCGGCGTTCGGCGCGAAGAAGGGGTTCGTTGCGGCGTCTTCCCAGCGCTCGAACGGGACCGCGATCGGCCCGAGCTGCTGCATGCAGCCGCGCACCAGCGTGCCGTACTGCGCGTGCAGCCACTTCTTGGCCACCGCGCCGGCGGCGACCATCGGCGCCGTCAGCCGCGCCGACGAGCGCCCGCCGCCGCGCGGATCGCGACGGCCGTACTTGCGCCAGTACGCGTAGTCGGCATGGCCGGGGCGGAAGGTGTCGACCAGTTCGTCGTAGTCGCTGGAGCGCTGGTCCTCGTTGCGGATCAGCAGCGCGATCGGCGTGCCGGTGGTCTCGCCGCGGAAGACGCCGGAGAGGATCTCGACCCGGTCCGACTCGCGGCGCTGGGTGACGTGGCGCGAGGTGCCCGGCTTGCGCCGGTCGAGATCGGGCTGCAGGTCGTCGGCCGCCAGCGGCAGCCCGGGCGGGCAGCCATCGATCACGCAGCCGATCGCCGGGCCGTGCGATTCGCCGAAGTTGGTGACGCGGAACAGTCGGCCGAAGGTCGATCCGGACATGGCGCGACGATTGTACGGCCCCGCTTCGCGCCGCCGCGCGCCGCGCTATCCGAGCACCGCCTCGGCCAGCGCCTGCCCCGAGAGGTACGCGCCCTCGACGCGCGGCCCGTCGCACCAGTCGCCGGCCATGCCGAGGCCGAGCGGTGCGTCCCACAGGAAGCGTTCGGGCAGCGGATTCAGCGGCGCGGCATGGGTCCAGCGCAACGCCCGCGCCTGCAGCGGCACGAGGCTGCGCCGCAGCCGCGCCGAGAACGAGCGCGCCAGCCAGCGCACGACCTCGGCCTCCTCCATCTCGTAGTAGCGGCGCGACCAGCGCGGCTTGGCATTCAGCACCCAGCGCTCGGCCACGCCTTCGACCCGGCCGCGGCGCGGCTTGCCGCTGTCGAGCGCGGCCCAGCCAAGGATAGGATCGTCGTTGATGAACGCGCCGTCGAAGTCGGCGCCGCTCTTGCCCGACAGCGCCATCATCACCGTCCAGCACGGATCCCAGCTCACCGTGCGCGCCGCCTCGGCCAGCCGGCTGTGGCCCTGAGCAAGCGCCGCCGCGGCGTCCGACGGCAGCGCCACGCAGACCACGTCGAACGGGCCGACCGGCTCGGCCACGCCCTGGGCGACCAGCTTCCAGCCCCCGTCGGCGCGCGCCAGCGCGGCAATCGGCATCGAATAGCGCATCTCGATCTCGCGCGCCAGGTGCAGGCCAAGGCGGCGCATGCCGGGCACGGCGACGAAGCGCTCGGCCAGCGCAGTGCGGTCCTCGATGTAGCCCGGCTCGAAGGCGAGGATGCGCCCGCGCCAGTGCTGCACGATCCCCTCGGCGTCCCAGCGCCGGACCTGGGTGACGAAGCGCTCGGCGGCGGCGGTGAAGTACTGCGCGCCCGGGTCGTAGGGCCCGGCCTCCTCGATCAGCGTCCCCGCCCGGCCGCCGGGCACCGGCTCCTTTTCGAAGACCGTGACCTCGGCCCCGGCGTCCTTCAACGTGCGGGCGCAGGCAAGGCCGGCGATTCCGGCTCCGATGACCGCGATGCGCCGCGAACGCGTCGTCAATTGCCGACCGTTTCCTGCTCGGGCCAGTCGCGGATGTAGGCCTTCAGCATCCGGTTCTCGTAGCTCTGCTCCTCGAGCACGGCGCGGGCCACGTCGTAGAACGACACCACGCCGAGCAGCGTGCCGCCGTCGAGCACCGGCAGGTAGCGCTTGTGCTCCTCGAGCATCAGCCGGCGCAGCTCCATCACGTCGGTGTCGGGGCCGACGACCTTCGGCGCCACCATCGCCTTGCGGACGGCGTCGTTGCCGACGGCACCGCCGTTGGCGTGCACGGTACGGATCACTTCGCGGAAGGTCAGCATGCCGACCAGCTGGCCGCGATCCATCACCACCACCGAGCCGATGTCGTTCTCGGCCATCGTCTGCACCGCCGACCAGAGCGAGGCGTCCGGCGTGACCGTGAACAGCGTGTTGCCCTTGACCTGCAGGATGTCCGAGACCTTCATCGCCGCGCCTCCTCGATGCGGCCGCGGGCCTGCCGCGGCCGGACTGTCGCGATGCTACAGCGGCGGCACGCCCGCGCAAGCGCGCCGCTGGCGCCGGTACCGTGTTCGCACAACGCCGTCACGCGCCACGGCTCAGGCCAGCAGCCGCTTGAAGTGCTCCACCTCGCGGATCACCGCCGAGCGCAACGGCAGCTCCCACACCGAGTGGCCGCCGTCGGGCACCACCGTGTAGCGGGCCGCCGGCCAGGCGCGCGCCAGTTCGTCGGCATTGGCGGTCGGGCAGATCATGTCGTAGCGGCCCTGCACAATCGCCGCCGGCAGGTGGCGGATCCGCGGCAGGTCGCCGAGCAGCTGCTCGGGCCGCAGGAAGCACTGGTGCGCGAAGTAATGCGCCTCCAGCCGAGCGAGGCCAATCGACTCGTCGGCGTACTGGCGCGCCAGCTCGGGGTTGGGCAGCAGCGTCGAGCAGCTCGCCTCGTATTCGCTCCAGGCGCGCGCGAACGGCACGTACACGCGCGGGTCGGCGTGGAACAGCCGCTTCAGGTAGCCGCCGAGCAGATCACTGCGCTCGGCCGCCGGCAGCATGCCGGCAAAGCGCCGCCAGGCTTCCGGGAACACCTGGCGCAGTCCGTACAGGAACCACTGGATCTCGGCCGCGCGGCCGAGGAAGATGCCGCGCAGCACGAAGCCGAGGCAGCGCTCCGGGTGCGCCTGCCCGTAGGCGAGCGCCAGCGTGCTGCCCCAGGAGCCGCCGAAGACCAGCCACTTCGACACGCCGAGGTAATCGCGCAGCGTCTCGATGTCCTCGACCAGGTGGCGCGTGGTGTTGTCGAGCGCCTCGCCCAGCGGCGTCGAGTTGCCGGCGCCGCGCTGGTCGAACAGCACGATGCGGAAGACCTGCGGATCGAAGAAGCGCCGGTGCTCGACCGAACAGCCGCCGCCGGGCCCGCCGTGCAGGAACAGCACCGGCAGGCCGAGCGGATTGCCGCAGGTCTCCCAGTACATCGTGTGCACGTCGTCGAGCGCCAGCATGCCCTGGTCGTAGGGCTCCAGCGCCGGATACAACTCGACGCGCGACTCGGATCGCGTATCCATGCGTGGCATTATGCCGTCGGCTGCCCGAGCGACTGCATCGGGCGAACGGATACGCATCGTCGGCCGCCGACCCGATCCCCATGAGCAAGTACCCCGGTTTCGACACGCTGGCGCTGCACGCCGGCCAGGCCCCGGATGCGGCAACGGGCGCGCGCGCGGTGCCGATCTACGCCTCGACGTCGTTCTGCTTCGACGACTCCGAGCACGCCGCCTCGCTGTTCAACATGGAGCGGGCCGGCCACGTCTACTCGCGGATCTCCAATCCGACGGTGGCCGTGCTCGAGGAGCGCCTGGCAGCGCTCGAACGCGGCGTCGGAGCGATCGCCACCGCCAGCGGCCAGGCGGCGCTGCACCTGGCCGTCGCCACCCTGATGGGGGCCGGCTCGCACATCGTCGCCAGCCGCGCGCTCTATGGCGGCTCGCACAACCTGCTCGCCTACACGCTGAAGCGCTTCGGCATCGAGACCACGTTCGTCGACCCGCGCGACCTCGACGGCTGGCGCGCCGCCATCCGCGCCGAGACGCGGCTGCTGTTCGGCGAGACGCTCGGCAACCCGGGGCTCGATGTGCTCGACGTGCCGGCGGTGTCGCAACTGGCGCACGAGCACGGCCTGCCGCTGCTCGTCGACAGCACGTTCACGACGCCGTACCTGATGCAGCCCGGCGAACTCGGCGCCGACCTCGTCTACCACTCGGCGACCAAGTTCATCGGCGGCCACGGCGTGGCCATCGGCGGCGTGCTGGTCGACTGCGGGCGCTTCGACTGGGCGGCGAGCGGCAGGTTCGACGTCCTCACCCGGCCGTACGAGGGCTTCCACGGCATGGTCTTCGCCGACGAGAGCACGGTGGCGCCGTTCCTGCTGCGCGCACGCCGCGAGGGGCTGCGCGACTTCGGCGCCTGCATGAGCGCGCACACCGCCTTCCTGCTGCTGCAGGGGCTGGAGACGCTGCCGCTGCGGATGGCGCGCCATGTCGACAACGCGCGCAAGGTGGTGGCGTTCCTGGCCGCGCAACCGCAGGTCGAGTCGGTCGCCTATCCCGAGCTGCCCGCGCATCCGGACCATGCGCTGGCGCAGCGGTTGCTGCCCAGGGGTTGCGGCGCCGTGTTCAGCTTCAACCTGAAGGGCGCGCGCGCCGCCGGGCGGAAGTTCGTCGAATCGCTGCAGCTGTTCTCGCACCTGGCCAACGTCGGCGATGCCAAGTCGCTGGTGATCCATCCGGCCTCCACCACGCACTTCCGCGTTCCCGACGCGGAACTGGCGGCCGCCGGCATCACGCAGGGCACGATCCGGCTGTCGATCGGGCTGGAAGACCCCGGCGACCTGATCGACGACCTCGCCCGCGCGCTGAAGGCCGCCTCGAAGGTGACGTAGATGGACCTCGGCACCCCGGGCGCGCGCATCTACGCCTACACCGGCGGCCGGCCCTTCGACGGCGCCCTGCCCTGCGCGGTGTTCATCCACGGCGCGCAGCACGATCACTCGGTGTGGATCCTGCAGTCGCGCTATCTGGCGCACCACGGCTGCGCCGTGCTGGCGCTGGACCTGCCTGGCCACGGCCGCAGCGACGGCCCGCTGGCGCGCAGCGTCGAGGAGACGGCCGAGCGGATCGCCGCCGCGCTGCAGCCGCTGCCCAGCCCGCGCCTGCTGCTCGTCGGACACAGCTTCGGCTCGCTGGTCGCGCTCGAGGTCGCCCGCCGGCTGCCGGCGCGCACGGCCGGCGTGGCACTGCTCGGCACCGCGGCGCCGATGCGCGTGTCCGACGCGCTGCTGGCGGCCACGCGCAGCGATCCGGCGGCGGCAATGGACATGATCAACGTCTGGTCGCACAGCACGGGGGTGGCGCCGTTCGCTTCGCGGCCCGGCTGCCCGGGGCCGGGCTTCAACGTGGTCTGGCAGAACCTGCGGCTGATGCAGCGGATCGCCGCGGTCAACGGCGCCGAGGTGCTGCCCACCGACTTCGCCGCCTGCAACGCCTACGACGCGGCGCTCGAGGCCGCACGCGCGCTGCAGTGCCCGGCGCTCGCCATCCTCGGCGACCGCGACCAGATGACCCGACCGGCCGCCGCGCGGCCGCTGATCGACGCCTGCGCGCGGGCGCAGGTGGTCACGCTCGCGTCCACCGGCCATGCGCTGATGACGGAGAACCCGGACGGCGTTCGCACGGCCCTGGCGGCGTTCGCGCAAAGGGTGTTCGACGGCGTCACGGCCTGACCGTCGAGTCCGCGCCGCCGGCGAGCGGTGCGGCGCCGACACCGACCGGGCGTGACGAGGTCAGCCCTGCCGATCGGCCCCGCCCCCCAGCGCGACCCCGAGCGGCCGCTGCAGCCACGAGGCATTCAGCCCTTCGCGCAGCCAGTCGCGCAGCGCCGGCTGCCCGGCCAGCAGCGAGTTGGCGGGATCGACGGCCAGCCGCTCGTACACCGGCCGCAGCGTCGCCTTGCCGGCGTCGCAGGTCAGCAGCCATTTGCCGGCATGCGCGCCATCGAGCCTCGATACGTAGCCGAGCCGTTCGAGTTCGCCGAGCAGGCGCTCGAGGCGGTCCTGCGGACAGCGCACCGCCTGCACCAGTGCTGCCAGCGCCACCCGGCCGTCGTCGCTGCCCTGGCTGCGCGCCTGCAGCAGCGCGCGCAGCAGCGCCACCGCGGTGAGGAACCGATCGCCGGCGCGGTGCTCGTCGGCAAAGCGCGTGGCGCGCAGCATCGGAGCCGTGGCCGCGATCGCCGCGCCGAACAGCACCGCGTACCAGGACAGGTAGACCCACAGAAGGAACAGCGGCACCGCGGAGAAGGCGCCGTAGATGCCGGCCAGCGTGCCGGTGCGGATGTACAGGCCGAAGGCCAGGCTCAGCAACTCGCCGAGCGCCGAGGCGACGAAGCCGCCGATCAGCGCGTCATGCCACTGCACCTTGCGGTTCGGCACCACCACGTACAGCGCCGCCAGTGCCAGGCCCCAGAGGACGAAGGGGGCGACATCCAGCACCGCGCGCATCCACGCCGCCGCACCCGACAGCGGCCGGCCGGCCAGCGCCAGCACCTGCGAGGTGGCGCTGAGGCTGGCGCCGACGAGCAGCGGCCCGAGCGTGAGCAGGGTCCAGTAGATGAGCATCCGCATCAGCACCCGGCGGGCGCCGTGCACCTGCCAGATGTCGTTCAGCACGCGGTCGACGGTGTGGATCATCAGCAGCGCGGTGACGAGCAGGAACCCCAGGCCATAGGCGGTCAGGGCGGCGGCGTTGGCGGTGAAGTCGTTCAGGTAGCGCAGGATGTTGGCGGCGATCGGCGGCGGCAGCAGTTCGCGCAGCAGCATCTTCTCGAGCGCATCGCGGTACTCGGCAAACAGCGGAAAGGCGGCGAACACCGACAGCGCCAGCGCCAGCAGCGGCACGATCGACAGCGTCGTGGTGAAGGTCAGGCTGCCGGCGACCTGCGCCAGCCGCACGTCGCGGGCGCGGCGCAGCGCGAAGGCCAGCACCTCGCGCGACTGCTCGGCCAGCGCGCGCAGCCGCAGCGGCCACCGATCGACACGCAGCAGCGCCGCGACCGACGCAGCGAATCGCTGCGAACCATGGCTCGCCGAGGGCGCCGGCATCGCGTTCCTATAATCGTCCGCTTCGATAGTACCGACACCGACGTGGCCGACGACGCCGACATCCTCGTGCTGTACTACTCGCGCCACGGCGCGACGCGCCGCCTGGCCGAGCTGATCGCGCAGGGGGTCGACGCCGTGCACGGCGCGGCGGCGCGCCTGCGCACGGTGCCGCCGGTGTCGCCGGCGACCGAGGTCGCCGCGCCGCCGGTGCCGCCCGAGGGCAGCCCGTACGTGGAACTGGCCGACCTCGAGCGCTGCGCCGGCCTGGCGCTCGGCTCGCCGACCCGCTTCGGCAACATGGCCGCGCCGCTGAAGCACTTCCTCGACGGCACCGCGGGACTGTGGCTGTCGGGGGCGCTGGCCGGCAAGCCGGCGGCGGTGTTCACGTCGAGCAACTCGATGCACGGCGGCCAGGAATCGACACTGCTGTCGATGATGCTGCCGCTGCTCCACCACGGCATGCTGATCGTCGGCCTGCCGTACACCGAGCCGGACCTGGCCGACACCGCCAGCGGCGGCACGCCCTACGGCGCCAGCCACCACGCGCGGCGATCGCAGCAGCCGGTCACCGCCGAGGAGGCGCGGCTGGCCATCGCCCTGGGCCGGCGGCTCGCCGCGGCGGCGCTGAAGCTGCGCCGATGAACGCGGCCGCGCTTGCGCCGGCGCAGCGCTCGGCCTGGCGGCTGGCCCAGGCAAGCTGGCTGGCGCTGCTGCTGCTCGCGGTCCTGTGGGAATGGCTGCTGGCGCCGCTGCGGCCGGGCGGATCGTGGCTGGTACTGAAGGGGGTACCTCTGCTGCTGCCGCTGCGCGGCGTGCTGCGCGGCGAGGTGATGCCGATGCAATGGGCGCTGCTGCTGGTGCTGGCCTACGCCGCCGAGGGCAGCCTGCGCCTGACCGATGCGGCGCCGGTGTCGCTGCTGGCGGCGCTCGAACTGGCGCTGGCGCTGCTCTTCTTCGTCGCCGCCATCGTCTACCTGCGTCCGTTCAAGCAGGCCTCGCGCGCCGGAATCCGTCGATGACGTTGCTCGACACGCTGCGCGCCGCCATCGGCGCGGCCCACGTGCTGACCGGCGACGATGCCGCGCCCTATCTCACCGACTGGCGCAAGCGCTACCGCGGGCGCGCGCAGGCCGTGGCGCGGCCGGCGACGACGGCCGAGGT
>Ga0114939_10001851_pt1 | contig 16401 bp, 13 predicted proteins | sample AshMeaCrysSpring_FD_87196 | JGI IMG/M metagenome (GOLD analysis project Ga0114939, IMG submission 87196) | Groundwater microbial communities from Big Spring, Nevada to study Microbial Dark Matter (Phase II) - Ash Meadows Crystal Spring | ecosystem: Environmental > Aquatic > Deep subsurface >... | reverse complement strand
GCCGCGATGATGGAAGGCGATCGGGTGGCGCTGTGCGGCCCGAAGGGCGTGCCCGATGCCAAGCGGCGCGCGGTGCGCGCCGGCACCACCGCCAGCCAGGTCGTGCTGGGCGGCCAGCGCATTGCAGCAGCAGCGCGGGGATCTCAACGAAGGGTGTCGCCTGCATGCGTGAGCTCGCCCGCAGCCGCCGGCGAGGAACCCTCAGCCACCGGCCACGAACACCAGCGACGCGTTGATGACGTAGGCCGCCACCAGCCCGATGCTGACCCAGCTGGTGACGCGCAGCAAGCGCCCCTGCGGCCGCATCACCAGGCCGACGATGACCAGCCCGGTCATCACCAGCGCCGTGGTCACGGTGCCCGCATGCACCGCGTCGACGGCGGCCAGCAGCGGGCCGCGCGGGTAGAACAGGTCGTCCACGGCGAGGATCATGACGTTGAACAGGTTGCTGCCGAGCAGGTTGCCGATGGCCATGTCGAGCGCGCCCAGGCGCAGCGCCGAGAGCGTCACCGCCATTTCCGGCAGCGTCGTCACCAGCGCCAAGAACAGGGTGCCGACGAAACTGCGCGACCACCCCAGTTCGGCCGCCAGGCCGTCGGCCGCTTCAGGCAGCCACAGGCCTGCGGCCACCACCACCGCAGCCGCCGCAGTGAAGCGCCGCCATGCGCGTTGCGTCGCGGCCGCCGCCCCGGGTCCGGTTTCGGCCGGCGGCGTGGCTGCGATGGGGCGCTGCTCGTGTTCCTGCACGCTGCGCAGCGCCAGCAGGTACAGGCCCAGCAGCAGCGGACTGTAGGGCCCGACGTGGAACAGCGACGGCGCGCGTGCGCCGATCTGCAGGCTCAGGGCGACGAAGCCCAGCATGACCACGCCGAAGCCGGCCGACAACAGGTGCGTCGCGCTGGCCTCGCGGTACATCGGCTGGTGGCGCTGCAGCGCATCGACGATGACCAGGAAGGCGAGGTTGACGACACAGGCGCCGAGCGCGTTGCCCACGGCCAGGTTGGGCGCATCGACAAGGGCCACCGCGCTGATGCCGCTGGCCAGTTCGGGCAGCGAGGTCACCGTGGCCAGCAGCGCCAGGCCGACCCAGCCGCGGCCCCAGCCGAACAGGCCGGCGAGCCGGTCGGCGCTGCGGCTCAGCAGGTAGCCGGCGCGCGCGATCAGCAGCGCGCACAGCGCGAACTGCGCCAGCAGCCAGGCCAGCTTCATGCGGCGCGCCTGCGCCGCGCGCGCACGGCCCACTTGCGCAGCTCCTCGGCCCACAGCACGGTGCTGGCCAGAAGCAGCAGCGGCAGCAGCGACCCCGGCGGCAGCGGCACGGTGTGGAACAGCGCGTTCAGCGGCGGCGCGTACAGCACCAGCCCCTGCAGCAGCATCGACATCGCCAGCCCGGCGACGAGCCACGGGTTGCGCCACAACGCCCCGCGCAAGGCCGAGGCCGTCGCCGACTGGCAGTTGAGCATGTTGAACCACTGCGTCACGGCGACGAGCGTGAAGACCTCGGTGCGAACCTGCTCGATCGGCAGCCCGAGCGACACGCGCCACGCGAACCAGCCGAAGGCCACCGCCGCCGCAGTGCCGGCCATCAGCGCGGCGCGTGCGACGAGCAGCCGGTCGAGCAGGCGGTCGTCACGCGGCACCGGCGGGCGGCGCATCTCGTCGCCGCCGGGCGGGTCCATCACCAGGTTCACGGTGAGCGTGCCTTCGGTGACGATGTTGATCCACAGGATCTGCACCGCCAGCAGCGGCAGCGGATAGCCGGCCAGCAGCGCCAGCATCAGCAGCGCCACCTCGTCGATCGAGGTTGCGAACAGGTACAGGATCACCTTCTTGAGGTTGCCGTAGACCACGCGGCCCTGCTCGACCGCGCCGACGATGGTGGCGAAGTTGTCGTCGGTGATGACGATCTTGGCCGCGCTCTTGGCCACCTCGGTACCGGTGATGCCCATGGCCACGCCGACGTCGGCACGGGCCAGCGCGGGGGCGTCGTTGACGCCGTCGCCGGTCATCGCCACGACCTCGCCGCGCGCCTGCAGCGCCTCGACGATGCGCAGCTTCTGCGCCGGCTGCACCCGGGCGAACACCGCCACCTGCGGCAGCACGTCGCGCAGCTCGGCCTCGCCGATGCGTTCGAGCTCGCTGCCGTCGATGGCGCGCTCGCCCTCCCTGGCGATGCCCAGTTCGCGCGCGATCGCCAGGCCGGTGAGCTTGTGGTCGCCGGTGACCATCACCGGCCGGATGCCGGCGCCGCGGCACTCGGCCACCGCCACCTTGACCTCTTCGCGCGGTGGATCGATCTGGCCCACCAGTCCCAGCAGGCGGGCGCGGCCGGCCAGCGCGTCGAAACCCGCCGCCGCGTCCAGCGGATCGTCGTCCAGCCGCGCGAAGGCCAGCACGCGCAGCGCCTGGCCGGCCATGGCTTCGGCGACGGCGCGCGCCGCGCCCAGGGCTGCGTCGCCGGCACACAGCCGGGCCACCGCTTCCGGCGCACCCTTGACCATGACGCAACGCGGCGCCCCGTGCATCCGGTGGCGCGTGGCCATCAGCTTGCTGTCGGCGTCGAAGGGCAGTTCGGCCTCGCGCGGCGCCGCGCAGCGCAGCCGGGCCAGGTCGATGCCGGCCTTGCGTGCCAGCACCAGCAGCGCGCCTTCGGTCGGGTCGCCCAGCACCGACCACCCGACGCGCTCGTCCTCGGGCGGCAGCAGCTCGGCGTCGTTGCACAGCGCCGCGGCCTGCAGCAGCTCGCGCAGCGGCGCATCGGCATCGCCGCCGCGCACGGCCTGGCCCTGGACGCGCATCTCGCCTTCGGGCACGTAGCCGATGCCGTGGACGGCGATGTCGCGCCCGTCCGGCAACCACAGCGCGACGGCCGTCATCTCATTGCGCGTCAGCGTGCCGGTCTTGTCGCTGCAGATCACCGTGGTCGAGCCCAGCGTCTCCACCGCCGAGAGGCGGCGGATGATCGCGCCGCGCTCGGCCATGCGCTGCATGCCCACCGCCAGCGCGATGGTCATCGCCACCGGCAGGCCTTCGGGCACCATCGACACCATCTGGCTGATGGCCACCATCAGCAGCTCGACCAGCGGCAGATCGCGCCAAAGGCCCAGCAGCACCACCGCCACGAACAGCGCCAGCGCGGCCATCACCAGCGCGCGGCCGAACTGCTCCAGCCGCAGCTCCAGCGGCGTCTTCGGTTCTTCGGCGCGTTCGGTCAGACCGGCGATGCGGCCGACCTCGGTGTGCGCGCCGGTGGCCACCACCACGGCGCGGGCGCGGCCGGCCGTGACGTGGGTGCCCGAGTAGACCATGTCGTGGCGGTCGGCCAGCCCGGTGGCCTCGGGCACCGGGTACGTGTCCTTGACCACCGGCACGGATTCGCCGGTGAGCGCGGCCTCGGCCACCTGCAGCCGGGCCAGGTCGACCAGGCGCGCGTCGGCGGCCACCGCATCGCCCGCGGCCAGCAGCACGATGTCGCCGGGCACCAGGTCGCGCGCCTGCAGGACCAGCTCGCCCTCCTTGCGCAGCACCCGCACCTGCAGCGCGGCCAGTTGCCGCAACGACGCCATCGAGCGTTCGGCCCGGCCTTCCTGGAAGGTGCCGATGACCGAGTTGACCAGCACCACCGCCAGGATCACCAGCGCGTCGCCATGGTGGCCCAGGCCCACGGCCAGCACCGCGGCGACGAACAGGATGTAGATCAGCGGGCTCTTCAGCTGGCGCGCAAAGGTGCGCCACAGCGGCCGGGGCGGCGGCTCGGGCAGGGTGTTCGGGCCATGCCGCGACAGCCGCCGGCCGGCCTCGGCCGCGTCCAGGCCGACGCTGGCGTCGACGCCCCAGGCGTCGAGCACGGCTTCGACCGGCATCGCATGCCAGGCCTGGGCTGGGGAGAACGGCGAAGAGGGGGGCTGCAACGGTCTGGGTCCCGGGCTCGGCCGCAAGCGGCATGGCATCCAGCCCGAGTCTGCAGCGTTTCGCCGGGACAAGCGACGCGAGCCCGGGCGTCCAAGGGGGGGTTTGATGATCTGGCGCAAGTCAGCTGGCGAAGTGCGCTTGCCGGCCACGGGGTTCGCCGCTGCGCGGCTGCGACGGGGCCGCGCAGCGGCCTGGGCGGAGCTCGCTAGACTAGCGTCCGCATGCACGATCAAGCAGTTCCTTCTCCCTGGCGCCTGTGCGTCGCCCCGATGATGGACTGGACCGATCGTCATTGCCGCTACTTCCACCGGCTGATCACGCGCCGCACCCGCCTGTACACCGAGATGGTGAGCACCGGCGCGCTGCTGCACGGCGACGTGCCGCGGCATCTGGCGCACGATGCCGGCGAGCATCCGCTGGCGCTGCAGCTGGGCGGCAGCGAAGCCTCCGAGCTGGCGCAGTGTGCGCGGCTGGCCGCGGCCTGGGGCTACGACGAGGTCAACCTCAACTGCGGCTGCCCCAGCGACCGCGTGCAGCGTGGCGCCTTCGGCGCCTGCCTGATGGCCGAACCGCGGCGCGTGGCCGCCGCGGTGCGCGCGATGCGCGAGGCCGGCCCGCTGCCGGTGACGGTGAAGCATCGCATCGGCATCGACCGCATCGAGCGTTACGAATTCGTGCGCGACTTCGTCGGCACCGTGGCCGAGGCCGGCTGCGGCGTCTTCATCGTGCACGCGCGCAACGCCTGGCTCGACGGGCTGAGCGCGAAGGACAACCGCGAGATCCCGCCGCTGCGCCACGCCCTAGTGCACCGGCTGAAGCAGGACTTCCCGGCGCTGGCCATCGTCATCAACGGCGGCATCGCCGGCGAGGCGATGATCCGCCAGCAGCTGCAGCAGGTGGACGGCGTGATGATCGGCCGCGAGGCCTACCACCACCCCTGGTCGATGGCAGGCTGGGACCGGGCCTTCCTGGGGGCCGACGCGGCCGCCGCCCCGGAACGCGAACAGGTCGAGGCGCAGCTCGTCGCCTACATGGAGCGCATGGGCGGCGAGGGCGTGCCCTGGCCGCATGTGGCGCGGCACATGCTGGGCCTGTGGAACGGCACGCCCGGCGCGCGCCGCTGGCGCCAGGTGTGGTCGAATCACCTGCTGAAGAGCAAGTCGCCGACTCAGGTGGCCGCGCTGGCGCGCGCGGCTCGGCTCGGCGGCAGCGCCGCGGGCGCGTCGCCGCAAGCGCTGCCGGATACGCCGCCGTGCGCGGCAGCCCTTGGTTGACGAGGAGATCGATGGGCGACTTTCAGTCCGGCATCCTGGCCCCGCTGCCGCCGCTCGGCCGCTATCTCGGCTTCACCGCGCTGCCGCAGGCCGACCCGCGCAGCGCGCTGCGCGCGCTGGCCGCCCGGGGCGACGGCGAGCGCGTCGTCGTGGGCCTGGGCGAATCGCTGGTGCGCGCGCTCGGCAAGACCGTCCCCGGCCTGCGCAGCTTTGCAGGCGCGGTCGGGCCGGGGCTGGAACTGCCGGCCACGCCGGCCGCGCTGTGGTGCTGGCTGCGCGGCGACGACCGCGGCGACCTGCTGCACCTGACGCGGTCGCTGCAGGCGGGCGTGGCCGACGCCTTCGCGCTGGAACAGGTGGTCGAGGCCTTCCGCCACGGCAGCGGGCGCGACCTCAGCGGCTACGAGGACGGCACCGAGAACCCGACCGGCGAGGCGGCGCTGCGGGCGGCGTTCGTCGGCGGGCAGGGCGCGGGGCTGGACGGCGGCAGCTTCGTCGCCGTGCAGCAGTGGCTGCACGATTTCGGCCGGCTGGAGGCGATGAGCCCGCAGCAGCGCGACGACGTGATCGGCCGCCGCCTCGGCGACAACCAGGAGCTCGAGCACGCGCCCGAGTCCGCGCACGTCAAGCGCACGGCGCAGGAGAGCTTCACGCCCGAGGCCTTCATGCTGCGGCGCTCGATGCCCTGGGCCGAGGGCCCGCGCGCCGGGCTGGTGTTCGTGGCCTTCGGGCATTCCTTCGACGCCTTCGAGGTGCAGCTGCGGCGCATGACCGGCGGCGAGGACGGCATCTGCGATGCGCTGTTCCGCTTCACGCGGCCCGTCGGCGGGGCCTACTTCTGGTGCCCGCCGGTGCGCCAGGGCCGGCTCGACCTGCGCGCGCTGGGCCTGTAGCGGCAGGCGCACCGGGGCAGGGCGGCCATCATGCTTGTCGAAGGTGAAATCCGGCGCACGCTGTGGCCGGACGACGGCCTGGATGCGCTGTGGGTGATCGATCAGCGCCGGCTGCCGCATCGCGTGGCGATCGAGCGGCTGGGCGGCGTCGAGGCGGTGTTCGTCGCCATCCGCGACATGTGGGTGCGCGGCGCGCCACTGATCGGCGCCTGCGCCGCCTACGGCCTCGCCCTGCAGGCCAACGCCGACGCGGGCGACGCAGCCCTGCAGGCGGCCGCCGCCCGGCTGGCCTCGGCGCGGCCCACCGCGGTGAACCTGTCCTGGGCGCTGCAGCGCATGCTGCAGCGGCTGCGGCCCCTGCCGGTGCCGCAGCGGCGCGGCGCCGCCTGGGCCGAGGCCGCGGCCATCGCCGATGCCGACGTCGCCACCAACCGCGCCATCGGCCGGCACGGGCTGGCGTTGCTGGCCGGGCTGGCACCGCGCCGCGGCGGCCCGCTGCAGGTGCTGACGCACTGCAATGCCGGCTGGCTGGCCACGGTGGACTGGGGCACGGCGCTGGCGCCGGTGTACTGCGCGCAGCAGGCCGACATCGAGCTGCATGTGTGGGTGGACGAGACGCGGCCGCGCAACCAGGGCGCCAGCCTGACCGCCTGGGAACTGGCGCAGCAGCGGGTGCCGCACACGCTGGTGGCCGACAACGCCGGCGGGCACCTGATGCAGCGCGGCATGGTGGACGTGGTCATCGTCGGCTGCGATCGTGTCAGCGCCCGCGGCGACGTCTGCAACAAGATCGGCACCTACCTGAAGGCCCTGGCGGCGCGCGACAACGGCGTGCCCTTCTACGTGGCGATGCCGCTGTCGACGCTGGACCTGTCGCTGCAGGACGGCCTGCGCGAGATCCCGATCGAGGAGCGCAGCGCGCGCGAACTGACGCACATCGGCGGCAAGGCGGAGGACGGCCGCTGGGTCGAGGTGCAGCTCGCGCCCGATGGCTGCGCCGCCGCCAACCCGGCCTTCGACGTCACGCCGGCGGCGCTGGTGAGCGGCCTGATCACCGAGCGCGGCGTGGTCGCGGCGACGCCGGACGCGCTGCTGGCCGTGTCCAGGCAGGCGCCGTGACGAGCCCGACGGACGAGGCGCGGATGCGCGAGCAGGCGGTGGCGTCCATCCGCCGGCTGGACGCGCTGGGCCTGAACCGCGGCAGCACCGGCAACCTGAGCCTGCGCTGCCCTCGCGAGGGCCGCGAGGGCATGCTGATCACGCCCACCGGCATGGGGGCCGACGATCTGCAGCCCGAGCACCTGGTGTGGCTGGGGTGGGACGGCAGCGTGCAGGGCGACTGGCAGCCCTCGTCGGAGTGGCATTTCCACCGTGCGCTGCTGCAGCATCGCGGCGATCTGCAGGCGGTGGTGCACACGCACTCGGTGCACGCCACCGCGCTCGCCTGCCTGGAACGCGAACTGCCCCCGTTCCACTACATGGTGGCCGTGGCCGGCGGCAGCAGCGTGCCGTGCACGCCTTACCACACCTTCGGCAGCGAGGCGCTCTCCGCCGCGGTGGTGCAGGCGCTGGCCGAACGCAATGCCTGCCTGATGGCGCACCACGGGCTGGTCGCGGCCGGCGCCACGCTGGCCCAGGCGATGAAGATCGCCATCGAGATCGAATCGCTGTGCGAGGTCTACCTGAAGCTGCTGGCCGTGGCCGAACCGCGCCTGCTGAGCGACGCGCAGATGGCCGAGGTGCTGCACAAGTTCAGCCGCTACGGCAGCCGGCGCCGGCGCTGAGGCGCTCCGGCCAGGTGGCCAGCAGCAGCCCGGCCAGCGACAGCGCGAAGGCCACCAGGTGCATGGGGCCGAATTCCTCGCCGAGGAACAGCACGCCGACCAGCGCGGCGCTCACCGGCAGCATGACGGTGAACACGCCCGCCTGGGGTGCGGGCACGTGGCGCAGGCCCTGCATCCACAGCCACACCGTGACCATGCTTGCGGCGATGGAATAGAACATCAGCAGGGTCCAGGTGCCCGCATGCACCGCGCCGAAGTCGAAGTCGCGGGCCTGCCAGAGGCCGAAGGGCGTGACCAGCGCCAGGCCCCACAGGTTGATGAGCGCGCTGATGCGGCGCGGCGACAGCTGGCCCGTCAGGCGCTTGCCGATGACGACGTAGCTGGCTTCGCAGAACACCGCGCCCAGCAGCAGCAGGTAGCCCCAGTGGGTGGCCGCGTCCGCCGGCGCGTCGCGGCCGCTCTTGGCCAGCGCCAGCATCGCGATGCCGGCCGCCGCGAGGCCGATGGCGACGGCGACGCGACCGCGGATGCGCTCGTGCAGGAAGACGCGCGACAGCAGCGCCACGGCGGCCGGCATGGCGGCCATCACCACCCCTGCGGCCAGCGCCGAGGTGAGCGCCACGCCGAAGAGCATGCAGATCGAGAACAGGAAGTTGCCGAGGAAGCTCTCCCAGAACAGCAGCTTGCGGTCGTGGGCCGACAGCGGGGCATCGCCGTCGCGCCGCCGCACCCAGTGCGCCATCGCCACCGCGGCGATGCCAAAGCGCAGCCAGGCCAGCAGGAACACCGGGAAGGCCGCCACCAGCAGCTTCGACAGCCCGACGTAGCTGCCGACCACGGCCATGCTGGTGGCCAGGCTCGCGTAGGCCAGCCAGGGCACGGCCGGCGTGCGCTGCGGGTTCAAGGCGTCGGGGACCGGCGTCCGATCAGAAGGCTTCGGCGTAGCGCCGCATTTCCCAGTCGCTGACCTGCTGGTGGTACTCGGCCAGCTCGGCGCGCTTGAGCTGCAGGAATTCGGCCGACAGCGTCTCGCCGAGCGCCGCGCAGATCAGTTCGTCGGCCTGCAGTGCGTCCAGCGCCTCCGACAGCGACTGCGGCAGCAGCGCGATGCCGCGCTCGCGCACCTGTGCCGGCGTCAGCTCGTACAGGTCGTCGGTGCATTCGGCAGGCGGTTCGAGCTTTCGGTCCACGCCATCCAGCCCGGCGGCGATGAGCGCCGCCGTTGCCAGGTAGGGGTTGGCGCTGGAATCGGGCACGCGCCACTCGAAGCGGCCGTGCAGCGTGCGCAGCGCCGCGCTGCGGTTGTTGGGGCCCTGTGCCAGGTAGGCCGGCGCCCAGGTGGTGCCCGACAGCGAGGTGCCGAGGCGCAGCCGCCGGTAGGAGTTGACGGTGGGCGCCGCCAGCGCCGTCAGCGCCGCCGAGTGCGCCATCACGCCGGCGATGAAGTGGCGGCCGGTGGCCGACAGCGTGGCCTCGTGGTCGGCGCTGCCGTCGGCGCGGTGCGGCACGAACACGCAGGCCGCGTTGTCGGGGCGCTTCGGGTTCCAGCCCGACCACATCGAGACGTGGAAGTGCATGCCGCTGCCCGGCTGGTTGGGAAAGGGCTTGGGCATCATCGAGAAGACCATGCCGTGCGTCTCGGCCAGCGCCTGTGCCGCCAGCTTGAACAGCATCAGGTGGTCGGCGCTGGCCACGGCCTCGTCGAAGCCGAAGTTGAGCTCGTACTGGCCGTGCGCGTCCTCGTGGTCGATCTGAAGCACGTCCAGCCCGCATTGGGTGAGCACGGCTTGCAGCTCGCGCAGGAAGCCGAGCTGGCGCGACAGCGAGCGCAGGTCGTAGGAGGGCTTGTCGAGGCGGTCGAGGTCGTCGGCAGGAATCCAGCGCGGGCCATCGCGGCGCAGCAGGAAGAACTCGGGCTCGATGCCGGTGCGCAGGTGCCAGCCGCGCTCGGCCAGCCGCGCGGCGGCGCGCTTCAGCACCTGGCGCGGGCAGGCATCGAAGGGCTGGCCGTTGACGAAGCCGTCGCAGACGATGCGTGCCACGCCGGGCATCCACGGCAGCGGCGTGACGGTGCTGGCGTTGCCGCGCGCGTAGTACTCGGCGCGCGGCCCGACCCGCGGCAGTCCGGTGCCGACGATCGAGGGCCCGGCGAAGCCGACGCCGTCGGCCAGCAGCTCGTCGAAGTGTGCCAGCGGCACCAGCTTGCCCTTGGCCACCCCTTGCAGATCGGTGAACTGGGCGAGCAGGGTGTGCACGCCGGCCGCGCGCAGGCGTTCGATCAGGTCTTTCATGGGGGCTCCGTGCAGGCGGCGTGGTCAGGCCCTGCATGCTACGCCGCGCCGGCCCGCGGGCCGCACGCACACTGCCGCCGCGGCGGCAGCGGTGGGCGGGCCGGTCAGAAGGACACGACCACCGCGGCGCCGAGCACGGTGTTGTTCTTGCTGTAGCTGCCGTTGCTGACGTTCAGGAACACCGGCTGGTTGGCCCAGTCGTAGCGCGCCTCGGCCTTGAACATCGTGTTCTGGTTGAAGACGTAGTTCAGGCCCACGGACAGCGCATAGCGGCTGGCGCCGTCGTTGCAGCCCGAGTCCACGGCCGGCGCGCCCTGCACGCATCCCAGATTGCCGTCGGGCCCGATGCCGTTGCCGTCGTCGATGCCGTAGCCGAGCAGGCCGCCGCCGTTCCTGCCGTTGTTGAGGTAGTCGAAGCGGCCCACGCCTTCCAGGCGCGGCGTGAACTTGTAGGCCGCCAGCGCGGACAGGCCGTACCAGGACGCGGTCTGCAGTCCGCCGCCGGCGTTGGCGGTGATGGCGGCGTCCTTCTGGTAGCCGTAGCTCAGCTGGCCCTGCAGCGTCCAGTCGCCGCGGATGAAGTAGCCGTCGACCTCGATCAGGCCGAGGTTGGTGTTGCCGGTTTCGTTGACGAAGTTCGGCGCCTGGCCGTAGACGCCGGCCAGGCCGAAGCCCTGGTACTCGCCGCGCGCGTAGTCGACGCGGACGGCCAGCACCGAGCCCTTGGCGGCCGAGTAGTTGGCGTTCTGGTTCATCTGCGCCAGCAACGCCTTGGTGATCCACTTGCCGCTGGTGTAGTCGATGCCCGCGCCGATGTAGCCGGAGGGCAGCGTGAAGTCGTAGAGCAGGTTGTGGGTGATCAGCTTGTTCAGCGTGGGCTCCAGGTATTCGTAGCCGGACCAGTCGGGGATCTGCCCGGCGATGAAGCGCGTCTGCAGGTCGGTCAGCGGCACCGACACGCTGGCCTCCTGGACGATGGAGTAGCCGTCGATCACCGAGCCGACGCCGCGCTGCGGCGCCAGCGTCAGCTTCCAGCGGGTGCCGTCCTGCATCTCCTTCTGGAAGCCGAGGATGGCCATGCCGATGTAGGAGTTCCAGTAGTTGTAGCCGTACTCGGCCACCGAATCGAGGAACTGGAAGCCCGCCAGGTCCTGCCGCTGGTTGTAGATGTAGGCCACCTGCATCTGGCCGCTGATCTTCAGCCCCCCGAAGCCGCTGGCTTCGCGCGAATCCTCCAGCGCCTCGGTCTTGACCGTCACGCGGTTGAGCTCGGCGGCCTGCTCGGGCGTCATGCCCCACTGCGGCGCGGGCGCGGCGGCCGCCTTGGCCTGGCTTTGCTTCAGCTGCTGCTCGAGCTGGTTGACCCGGTCGCGCAAGGCCTTGAGCTCGTTCAGCACTTCGGCGTTGCTTTGCGCCGCCACGGGCAGGGCGGCGGCCAGGGCCAGCGCGAGAAGGGTGAGCTTGGGTGCAGTGGGCGTCATCTTGGGGTCTCCGGGGGCGTTACTCGTGGATTGTGGGTGGATTGCGCGGCCTCAGTTGCGCGAAGCCTCGGCCAGATCGAGCAGTCTTTTGCGCTCGGCGCGGGCGATCAGGTAGCTGGCCACCAGCACGCCGACGGCCACGACCAGCACGATCAGCGTGGCCACCGCATTGACGCCCGGGTTCAGCCCGAGCCGGGCGCGCGAGAAGATCACCAGCGGCATGGTCGTGGCGCCCGGCCCGGACAGGAAGGCGGACAGCACCACGTCGTCCAGCGAGATGGTGAAGGTCAGCAGCCAGGCCGACATCAGCGACTGCGAGATCATCGGCAACGTCACCAGCCAGAACACCTGCGAAGGCTTGGCGCCCAGGTCCATGGCCGCCTCCTCGAGCGCGGGGTTCAGGTCGAGCAGCCTGGACTGCACGATCACCGCGGCGTAGGCCATGCCGAGCAGCAGGTGGCCGAGCCAGATGGTCATCAGCCCGCGCTCGGGGAAGCCGACGGCGCGCTGCACCGACACCAGCATCAGCAGCAGCGACAGCCCGACCACGACCTCGGGCATCACCAGCGGCGCATTGACCATGCCGCTGAACAGCGTGCGCCCGGTGAAGCGCTTGTACTTGACCAGCGCAAAGGCGGCCAGCGTGCCCAGCACCACCGAGCCGCAGGCGGTGAGGAAGGCGATCTTCAGGCTGAGCCACAGCCCGGCCTGGATCTCGCGGTCGTCGGCCAGCGCGGCGTACCAGCGCAGGGTGAAGCCACGCCAGACATTGGGGACCGGCGAGTCGTTGAACGAGTAGAGCACCAGCGCCACGATGGGCAGGTACAGGAAGACGAAGCCCGCCGCCAGCCAGCCGCGGCCGAACCAGCGGTTGAAGGCCGGGCTCGTGCCGCGACTCATGCTGCCCCCGGGTCGCGTTCGGCGTCGGCCCCCCGAGGGGGCGCGAGCCGGCTTCGAGCGGTCGGACGCCGGCTCATGCGGCCCCCCAGACGCCTGCGGCGTCGGCCCCCCGAGGGGGCGCGAGCCGGCTTCGAGCGGTCGGGCGCCGGCTCATGCGGCCCCCCAGACGCCTGCGGCGTCGGCCCCCCGAGGGGGCGCGAGCCGGCTTCGAGCGGTCGGGCGCCGGCTCACTTGCGCGCCTCCTGCGCCTCGGCCTGGTACTTGTTGAAGATGGCCAGCGGCACGATGATCAGCAGCACCATGACCACGGCGACGCTGGAGGCCATGGGCCAGTCGTTGTTGCTGAAGAACTCGTCCCACATGACGCGGCCGATCATCAGCGTCTGCGGGCCGCCCAGCAGTTCGGGGATGACGAATTCGCCGATGCAGGGAATGAAGACCAGCATCGAGCCGGCGATGATGCCGGCCTTGGACAGCGGCACGGTGATCTTCCAGAACGCCACCCAGGCCGTGGCCCCCAGGTCGGCCGCCGCCTCGAGCAGCCGCAGATCCATCTTCGCCAGGTTGGCGTAGAGCGGCAGGATCATGAAGGGCAGGTAGGTGTAGGTCATGCCCAGAACCAGCGAGAAGGGCGTGTGCATCAGCTTGCCCGGCGCCGTGATCAGGCCGAGGGCGTACAGCAGCTGGTCGATGCCGCTGGCAACGAGCAGGTCGGCGACCCAGCCGTTCTCGCTGAGCAGGCCCTTCCAGGCATAGACGCGCAGCAGGAACGAGGTCCAGAACGGCAGCATGACCATCATCATGAGCATCGGCTGCTGCGTGGACCTGGCGCGCGCCATGAAGTAGGCGAAGGGATAGCCGATGAGCAGGCACAGCACCGTGGTCGCGGCGGCGTACTTCAGGCTGGCGAGGTAGGTCTTGAGGTAGAGCGCGTCTTCGGTGATGAACACGTAGTTCGACAGCTTCACCGTCAGCTGCAGCACCCCGTCCTTCAGCGTGAGCAGGTCCTTGAACTGCACGCCCACCATCTCGGAGACGCTGATCTGGAAGACGATGACGAAGGGCAGCAGGAAGAACGCCAGCAGCCATGCATAGGGCACGCCGATCACCGCCGTGCGGCCGGTGAACCAGGCCTTGAGGCGCTGCAGGAAGGGGACGGGCGCGGCCATGGGAAGGATTCAGGACGTGAGCACCACGTGGGCGGCACGCGACCAGTGCGCCCAGACCTCGTCGCCCCAGGTGAATTCGTCGTCGCGGTGGCGCTGCACGTTGGCCACGCTGACCTTCAGGCGCAGGCCGCTGGTGAGTTCGACGTGGTAGACGGTGAAGCTGCCGAAGTACGACAGCTCCTTGATGCGCCCGTGCGCGGTGTTGTACGGGTCGTCGGGCTTGTGCCGCGACAGGTGGATCTTCTCCGGGCGCAGGGCCACCGTGACCGGCATGTGCGCGTTGCCGGTGATGCCGTGGCCCACGTAGTGCGTGCAGTCGGCGCAGCCGATGATGCAGTGGTCGGTCTCGTCGACGTCCAGCGTGCCGTCCATCAGGTTGACGTTGCCGATGAAGTCGGCGACGAAGCGCGTCGCCGGGGTCTCGTAGACCTCGTGCGGTGCGCCCACCTGAAGGAAGCGTCCCTCGCTCATGATGGCCAGCCGCGAGGCCATGGTCATCGCTTCTTCCTGGTCGTGCGTGACCATCACGCAGGTCACGCCCACCTGCTCGATGATGTTGACCAGCTCGATCTGCGTCTCCTCGCGCAGCTTCTTGTCCAGCGCGCCCAGCGGCTCGTCCAGCAACAGCAACTGCGGCTGCTTGGCCAGGCTGCGCGCCAGCGCCACGCGCTGCTGCTGGCCGCCGGACAGCTGGTGCGGCTTGCGCTTGGCGTAGCTGCCCAGCTGCACCAGCTTGAGCATGGCCTCGACCCGCTCGGCCACCTGGTCCTTGGGCAGGCCGTCGCGTCGCAGGCCGAAGGCGATGTTGTCCCAGACCGTCAGGTGCGGGAAGAGCGCGTAGCTCTGGAACATCATGTTCATCGGCCGCTGGTACGGCGGCAGGCCGGCCAGGTCCTGGCCGGCCAGCACGATGCGGCCCGAGGTGGGGGTCTCGAACCCGGCCAGCATGCGCAGCAGCGTGCTCTTGCCGCAGCCCGACGAGCCGAGCAGCGCGAATATTTCGCCCTTGGCGATCTCCAGGCTGACGTTGTTGACGGCCCTGAAGCCGCCGAAGTCCTTGGTCACCTGGTCGATGTGCAGGAAGGCCGCATCGACCCGGTCGCCGACCCGGAGGGTGTCCGTCGCCATGTTCAGCGGCCCGCGGGACGGATTCAGAGGCCGGTCTTGAAGGCGGTGTAGGTGCGCGTCATCAGGCGCCGCAGGTCGTTGTTCAAGGCGTCGGGCGGCACCATGTTCTTCATGTCGGCGGGCGACAGGAACACGGTCGGGTTGCTGGCCACCTCGGGCTTGATGTACTTCTTCGACTCGATGTTCGGGTTGGCGTAGAAGACCTTGTTGGTCAGCGAGGCATGGACTTCCGGGCGCAGGATGTAGTTGATGAACTTGTGCGCGTTGCCTGGATGCGCGGCATCCGCGGGGATGACCATCACGTCGAAGAACAGCAGGCCGCCGTTCTTCGGGATCAGCGCCTGGATGTTGTTGCCGGTCTTGCCGTCGACGGCGCGCTGGCGCGCGATGTTGATGTCGCCCGACCAGCCCAGCGCCACGCAGATCGAACCGTTGGCCATGTCGTTGATGTAGCCGGAGGAGCTGAACACGGTGATGTAGGGCCGCACCGCCTTCAGCACGTTGGCGGCGGCGGTGTAGTCCGCCGGGTTCTTGCTGAACGGCGGCTTGCCCAGGTAGTGCAGCGCGGCCGGCACGACCTCGGTCGCCGAATCGAGGAAGGACACGCCGCAGCTCTTGAGCTTGCTGATGTACTCGGGCTTGAACACCAGGTCCCACACGTTCTCTGGCATCGGCAGGTCGCCGAGCGCGGCCTTGACCTTGTCGACATTGATGCCCACGGTGGTGAAGCCCCAGAGCCAGTTCACCATGTAGTCGTTGCCGGGGTCGAGGCGCGCCAGCTGGGCCTGCAGGGACGGATCGAGGTTCTTGTAGTTGGACAGCTGGGCCTTGTCGATCTTGCGCAGCAGGCCGCCGTCGACCTGCAGCTTGGCCCAGTTGGACGAGGGCACGACGACGTCGTAGCCTGTCTTACCCGCCACCAGCTTGGCGTGCACGATCTCGTTGTTGTCGAAGTTGTCGTACCGGACCTTGATGCCGGTTTCCTTCTCGAAGTTCTTGATCGTGTCTTCTGCGATGTAGTCCGACCAGTTGTAGATGTTGAGGACTTTCTCCTCCTCCTGCGCGATGGCCGCCGTAAAGGCCAGGGCGAGGCCCGCGGCAAGAAGCGCGGCGGCGGGACGGAAGGACGACATGCTCATGAACAAGGCTCCGAGAGTGATGGAATCGTGTGGCGGGCGCGTCTAAGTGTAGGGCGGGCCGGGCATCGGGCAATCCGGGGAAGCGCTGGGATCGACGCGTTCAGGCCAGCCAGCCGTTGCGCCTGGCGTCGTCGAGGCTCAGGTCGAGGCAACGCCGGATCAGCGCCGTCATCTCGTCGATCTGCGCGCGCGTGATGACCAGCGGCGGGGCGATGATCATGCGGTCGCCCACCGCCCGCATGATCAGCCCGTTGCCGAAGCAGTGGCCGCGGCAGACCATGCCGAACTCCAGTTCGGCAGGGAAGGCGCTGCCGTCGGCCTTGTGCTTCACCAGTTGCAGCGCGCCCATCAGGCCGCAGGTCTGGACCTCGCCGACCAGCGGGTGTGACGCCAGTGCGCCGAACTGCTCGGCCAGGTACGGCCCGACATC